>ERZ808242.1011-NODE-1011-length-17662-cov-4.187823_pt1 | contig 17662 bp, 16 predicted proteins | sample MGYA00521244_ERZ808242 | MGnify/ENA primary metagenome ERZ808242 (study PRJEB31516, sample SAMN03275573) | gut metagenome | biome: mammalia-associated habitat; material: feces | host: Papio cynocephalus | place: Kenya | collected 2012-07-27 ... | reverse complement strand
TATCTAATGTGCCGATACCTCAGCTTTACGGTTATGTCTTTGACGGCTGGTTTGATAAGCAAAACGGCGGCAAGCAATACTGCGACGAAACGGGCAGAAGCACAAGTCAATATGACAAAACTGAAAACTGCACCCTGTATGCGCACTGGAAAGAAGTAAATTGCAAGGTCAAATTTGACGCTAAGGGCGGCACGCTGTCATGCTCTGCAGAGCTTGATAAAAAACAGAATGAGCGTATTGACAGACCCGATAATCCCGTAAGAGAGGGCTATTCCTTCGCCGGCTGGTATAAAGATGCCGACTGCACAAAAGAGTGGAATTTTGATGACCTGATTTCGGGGGATATGACGCTGTATGCAGGGTGGACTGTCAACAGCTACAAAATTACTGTTAAGCCCGATAACGGCGATAAAGATATAGTCATAAGTCGGAATTTCGGTTCGGATATTACCGCTCCGAAACTAACGAAAATGGGCTATACTTTTAACGGTTGGGACAAAGAATTCCCAAAAACAATGCCCGCAAAAGATTTAACGATAACCGCGCAGTGGAAAATAAATCAGTATACTATTAACTTTGATACCGCAGGCGGCAGTAAAATCGCTCCCATTAAGCTTGACTACGGCAAGAAGGTTAAAAAACCTGCCGACCCGACAAGAAAAGGCTACGCATTTATAGACTGGGACGATGGTTTCCCTTCAACTATGCCTGCAAAAAATATAACGGTTAAAGCAATATGGAAGGATATTGAATGCCCTGTTATAACGGGACTTTCAGACGGCAAAGCATATTGTAATGAGGTTAAATTTAAGGTTTCCGATAATGAGGGAATAAAGATTGTAAAGGTAAACGATAAGAAGCTGACTGCTGACAAGGACGGTTATTATACCTTAACTTCAAAGCTTTCTAAAGCGGAAATTTCGGCAGAGGATTTTGAGGGAAATATAACAAAGCTGACGGTTTCTGTTAACGACGGACACACGCTTGATTTAATAAAAGAAAACGGAAAGTATTATAAAAAATGCTCTGTCTGCGGATATGAAACAAAGAAAAACGATGTTCCGAAAATTACAGACGGCGACGGACTTACAGTTACTTTCGGTGACAATAAGCCTTTATCATTCCGCTCAACCGCTCCTATAGACGAATTTATAAGAGCAGAGCTTGACGGTGAGGTTTTAGACGAAAAGCACTACACCAAAAAAGAGGGAAGCACGGTAATCACATTAAATGAAGACTTTATTTCAACTCTTTCCGTAGGTAAGCACACCTTATCAATCGTATCGGTAGGCGGAACAGCGACTGCTGAATTTACGGTAAACGCACCTAATGTAAAAACTCCCGAAACCTCTCCTAAAACAGGATATTCGGAAATAATTATTTCCTTAATCGGAGCAGCGTTTATCTTCGGCGGAATATTTATAAAAAGCTTAAAGAAAAAAGCTTAAAAGCATTAAAGATGCAATCTTTTTAGGTTGCATCTTTTCTTTATAAAAAATAAATGATATAATAATTAAAAAATCATACGGAGAGAAAAATGAAACGGATTTTAATTGCTGAAGACAACGAAAAATTAAGTAACGAGCTTGAAATATTTTTAAATAACAACGGATTTAAAGCGGAAAGTCTTAAAAGCTTTGAAAGCACCTTAACCGATATTTTGAATATAAATCCCGATTTATTGCTGCTTGATATAAATTTACCTAATGCCGACGGCGAGTATATCTGCAAGGAAATAAGAAAAAAATCGGATATGCCGATTATAATTATCACAAGCAGGGACAGCGAAATCGACGAGCTTTTAAGCATAAATAACGGAGCCGACCACTATATAACAAAGCCTTTTAATATACATATTCTCTTGGCTAAAATCAATTCATTGCTTAAAAGAGCCGAAAAGGGCGGAGACAATTCCGACCTGATAAACGCAGGGGAATTTATTCTTAATATAAATAAGAGTACCATCGAAAAGGACGGCAGAATTATCGAGCTTACTAAAAATGAATTTCGGATTTTAAAATATCTTACCGAAAACAAAAATAAAATCGTTTCAAGAGAGGATATAATGCTTTGCCTTTGGGACAGCGACGATTTTATCGGTGACAGCACCCTGACCGTAAATATGACAAGGGTAAGAAGCAAGCTTGAATTGCTGGGACTTAAAGAAATGCTCGAAACCAAAAGGGGACAGGGATATATTTTAAAGGAGAAAAACGAAAATGAGTTTCAGTAAATTTATAAAGGATAAGCTTTTACAGATTTCTTTGATTTTGTTTTCGGTTTTAACTGTTGAGATTTTCTTTATCGCTTATCCCTTAAGTTCTTTTATCAGGATTTATGTTCCGGTTATAGTTTTTATATCGTATTTTGCGGGAATAATTTTTGAGTTTTATAAAAAGAAAAGGTATTACAGCGAGCTTGAAGGCACTCTTGAAAGGCTTGATGAAAAATATCTGATATCCGAAATAATTAAAAAAGCGGATTTTTCAGAGGGAAAAATTTTAAATGATATTATTAAGCAAATAAATAAATCAATGCACGAAAATGTTAATAAGTATAAATATCTTCAGGAGGATTACAAGGAATATATTGAGCTTTGGATTCATGAAATAAAGCTTCCTATCGCTACAAGCAAAATGATAATTGAAAATAATAAAACGCCTGTTACAAAAAGTATAGCGGAAGAGCTTGACAAGGTCGAAAACTATACGGAGCAGGCTTTGTTTTATGCAAGAAGCAATACGGTTGAAAAGGATTATTTCATAAAGGAATGCTCGCTTAAAGAAATTGTCAATGAAAGCGTAAAAAAGAATAAAACCGTTTTAATTCAGCTCAGAGCCGAAATAAACGCGCATAATCTTGACAGCACGGTTTATTCCGACGGCAAATGGATAGTTTTTATTTTAAATCAGTTAATACAAAACAGCATTAAATATAAAAAAAGCGATTTGCCCTTACAGCTTGAATTTTTCAGCGAAGAAAATGCGGATAATACGGTTTTATATTTTAAGGATAACGGATTGGGAATTAAAAAATCCGAGCTTTCAAAGGTGTTCGATAAGGGCTTTACAGGCACGAACGGAAGGCTTTCGGGAAAGAAGTCCACGGGAATAGGGCTTTATCTTTGTAAAAAGCTGTCCGATAAGCTAGGAATTTCATTAAACATATTTTCAAAAGAGGGAAGCGGAACCGAAATTAAAATAATATTCCCCAAAAGCAGTTTCCTTAATTTAAAATGAAACATTACGAAAATGTAATGCTTTTGTAGCGTAAATCTATCGCAGAAAAAAATTTATGCCGCTATAATATAGTTACAATAATCGAAGGGAGAAAAACAGCATGGAAACTGTTCTCGAGGTAAAAAATATTGAAAAATATTACGGCAGCAAATCAAATTTAACCAAAGCGGTAGATAATATCAGCTTTAATGTCGAAAAGAGCGAATTTGTCGGAATTATGGGTGCGTCAGGCTCGGGCAAAACTACATTGCTTAACTGCATTTCTACAATCGACAGGGTCACAACAGGACATATTTACATTAACGGAAGCGATATAACGCGCCTTAAGGGAAATGCCCTTAATAAATTCAGAAGAGAAGAATTGGGCTTTATTTTTCAGGACTTCAATCTTCTTGATACCTTGACTGCCTACGAAAATATTGCGCTTGCGCTTACAATTCAAAAGGTGAACGCAAAGCTCATCGACAAGAGGGTAAAGGAAATCGCCGATAAGTTAAATATCGGTGCAATTTTAAATAAATATCCTTATCAGCTTTCTGGCGGTCAGAAGCAGAGAGTCGCAAGTGCGAGGGCAATCATAACAAATCCGAAGCTGATTTTGGCTGATGAGCCGACAGGCGCTCTTGATTCAAAATCTTCAAAACAGCTTCTTGAAACCTTTACCGCACTTAATGTTAAGCTCGGTGCCACCATTTTAATGGTTACTCATGACGCTTTCACTGCAAGCTACGCCGACAGGATTATATTTATCAAGGACGGCAAGATTTTCAATGAAATCAATAAGGGAACCGATTCGAGAAAACAGTTCTTTGAAAAAATAATCGAGGTTCAGACCCTTCTCGGAGGTGAATTGAACGATGTTATTTAAGCTGTCTTTAAAAAATATGAAAAAGAGCTTTAAGGACTATGCTATATATTTTATCACCTTGGTCCTTGGCGTCGCAGTATTTTATATGTTCAATTCCCTTGATTCTCAGCAGGCAATGCTGCAGGTTTCAAGCTCTACCAAAGAAATGATAAAGCTTATGATTGAAATGCTCGGAATGGTATCTGTCTTTATAGCGGTAATTCTAGGACTTTTAATCGTTTATGCAAATAATTTTCTTATAAACAGAAGAAAAAAGGAATTCGGAATTTATCTTACTCTCGGAATGGGAAAAGCTCAGATTTCAAGAATACTTTTGATTGAAACTGTTTTTATCGGACTTATTTCACTTGTTATAGGACTTGTGATAGGCGTGTTTTCTTCTCAGCTTATGTCTGTTTTGGTTGCGAAGCTTTTTAAAGCCGATATGAGCGGATATGAATTTGTCTTTTCGAAAAATGCCTGCATAAAAACCGTTATTTATTTTGCGATAATGTATGTTGCGGTGCTTATTTTCAATGCTTTCACGGTTTCGCGCTATAAGCTTATTAACCTTTTAACCGCCGTTAAGAAAAACGAACGCATTAAAATGAAAAATCCTATTGTCTGTATTTTTGTTTTCCTTATTTCCGCATTGGGTCTTGCAGGCGCTTATTATGAAGTGACAAAAGGCGTTTTTAAGCTTAAAAATGTTCATGAAACTTCAAGGGCTATCGGCATATCGGTTGTAATCGGAGTTATCTGTACAGTTCTTATTTTCTGGTCTTTTTCAGGCTTTGTTCTGAAGCTTATTCAGTCTAAAAAGAGCGTTTATTTAAAGGGAACGAATATGTTCGTTTTAAGACAGCTCCATAATAAGATTAACACAACGGTTATAAGCATGAGCGTTATTTGCCTTATGCTTTTCGTAACGATTACCGCCTTATCCTCTTCAATCGCACTGAAAAATTCAATGCAGGCGGATATAGAAAAAACAACACCTGTTGATATAAATCTCTATAAAACCGCAAATCTTCCCGAAAAAACAATGGATTCTTCGGGCAATGAAACGGTATACTCTGATGAATTAAGAGAGGATTCAAGAAAAAATATTTCTTACACGCTCTCTCAAAACGGATTTGATTTAAACAGATTAAAGAATATCAATGAAATTCCGATTTATGTTATTGACGGGCTTGACTGGGAAAAGTCATTAGGCGGTTATGCTTCTGAAATCAAGAAAAAATTCCCTATGATGGAGCTTAAAACAAAAGAGCAGATAATAAAGGCATCGGATTATAATAAAATCGCTTCCGCTTACGGAAAAGAAACTTTTTCATTAAAAAATAATGAATATGTTATAATCTGCAATTATGAAAGCATTGCGCAGATGCGGAATGTCGCGCTTAAGGGAAATACCGAAATAGAAATAAACGGCGAAAAGTTAAGACCTAAATATAAAAGCTGTAAGGACGGATATATCGAAATTTCTACAAGCGAAACTAATGTCGGAATTATCATTGTTCCGGACAGTATTAATTTAAGCGCAAGCGACCAACAACTTTGGTTATTAAGCGCGGATTACAGCGCGCTTTCAAAAAATGAAAGAGAAAAAACCGAGGCATATTTTGCTGATGACAATTCTTCTTTAATCAGCAAATTAAACGAAAGCGGAAGCACGCTTAAGGGTGTTACTAAAATTCATTTGATTGAAGCAAGCATAGGTCTTTCAACAATAATTGTTTTCATAGCAATTTATCTCGGTATAGTATTTCTTATCGTAAGCTGTGCTGTTTTAGCTCTTAAACAGCTTACCGAAAGCTCGGATAACAAACAGCGATATATAATTTTAAGAAAAATCGGGTGCGATGAAAAAATGATAAATAAAGCGCTTTTCAGACAGATTGCCGTATTTTTCTGTATGCCGCTTATTCTTGCAGTCATTCATTCCGTTTTCGGAATTCAGTTCGCGCTTTCGATTTTTGAAACTATTGCTTCAAAAAGTCAGCTTGTGCCGTCGGTAATAGCCAGTGTGATTGTGATAGGTGCCGTTTATGCCTGCTATTTTATCGCAACATATTTAGGAAGCAAAAATATAATTAAAGAGGAAAATTGAATTTAATCCTAAGACCGAAAAATTGCGGTCTTAGGATTTCTTTATGGATTTTTTAAAAATTACGCAGTATAATTATTTTAAAAAAGATTTAAAATAATTGTAAGGTTGAGCGCTTTTTTCTGTCTTATAGGGTGAAAGACCCTTTTAAAGTGTTAAAAGGAGGTTTTTGGGTGGAAGATAAAAGAATTGTAGAGCTTTACTTTGAAAGAAATGAATCAGCCATAAAAGAAACCGATTTAAAATACGGTGCTTATTGCTATGCTGTCTCAAATAATATATTACATAATAATGAGGACTCCGAAGAATGCGTTAATGAAACTTGGGTTAGAGCTTGGAACACGATTCCGCCTAAAAAGCCTCAATATCTGCGAATATTTCTTGCGAAGATAACCCGAAATATTTCCTTTAATCTTTATAATTCATACAATGCCAAAAAACGAGGCTGTGGAGAAATTCACCTTATTTTAGAAGAATTATCAGAGTGTATTGCAAGCGAATCTGACGTAGAGGACGATTGCATTGCCAAAGAGCTTGCGCAAATTTTGCGGATATTTGTAAAGGATTTGCCAGAAAGAGAAGGAAATATATTTTTACGGCGTTACTTTTTCGGTGAACCGATATCCGTTATAGCTGAAAAGTATAATATCAGCGAAAACAATGCAACTGTCATTCTGAGCAGGATACGCCGAAAGCTTAAACACCGACTTATAAACGAGGGTTATTTTGATGAATAGAAAAGATTTATTTAACAGCTTTAATGAAATTGACGAAAGTTTGCTTGAACGCTCCGAAACCGCCTGAAAGAATAAAATTCCCATTTGGCACAAATGGGGTGTTTTAGCCTCATGCTTTTTTCTTGCGGTGATTTTAATTACAACATCTTGTATAATTGGATTAAACAGAAATAAAGGAAGCGGAACACTTCAGGGAGCCGAAGAAATTTATCCTACAGTTATGGTTAACGGTAAGCTTTACGAATGGTATAAAGGGGAAGGGAATGCTATTTACGGCGAGCTTCCCAATGATTGTAAATTTTACGGCGAAATCTGTCATACAAAAGAGAATATCCCAAAAAAAAATTGCGAGTTTTCTTCTGCTTTTGATGTCAGCGGAGAAATTTATACAACTTCCGGTAATGACTTTATCTTTCTTAAATTAACGACAAGCTGGACCGAAAATACTGTTGTGAAATTTGAACTTATAAATGATGCGGCCGGTGAAAAACTCATTAAACAATCTCAAATCGCCGAAAAGAATAAAAAATACCGTTTGCTCAAAGTTGGTTTATCTGTTTTTTGCTTTTGTATTGCTTTAATCGGATTTACAATATTGATAATTTGTCATAAATCCAAGCAAAGAAAATAAACCGATAAGTATATCATTTGTTTCTTCGCTCGTCATTGTTTTTTATTTTGTAAAACCTCCATTGTAAATATACGATTTAAGGTCTTAGGTTTTCTTTTTCCGTATTGCAAATCCGTTTATAATATGCTAAAATAAAGATAATTTTAAAAATGGAAGCGGTAAAAAATGGTAACATTAAAGAATGACAGCTTAACGGTTGAAATTGATTTAAAGGGCGCACAGCTTAAAAGCGTTATAAAAAACTGTGAAAATTTAATCTGGGACAGAAATCCCGAATTTTGGAAGGAATCCGCTCCGTTGCTTTTCCCGATTTGCGGAGGACTTAAGGATGATAAATTTACATATCAAGGCAGGGAATATTCGCTTTTAAAGCACGGCTTTGCTAAAAGAAATGACTTTTCGGTAGAAAAGCAGACCGAAACCTCGGCTGTTTTCCTGCTTAAAAGTAACGAGGAAACATTAAAAAGTTATCCTTGGGGATTTGAGCTGAGAGTTAAATATGAGCTTAAAAATTCCGCGCTTAAGGTAGGCTACGAGATAAAGAATTTAACCGATGATACCATGTATATGTCGGTAGGAGCGCACGAGGCTTATGCCTGCCCTGAGGGAATAGAGGATTACGATATTATTTTCGAGCGCGAAGAAACCTTGAATTCGTGCGACCTTGACGGAAACCTTATTTCCCATAAAACCACTCCGATTATAAAAAATTCAAAATATCTTCCTTTATATTATAAATATTTTAAGGTTGACGCTCTCGTTTTTAAGGATTTAAAATCGAGATTTGCAACCTTAAGAAACAGAAAAACAGGTAAATCAATATCTCTTGATTTTAACGGATTCGATTATTTCCTTTTATGGACAAAGCCGAACGCCGGATATATCTGCCTTGAGCCTTGGACGGGAGTTCCCGCAAGCGTCGACGCAGGCTATGATATAACCGAAAAAGAGGGCATAACTAAGGTTATGCCGAAAAGCGAATTTAATGTAACTCATACAATTTATTTTTAAGAAATGCAGGAACTAAACAGATGCGGATTGTAATTAAAATCGGAACTTCAACACTTGCTCATTCGACGGGTCTTATAAATATAAGACGCGTTGAGTCGCTTTGCAAGGTTATGTCAGACCTTAAAAACGCAGGCCATGAGGTTATTTTGGTGTCCTCAGGCGCAATCGGAATGGGAGCAGGGAAGCTTTCGCTAAATGAAAGACCTAAGGATATCCCGACCAAGCAGGCGGCGGCGGCAGTTGGTCAGTGCGAGCTTATGTATACCTACGATAAGCTTTTTACCGAGCATAACCATTGCGTTGCCCAAATTCTTTTGACAGGCGCCGATATTGAAAACAAAGAGCGTAGAAAAAACTTTCAGAACACGATGTGCAGATTGCTTGAGCTTGGAGCAATTCCTATTATCAATGAAAACGATACGGTTGTTACCGACGAAATTGTAATCGGGGATAACGATACTATTTCGGCAATTGTTTCAACTGTTGTTAATGCCGATCTGCTTATTCTTCTTTCCGATATAAACGGACTTTATACCGCAGACCCTCATAAGGATAAAAACGCCGTGCTTTTGCATGATGTCGATAAGATAACACCCGAAATAATCGCTATGACCTCAGGCTCGGACGGAAAATTAGGCACGGGCGGAATGGTCACTAAATTGAATGCGGCGAAAATCGCGACCGAAAAGGGAATTGATATGGTCATCGCAAACGGGCAAAATGCGGAAATATTGTATGATATAGTTGACGAAAAAAATGTCGGCACAAGATTTTCGGGAAAGAGATGAAAATTTATGGTTGAGACCTCTGAAATTCTTAAAAAGGCGGTCAAAGCAAAAAGCGAAAGCACTTTGAGCACCGAGGTTAAGGACGCAGGGCTTTTGGCAATGGCACAAAGCCTTATAAAAAATTCAGAATCAATTTTAAAAGCAAATAAAGAGGATATTATTGCTGCTAAAGGCAAAATATCCGATGTAATGATTGACAGGCTGTTTCTCGATGAAAAGAGAATAGAAGCAATGGCTAAGGGTATAGAGGCTTTAACAAAGCTTTCCGACCCTGTAGGCAATATTCTGTCCGAAACCGACAGGGGAGACGGACTTAAAATCAAAAAGGTATCAGTGCCGTTAGGCGTTGTTGCGATAATTTATGAAAGCCGTCCGAATGTTACCTCGGACGCGGCGGCGCTATGCTTTAAATCAGGCAATGTCTGCGTGATGAGAAGCGGTAAAGAGGCCTTTAAAAGCGCATACGCAATTGTTTCGGCGCTCAAAGAAGGACTTAAATCTGCCGGAATAAACGAGGATTATATAAATCTTGTTGAGGACACCTCAAGAAACAGCGCAAAGGAGCTTATGACCGCGCAGGGATATGTTGATCTGCTTATTCCGAGAGGCGGAAAAGGACTTATAAAAGCATGCGTTGAAAGTGCGACTGTTCCGTGCATTGAAACAGGAACGGGAATTTGCCATATTTATGTCGATAAATCGGCGGATTTGGATATGGCGGTTAAAATTATTCTTAATGCAAAGGCAAGCCGTCCTTCGGTTTGCAACGCGGCTGAGGTCTGCCTTATTCATAAGGATATTGCGGATAAATTTCTGCCGATGCTTCAAAGCGCCTTTGAAACAGGACCGAATAAAATTGAAATCCGCGGCGACGGAGAGGTTTGCAGAATCATAAATGCCAAGCCTGCGTCTAAAGAGGATTTTGATACCGAATTTTTGGATTATATAATGGCTGTAAAAACAGTTTCGGACTTAAACGAGGCAATAAAACATATTGGACTGCATTCGACGCACCACAGCGACGCAATTATTACCGAGGACAGCAAAGCCGCCGAAAAATTCGTTTCGCTTGTTGATTCCGCGGCGGTGTATGTCAACGCTTCTACGAGGTTTACCGACGGCGGCGAATTCGGCTTGGGCTGCGAAATGGGAATTTCCACTCAGAAGCTCCATGCAAGAGGTCCTATGGGGCTTAAGGAGCTTACAACCTATAAATATATTGTTATAGGAAACGGAAACATAAGATAAAGGAGATTTTAAAAATGTTTAAAGCAGGTTTTATCGGAGCCGGAAATATGGGCTCGGCGCTTATAAGAGCCGTAAGCACAGCGGTAGGCGGAGAAAATGTTGCGATTTCCGATTGCTCTAAGGAAAAAATCAAAAATCTTTCTGATGAACTCGGCTGTAAAGCAAGCGATAATAATGAGGTCGCTTTAAATTCGAAGTTTATATTTTTGGCTGTAAAGCCGCAAATGATGGGGGATATGCTCTCTTCAATTTCTGAGACTCTTAAAAGCAGAAAAGACCGCTTTATTCTTGTTACAATAGCGGCAGGAATGGCAAAAGATAAAATAAGAACTCTTTCGGGCGGAAATTATCCCGTAATCCGCATAATGCCTAATACGCCTGTCAGCGTAAACTGCGGAATGATTTTATATTCCCCCGACGCTGAGATTACGGACGGTGAAATAGCCGAATTTAAAGACTTGCTTAAATTTTCGGGCGAGCTTGATATGATTGACGAAACGAAGATTGACGCCGCCTCTGCGATTTCCGGCTGCGGTCCCGCTTATGTTTATATATTTGCCGAGGCTATGGCGGACGCAGGCGTTGAATGCGGATTGCCGAGAAATAAGGCAATAGATTATGCGGTTCAGACTATTCTCGGTGCCGCCGAGCTTATGAAAAAATCCGATAAGCATTCGGCTCAGCTTAAGGACGAGGTTTGTTCTCCCGCAGGAAGTACAATTTGCGGAGTAAGAGCCTTAGAGGAAAACGGATTCAGAGCCGCTTCGATTAAGGCGGTTTTGGCGGCTTATAAAAGAACCGTTGAGCTTGGGAAATAATAGCTTGATTCAAATAAAAAACGGAGGAGCTGATAAAATCAGCTTCTCCGTTTTTTATTATGGCATTATCCTCTTTTTAAAAGCTTTCTTGCCAATTTGCTGGCGCTTACTCCGTCCTTTTTTGAAAGAACCTGTTCAATTTCTTTAAAATCAGCATTATCTATTATGGATTCAAAATAATCAAACCACTCAGCGCTCTCATTTACGGCTTCTTTTGATTCTTCTCTGTATGGGAACTGATCAAAGGTAATGTAACCGTTATATCCCGTCCTTCTGAGCCAGTAAATAAATTCAAGATACGGAATAGTATTAACGCTCCCTGCGATTAAATCGTCATCCCATGAACCGTAATTATCATTCATGTGAACGGCATAAAGCTTTCCGCCGAACATTTTTATAAGTGCGACCGCTTCGGCAGGGTTTTCTCCCCCGAAAAACGAATGACCGTAATCAAGCGCAATACCGACATTTTCAACTCCTAAAGAGTTTATAAGAAGCAAAGTTTTTGCAAATCCGCTTATATAACATTTATTTCTTGGCTCCTTTGGCTTGTATTCAAGGGCGATTTTCATTTCGGGCTTATAAAGCGCCAGCTCTTTAATACATTCCGCAAAAAGCGTGACCTCTTTTATATAGTCTGCTTCAAACATATAATCGTAGCCGTCTTGTCCGGGCCAAATTGCGAAGGTGTCACAACCTATTTTTTCTGCAAAGTCCATTGCTTTTTTCGAGTTTTCAACGGCTTTCTTTCTGATTTTTTCATCGAGTGAAGAAAAAGAGCCTTGTTTGTAATCGTTATCGGCAGTTGTATCGACCATTACGCAATTGACAGTCAAACCCGATTCTTTAACCTTTGCCTCTAATTCGTCAATCTTATCAAAGTAATAATCGGTAAGATTTAAATCAACCGCACTTAAAAGAGGAATGCTTTTAATTCGGTCGATTTTTTCGCCGATAGAATAATTCTTATCCGAATAAGCCTTACAGTATCTGTCGCAAAATGTCCCTACATGATCTATAAAAACAGAATATTTTCTTTTCATTTTTTAACTCCTTATGCTTTGTTTTCCGAACCGCAAAGATTTATTTTACTTATAGCAAGCTCTTTAACGGCTTCTCTTGCCGGTCCTAAATACTTTTTAGGATCGAACATTTCGGTATCTGTTAACGCAAGCCTTACCGCTTTTGTAGCTGCAATACGAAGCTCCGTAGCAAAATTGACCTTGCAAATTCCGTGTTTTATTGTTTCTTTAATCATATCGTCCGGTATTCCCGAAGCGCCGTGAAGAACAAGCGGAATAGAAATTTTTTGTTTGATTTTCTTTAATAAATCAAAATCAAGCTTTGGTTCTGCTTTGTATATTCCGTGGGAAGTGCATATCGCAACCGCAAAAATATCAATTCCCGTTTTTTCTGCAAATTCAACGGCTTTATCGGGGTCCGTATAAGCGACACTTGCCGAAAGGCTGTCTTCTTTTCCGCCTACCGTTCCGAGCTCGGCTTCTACGGGAACAGACATAGCATGCGCGGAGGAAACAACCTTTTCGGTTAAGCTGATATTAGTTTCAAAGTCGGATTTAGAGCCGTCTATCATAACAGAGCTGTATCCGGCTTTTATAGCCTGCATTACGCCCGCGAAGCTTTCACAGTGATCCAGATGCAGACAAACAGGGACAGAAACTTTATTTGCCATAGCATAAACCATTGCATAGGCTTCATCAAGGGTTAAATACTTAACTGTAGACGGAGTTGTCTGTATAATGACAGGTGAATTTGTTTCGCTTGCCGCTTCAATTATTGCCTGAATCATTTCTAAATTTTCGGCATTAAGCGCAGGAACCGCATATCCGCCTTTTTGTGCTTTTAATAACATTTCTTTGCTTGTTACATATGCCATAACTCTTTTACCTCTATTTCATTTGTTTTCATAAATTCCGATACGCTTTGTTTTGATATTTTACCTTCCATGGGACCGAAAGCCATTGTATTAAGCGCCGCGGCTGCCGATGCAAATTTAACAGCGTTTATTAAATCGGAATTTTCGGCAAGACTGCAAATAAAGGCTGCGTCAAAGCTGTCTCCTGCGCCTGTCGAGTCTATAGGGGAGATACTGTATACACCGGCCTCTATAATTTGCTCCTTAGTATAAACACGGCAGCCCTTTGAGCCGTCTTTAACGGCTATTATTTCCATTTCGGGCTTTTCAAAGCACCACTTAACCGCTTCGCTTACCTCGGTTTTTCCGCTCAGCGTTAAAAGCTCGTCCTTACTCGGTAAAAATATTTTTGTTATATTAAGTATTTCGTTTATAAGCTTTGCCGAAGAATTATCTTTAAGAAGCTCGGGACGGATATTAGGGTCAAAGGAAATTACGGCTCCGTTTTCTTTTGCCGATTTCGCAGTATTTACTATTGATTTTCCGAAACGCTCTTCCGCCGTGACGGAGCAACCCATAATATGAAAATATTTAAGCGATTTTTCATTTTTCAGGTCGGGAGCTTCGGCTTTGACCGCGGCTGTATTGTTAATATGAAAAATGAATTTTCTTGAACCGTCGCTTAAGTAGCTGACAAAAGCGCAGCCGGTAAAATCGGTATTGCTTATTTTTAAATAGCTTGTATCAACACCGTCAGCTTTAAGCCTGTTTAATAAACACTTCCCGAAATCGTCATCGCCGATGCCGCCGATAATTGCTGATTTGTGCCCGAGTCTTGAGGCGGTATCGGCAAAAATCGCAGGTGCTCCGCTGGGATACGGTCCGCTGAATAAATCGGGCGTGTCAAGCGGTGAATTTTCGTTTTTTCGCATGATTTCAACTATAATTTCGCCCATTGTAATAATTTCTGCCATCTTTACACCTCAAGCTTGTTCTTTAGAAAATCAAGCGATTCTTTTATCATTAAATCCATTTTTTTGCCGTCGGCATTGTTGCTTAAATCGCGCCAGACTTTTATGTCGTTTCCTACTTCGCCGCCAGATTTTAAGAAAGGCTCCATTACGACATCGCCGGAATAATTGACTTTTTTCAGTGCCTCACCGATTTTAGACCATGGCAATCTGCCTTGTCCGGGAAGCTTTCTGTTTGCTTCTCCCACATGCAAATGACCGAGTAGGCTTCCGGCAGTTAAAATTGCCTCGGACAGGTCATCCTCTTCGATATTCATGTGGAAAGTATCAAGTAAAAGCAAAACATTATCCCTGCCTACATCTTTGCAAAACTTAACGCCCTCTTCGCTTGTGTTGAACAGATTTGTTTCAAAACGGTTAAGAATTTCAAGATAAAGCGCAACATTATGCTTCTTTGCAAAATCCGCAATTGTTTTAACGCTTTTTACGGCTCTTTCCCATATTGCGGGCTTATCTAAATCAATGAAATCGTAAGGCCAGCAATTATACAAGGCTCCGACAAGCTTTGTCGAGCCGAGCTTCTCCATTTGAATTATTATTTTTTCTAAGAATTCAATTCCGTTTTTCCTTACGGCTTCATTGCTTGAAGAAATATTACAGTCATGAGGGGGACCGATATTAGAAGAAACAGACAGCTTTAAGCTGTTTGCAAGAGATTTTAAGTCCTCAAGCTCACTGTCGCTCATTTTAAGCAAATCTCCTGCGGGAATTTCCATAACATCAAACCCGAGTCCGCTTATTTTTTCAGCATAATATTTATAGTTATCAATGCTCCATTTTTTTGTCCAGTATGCGCAAACTGTTCCGTATTGCATAAGATCACTCCTTTACTTTTATTTTAAAATTTATTCTTTTGTTTTCAATTAACAATAGTTGTCATTTATTTGTATTTATATTGCTTTTTTTGATTTGATATATTATAATTGTAAAGAGGTGATTTAATGCGAAAAGAAATGTTTAATATCAAGGCGAAGGGTTTAAGCCTTTATCTTATAAACTGCGGTTATGAGGATTGCTGCACAAGGTTTATATGCGCGCCTCATATAAGAAAGTATTATCTTATCCATTATATTGTTAAGGGTACGGGATATTATGAGGTCAACGGTATAAAGCATTCTCTTTCGGCAGGCGACGCTTTTATAATAAAACCGGAAGAACCGGTCACTTACTATTCACCTGACCCAAACAATACATGGTCGTTCTGTTGGTTCGGGTTTAGCGGAAAGGATGCGCAGGCGTGGCTCAAGGAATGCAATATTGATAATGAAACTTATATTTTACATCCGCAGAATCCCGCCTTGCATCCGCAGAATCCCGCCTTGCTTTCGATAATTATGAACTGTATAGATTATATGGAAAATTACAGCAACAACCTTAATCAGGTTAAGCTGACAGAATACTTGGCCGCCGCACTCTATTCGGTCAGCAAGCAAAACAAAAGAAAGAAAATAAATCCTGCCTCTTATGCGGACAAAGCCGTTAAATATATTGAATATAACTATATGTGTAAAATTTCAGTAAGCGATATTGCGATGTATCTTAATATAGAAAGAAGCTATTTTTACAGAGTTTTTAAAAAGTATACCGGTTCCTCTCCAGAAAATTATTTGATAGATTACCGCATAAAAAAAGCCTGCGAGCTTTTGAAACTTAAAAAGTATAAGGTTTCTGAAGTCGCAAGCTATGTAGGCATAGAAGATGTATATTATTTTTCGAGACTGTTTAAAAAAACTGTTGGGGTTTCGCCGAAAAAATACATTGAATAAAATTGTATAATTGTTGTTTTTATTATGAACTATTGTTGCTTATGATGACTGTTTCAAAAATATATTTTTTTATCGTTGACTTTAAGGCTTTTTAATGTTATATTTAAAAAAACCGGAGGTGCAAAATATGAGCTTTAAAAAAGATATGCTTTGGGGCGCGGCTACAGCCGCTTATCAGATTGAAGGCGGCTTTGAAGAGGACGGCAAGGGCAAATCGGTTTGGGATGTGTTCTGCGAAAGAAAAGGTGCGGTTAAAAACGGAGATACAGGAAACACCGCATGCGACCATTACCATTTATTAAACGAAGATATAAGACTTTTAAAGGAATTGGGCGTTAATACCTACCGCTTTTCATTTTCTTGGCCGAGAATAATTCCCGACGGAACAGGGAAGGTCAATCAAAAGGGAATTGATTTTTATAATAAATTGATTGACGGATTGTTAGAAAACGGAATTACGCCTTTTGCAACTCTTTTTCACTGGGATTTTCCTTATGAGCTTGATAAAAAGGGCGGATGGCTTAATCCTAAGAGCCCACAGTGGTTTGAAAATTATGCTAAGGTTATTGCCGATAATTTCGGCGACAGAGTTAAAATGTTTGCGACCTTCAATGAACCTCAGGTTTTTATGGGACACGGACATTTTACGGGTCTGCACGCTCCGGGTAAAAAATATTCTCTCCGAGAGCTTACTGAAGCCGCTTTCAATGTGCTTTTATCGCACGGAAAAGCTGTTAAAATACTCCGCGAAAATGTTTCCGACTGCAAAATCGGATATGTTTCGGCGACATCGTTTCAGCTTCCTTTAAATAATACCGAAAAGGAAATTGAAACAGCATATAATAAAAGCTTCGGTCTTAATCCGGAATATTGGGTCTGGCATGCGGCCTTTTGGTGCGACCCCGTGTTTAAAGGCGGCTTTGAAAAATGCGAAAATTTAAAGCAAATAGAAAAATATCTTCCGAGTGATTATGAAGAAAAGATAAAAACAGAAATATATCAGCCGCTCGATTTCTGCGGACTGAATATTTATAACGGAAACCGAATGACCTTGGATGAAAACGGCGATTTTAAAGCTGTTTCATACGGTTCGAATGAGCCGCGAAATTCGCTTGGCTGGCCGATTACACCCGAAGCTATGTATTACGGACCGATGTTTGCTTATAGAAGATACGGCTTGCCGATTATAATTTGTGAAAACGGATTTGCTTTAAATGATACGGTTTCTTCCGACGGCTTGGTTCATGACCCATTAAGAACTGAATTTATGAAAAGATATTTGTCCCAGCTTGAAAAGGCGCAGAATGACGGAGCGGATATAAAGGGATATTTTGCATGGTCCTTTATGGATAACTTTGAATGGGCAGAAGGCTATGAGCCGAGATTCGGATTGGTTTATGTCGATTACAATACAAAGAAAAGAATAAAAAAGGATTCATTTTTTGAATATAAAAAGATTATTGAGAACAACGGTTAAAAAAACCTGCACATTTTTAATGTGCAGGACAGTCTGTCGAAAAAGTCCAGTAAAAGCTGGGCTTTTTCGCATATATATGGTAA
>ERZ808242.1009-NODE-1009-length-17768-cov-4.078699_pt1 | contig 17768 bp, 13 predicted proteins | sample MGYA00521244_ERZ808242 | MGnify/ENA primary metagenome ERZ808242 (study PRJEB31516, sample SAMN03275573) | gut metagenome | biome: mammalia-associated habitat; material: feces | host: Papio cynocephalus | place: Kenya | collected 2012-07-27 ... | reverse complement strand
CAAATACATCATCACTCACTTCCTCATAAGGTACGGAAAGAGTTTCCAACAGCTTACTTTGTTCTTTTTTTTGCAAAAAGGAGGTCGATACATAGACCTCCTTTAACAGCTCCTTTGGTGCTTCCTTTGCCATCCGGATCCCTTCTACCACAAAAAGCTGCTCCGTGCGGCGCGCTTTTGCTCTGGTGACCAGCTGGCAGACATGTTTGATTTTACTATTAGATGATGATGTGATCATAATATTCCTTCCCGGCTTTCCATTTGCTCATGTCGTCATTACTATCTCATATGTTCAGAGCCAACCGCCATTCGCAAATCCGTCGCTTCGCGACTTTCCATTTGCTCATGTCGCGGCTCTCGCCGCATGAATTTATAAAAACATGTGGCTGCATATAAATATGCCCCACATGTTTTATATAAATTCGCCCGGCTCTGAACATACGTCACATGGACAATATTCTACTGACACTATATTCGTATTCGTCAATATCCTTCTGCATTGCGAGTGCTTCATCAATATCAAAGTCTACAAATTTACCGCCCTGATGACCGACAACTCTGTTTGTCTTTCCTTCGCAGAGAATGTCTGCTGCATAAGCTCCCATAATAGACGCATAGAAACGATCCTTACAGGTCGGATTACCGCCTCGCTGCATGTAACCTAAGATCGTTGCTCTTGTTTCAATACCGGTTGCGGCTTCGATCCGTCTTGCCATGGATGTGGAATGACCGATTCCTTCCGCATTGATGATAATATGATGGGTTTTACCATGCTTACGGTTGTTGATGATATTGTTGATGATATTCTGTTCGTTATAATCGTATTTCTCAGGCAATAAAATATCCTCTGCGCCATTGGCAACACCACACCAGAGTGCGATATAGCCGGCATTTCTGCCCATAACTTCAATGATACTGCAGCGTTCATGGGAGGAAGAAGTATCTCTTACCTTATCGATCGCTTCCATTGCCGTATTGATCGCCGTATCGAATCCGATCGTATAATCTGTACATGCAATATCCAGATCGATCGTTCCCGGCAGTCCGATCGTATTGATACCCTGCTTGGAAAGTGCCTGCGCACCGCGGTAAGAACCGTCGCCGCCGATCACGACAATGCCGTCGATCCCATGCTTCCGACAGATCTCAGCGCCTTTCTGCTGTCCTTCCGGTGTCCGGAATTCAGCACATCTGGCTGTTCCAAGGATCGTACCCCCCCGCTGGATCGTATCGGATACATCCTTTTTCTGCATATCTATAATTTCTTCGTTTAACAGTCCCTGATAGCCCTTTTTGATGCCCTTGACCTTCACGCCATTGGCAATCGCCTTACGGACCACTGCACGGATAGCCGCATTCATGCCCGGTGCATCGCCACCGCTTGTCAGAACACCAATTGTTTTGATTTCATTTGCCACTTGCTTATCCTCCTGTCTGTTTTGCACTATTATTGTATTATTTTTTTGTTACTATTGCAATATTTCTGTTATAAAACCTTTATATTGTCTTTTCCGAACGCTTCCCTTAATCGTTCAAGCAGTGTTTCTTCTATATAAATATTCTGGTTTGGTGGCAGAAGTTTCTGTACGCGTTCCTTCTTGCAGACGATCAGGACGGAATCCTTTCCTTCCGATCCCTTTAGAAGCTCTGTCAGCTTGTCTGCCTGCTGCAGGTAGCTGTTTTTATCCGCAAAGCCGATCGCCAGACGACGCGGCATTTCATCAAACCTGCTGATCGTAGAACCGATCAGTTTGCCATCCTTTTCATCCTCCAGCTGTACACGCCCCTGCACAAAGATCTTTCCGTCTACCTCCAGGCGGCTCTGGTTTTTCTCATAATCCCGCGGGAAAATGATCACTTCAATGCTGCCATACAGATCTTCGATCGTCAGAAATGCCATGATCTTATTATTCTTTGTATATTTGATCTTTTTATCCGTTAAGATACCACCGATCACGACCTCTTTTCCGTCAGTTACCTTTGGCTCACCAGTTTCCTCATCCCTGTAAAAATCAGATGTTTTTGCGGTGATCCGGCGTTCCAGGAATGTTTTATATTCCTCCAGCGGATGACCGCTGATATAAAATCCCACTACTTCCTTTTCATAAGCCAGCAGCTCCTGCCTGTCAAATTCACCGACATCCGGCAGCGGCGTATGGAAATCACTCTTCTCCTCTTCTCCCACCAGATCAAACAGGCTCATCTGCCCGGCAAGATTGTTCTTTTTATCCTTTACAAGCCGGTCAACCAGCCCTGCATACACAAACATCTTCTGTTTTCTGGTGCCCGGCAGGGAATCAAATGCACCTGCCTTGATCAGATTTTCGATCACGCGCTTATTGATATCAAGTTCACTCGTTCTCGTAATAAAATCTTCCAGTGTTTTATAATTGCCATGTGCTGCCCGTTCTGCAACGATTCCTTCGATAACCGGTCTGCCCACACTCTTTAAGGCAGTCAGGGCAAAACGGATCTTACCGTCCTGTACGGAAAAGCCTGCCTGGCTGTAATTCACGTCCGGCGGCAGTATTTCGATCCCCATGCTTCTGCAGCTCATGATATATTCCGTTACCTTTGTTGAGTTGTCTATGACTGATGTCATAAGCGCTGCCATAAACTCCAGCGGATAATAATATTTCAAAAAAGCTGTCTGGTAGGAAACAACTGCATAGCACGCTGCATGCGACTTGTTAAACGCATACTTGGCAAAATCCATCATTTCTTCATAAATATGATCTGCCACTGCTTCACTGATCCCACGGCTGATACAGCCCGGAACGCCCTCCTCCGGATTACCGTACACAAAGTTAGCCTTTTCTTTCTCCATGACAGCCTGTTTTTTCTTACTCATGGCACGTCTGACCAGATCGCTTCGTCCCAGCGTATATCCGCCGAGCTCCCGCACGATCTGCATAACCTGCTCCTGATAGACGATACAGCCGTAGGTTGGTGACAGGATCGGCTCTAAGAGCGGTGTTTCATAAGTAATGGATTCCGGATTGTTCTTTCCTTTGATATAACGTGGGATGAAATCCATCGGCCCCGGACGGTACAGGGAAATACCGGCAATAATATCCTCCAGACTCTGCGGCCGGAGCTCCTTCATGAAGTTCTTCATACCACCGCTTTCCAGCTGGAACACACCATCTGTCTTTCCCGTTCCGATAAAATCAAGCACCTTCTGATCATTGTAATCAATGTTACCCATGGATAACTCTTTTCCCGTATCCTGTCTGACAAGGTCAACCGCATCTTTGATGACTGTCAGCGTCCGCAGCCCCAGGAAGTCCATCTTTAAAAGCCCGAGTTCCTCGATCGTTGTCATCGTAAACTGTGTCGTGATGGAACCATCCGAACCTCTGGACAGCGGTACAAATTCCTCCGCCGGTTTCTGACAGATTACGACACCTGCCGCATGCATGGAAGTATGCCTCGGCAAACCTTCCAGCTTCATACACATATCCAGCAGATTTTTCACCTGCTCCTCTGTATCATATCTGTTGCGGAGCTCCGGATTCATATCCAGTGCTTTCTGCAGTGTAATATTCAGTTCATTCGGGATCATTTTTGCAAGTGTATCGCCAAAGCTGTACGGCAGATCCAGCACACGTGCCACATCACGGATCACACCTTTGGCTGCCATCGTACCAAAGGTAACGATCTGCACTACCTTGTCCGCACCGTATTTACGCCGTACATAATCGATGACCTCCTGCCTTCTTTCATAGCAGAAATCAATATCGATATCGGGCATGGACACACGTTCCGGATTCAGGAACCTTTCAAAGAGCAGGTTATAACGGATCGGATCGATGTCCGTGATCTTCAGGCAATAGGAAACGATCGCCCCTGCGGCAGAGCCTCTTCCCGGTCCTACCGGTATCCCATTTTCTTTCGCATAATTGATAAAGTCCCATACGATCAGAAAATAATCCACATATCCCATTCTCCGGATCGTAGAAAGCTCATAGTCCAAGCGTTCTTTCAGTGTTCCGTCATCATCCGGGTAACGCTCCTTCAGACCGTCCATACACAATTTATTTAAGTATGTCCAGGAATCATAGCCCTGCGGCACTTCAAATTTCGGCAGCTTTGTCACGCCGAATTCTATTTCGACATTACAACGCTCCGCGATCTTATGGGTATTTTCCAGTGCTTCCAGCGCATAAGGAAACAGCTCTTTCATCTGCTCTTCGCTCTTGATGAAATACTGACCGCCTTCATAACGCATCCGGTTTTCATCCGTTACGACTTTGCCGGTCTGGATGCAGAGCAGAATATCATGCGCCTGCGCATCCTCTGCCCGTGTATAATGCACATCGTTCGTTGCCACCAGAGGAATATCTAGCTCTCTGCTCATGGAGAGGAGCACTGCATTGACTGTCTGCTGCATCGGAATACCATGATCCTGCAGCTCCAGAAAATAGTTGCCCTTTCCAAAACAATCCTGATACTTCAGTGCTGCCTGCTTTGCCTCTTCGATCATGCCTTTTTCTATGTATCTCGGCACTTCGCCCGCCAGACAGGCTGACAGCGCAATAATGCCCTCATGAAACTCACGCAGTATTTCCATATCAACACGCGGCTTATAGTAATAGCCTTCTGTGAAGCCGCGGCTTACGATCTTCATCAGATTGGCATAGCCCTGGTTGTTCTCAGCTAACAGAACGAGATGGTGATATCTTTCCTCTCCGCCTGTCAGTTCTTTATCAAAACGGGAGTTGGGTGCTACATATACCTCACAGCCAAGGATCGGTTTGATGCCTTCTGCTCTCGCAGCTCTGTAGAAATCGATCACGCCATACATAACGCCATGATCGGTGATCGCCACGGAATCCATGCCAAGCTCTTTTACCCGTTTCACACACTCTTTAATTTTATTGGAACCGTCCAGCAGACTGTACTCTGTATGGACATGTAAATGCGTAAATGCCATAATTTTCCTCGATTTTATACAATATTCCCTTTTAGTATACACGTTCTCTTGTTTTCAAACAATAAAAAAGATGGAAGCAGCCGAAATTGCTTCCACCATTTTTATATTGTAGTAACGATTCAGAATCACATGCGCAAAATCGCATTTTATAAGTATGCTTTCAGCGTATCTGCCTTGTCCAGCTTCTCCCAAGGCAGATCCAGATCATGTCTGCCAAAGTGTCCGTAAGCTGCTGTCTGCTTGTAGATCGGACGTCTCAGATCAAGCATCTTAATGATACCTGCCGGTCTGAGGTCAAAGTTCTCACGGATGATCTCTACGAGCTTCTCATCGGAAAGCTTTCCTGTTCCGAATGTATCAACCATTACGGATGTCGGCTGTGCAACACCGATCGCATAAGAAAGCTGGATCTCACATTTCTCAGCCAGACCTGCTGCAACGATATTCTTTGCCGCATATCTTGCTGCGTAAGCTGCGCTTCTGTCAACCTTTGTACAGTCCTTACCGGAGAATGCGCCGCCGCCATGTCTTGCATATCCGCCGTAAGTATCTACGATGATCTTACGTCCTGTCAGACCTGCATCACCATGAGGTCCACCGATGACGAAGCGTCCTGTCGGATTGATGAAATATTTTGTATCCTCATCCAGAAGTTCCTTTGGCAGGATTGGATCAAATACATATTTTTTGATATCCTCGTGGATCTGTTCCTGTGTGACATCCGGGTCATGCTGTGTGGAAAGTACAACTGCTTCCAGGCGGAGCGGTTTTCCGTTTTCATCATATTCTACGGAAACCTGGCTCTTGCCATCCGGACGAAGGTAAGGCAGTGTGCCATCCTTACGGACCTTTGCAAGCTGACGTGCCAGTTTGTGTGCCAGACTGATCGGATAAGGCATATACTCTTCTGTTTCGTTTGTTGCATAACCAAACATCATACCCTGATCACCTGCACCGATAGCTTCCAGCTCCTCGTCAGACATTTTGTTTTCCTTTGCTTCGAGTGCTTTATCAACACCCATCGCAATATCTGCAGACTGCTGATCAAGTGCTACCATAACTGCGCAGGTATCTGCATCAAAGCCGATCTTGCCACGGTTGTAACCGATCTCATCTACAGTTTCACGTACGATCTTCTGTACATCCAGATGTGCTTTTGTTGTAATCTCACCCGTTACCAGCACAAAACCTGTACAGCAGCATGTCTCACATGCTACGCGGCTCATTGGATCCTGCTCCATGCAGGCATCCAGAATCGCATCGGAAATGGCATCGCAGACTTTGTCCGGATGTCCTTCTGTAACAGATTCTGAAGTAAATAAACGTTTGTCCATTTTGTCCTCCTTTGACATTAAGAAAGTCCGCTTGAAACAAGCGGACCAATAAACATAGAAGTCCTCTTATTGTTCGATAGCTCGCTCAGGTTGGCACCTTCCCGACAGGGGGTTGCCGTGGCTTCACAGGTCCTCTGTACCTCCACCACTCTGAATAAGAGAAATTTACCAATATGAAGTTCTACGTAACTACATTGCTATTGCTACTATACGGCAGAATACAGAAGCCGTCAAGTGGAATTTTTATCAAGTCAGCTATTCTATATGTAGTCTGAAATGTATGGTATTTTATGGAACAGAACATCATCGAGCCGGTCTACTGCTTCCTGTTTTCCCTCAATGCGCTCCAGTTCATACAGACGTTCTGCTGTTTTATAGCCCAAAAGAAGCGTTGTCAGCGTTCCGATCTCCATACTAAGACTGTATTCCGGTTCTTCCTGCGTCAGATGGCAGACACCGTCCGAAAAGCAAAGTCTGAAAGAACGGTTATTCCATGGCAGAAGCGCATCCTCGATTTCCAGTTCAATATATAAAGTGCCGCCATCCGGATCACATGGATAGTCTTCCAGAAAGCCTTCGATATCGATCAGCCGCCCCATGGCATACGGTCGGATCGTCTCCTTAATATCTCCGTCATCCATTTCAAAAGCGATCGGTTCACTGAAATAGGTATTGCCATGTACCTCATCGATCATGGAGTCATGCGCATGGATATACTCCCAAAGCCCCTTTTTCGCTTCCCGGTTCAAATAGATCATTTCCTTGATATGCATGATATCGTTTTTGATCAGATATACCATAAATCCACAAGGTTTATCCTTCGTATTATAATAGACCGCCACATTGGTATCATCCTCATCCCAGCGCCAGTATTCTTCCCATGCAAGTGCGTTCCGGAACAGGCATCCGTGTGTGATCGATGCAAAATGCGAATGCAGTTCATGGAAATCCGTGCTTTCCCAGTCCACACGGCGTACATAACCGGGTGCTTTTACCTTGGTCGGGATCTGCCGGTCTTTGATATTAAAGGAAATCTTGTTGGAAATGATCTCCCAGCCCAGATGATGATACAGCGGGATCGAATACGGATAGAGAAGGGCAAATGACCGCCCCTGTTTCTTCATATGAGAAAGGCTTTCAAACATCAGTTTTTTCATAATGCCCTGCCCGGTATATTCCGGATAAGTACAGACACTTGTTACAAATCCAACCTGAAAAACTTCTCCGTAAATATTCATTTTCAGCGGATAGACCGCAAACTGTGAGATCAACGAATCTCCGTCAAAGCAGCCCAGCACATCCGCACGCTCCAGCACCGGGAACTTTGACTGCTTGATCTCCTCGTCCTTCCAGCCTGTCGCCGTCAGCTCGTCCTCCGTTACCTGAAAGGTATATCGGAGCAGTGCATTATATTGATCCAGATCCTTTGTTTCCAAATAGCGTATTCCGTAATTTTCTACTGCGTTCACTTTCTTTCTCCTGTTTAATTTACATACAATTTATTTTCCTTTTATACCAGCTACTTGGCAAACATATCATAATATTCCTGTGCTTTTTCTTCTGATAAACTGAACTTATTTACAAGTCTGGCAATTGTTTCTTCCTTTGGTCTGTTATATTCTACAGCTGATTCTACAGCTTCTTGAATTTTACCTTCACGTTCTCGTTCTTTTGCATAATCTTCTACCAATGTACACACGATAGCCACCTCCTCTGGATCATGCTTCATTTTCTGTACCCGCCTGGATTGTTTCGGAAACTCCGGATTATTCATATCGGGATTTTTATATTCCTTCATCAGTCTTGCGATCTTGCTGTTATCCTTTCCAACAGTTGTAACAAAGATCTCATGCAGTCCATCGTTCAATGTTACACCTGTTTCCATACATGTCATTTCCGCATGACTGATCGTCCTTCCATTGCGTAATACATCGAAATCCGCAATATAAATAACAAACAGTTCCTGCACCTGTTCAAACAAATCTCCCGGTTCCGAACGGTTTACTGTTATCACGGAAGCATTGTACCTTACTCGCTTCACATGGTTTTCATTATCCGCCCTTTGGATTTCAATATTAAATACAGTATCCTCATTACCTTCCGCATAAGCATCCGGATCTTCCATCATTACTTCGAAAAAGCAGTCATCTATCGGTCGCAGCTGCCTGACGATTTCCAACTGTCTTTTTTCAGTTTTTCTCGGCTTCTTATCCATTTCTCTTTCCTTTCTCTGTCTGTTTATAGTTACATCTATAATAAAAACAGAGAAAGCATCAATATATTATGGATAGCTTTATTATATGTCATTCAAATGCTCTTATCAACATGACAATTTAAATCCATTTATGGCATTTACTATTGATTCCTCTGTTGTATTTTAAAATTGAAAACCCGGGCGAAATGCCCTTTTAAGATGAGCCGCAGCTCTGAGATATCCGCTGCCCGAAGGGCGGCGATGAATGTGGTTATGATAGCAGAGGTCAGTATGAATGTCAACAGTGATCCGGATATCACTATTCTGTTTTCTTATCCGCCCATGAATTGACAGACAAACCTGCAAACCGTATAATTTAACTATCTTTTTAATTGTTTGTGATCGAGGGGCTGATAGGATGAAAAGAACTTATATAGCCAATTTAATACCGGGCATGGTCACTGGTGAAGACGTCTATTCTTACAACAATCAGTTGATCGTCTCAAAGGGCACCGTATTGACCGATAAGATCATTACCCGGCTTGAGTTTTATTCTGTTCCGAGCATCCGCATTATGGAAAGCGAAGTGCAGGAGCCATCCGTAAACGATCCCTATTCTGCGCGTATCCAGGCAAGCCCGGAATTTCATAAATTTAAAGAAACATTTGATACAACGATCGTCGATTTCAAGGATCAGATCAATGATATTGTGGAAAAAGGTGCTCCGATCGATGTTTCTGCGATGCTGGATGACACGCTGGAGCTTTTGCAGGCAGATGGCGGAAGCGTTAATTTCTTCAATATGCTCCACAACATGCGCGCATACGATGATCTTACCTATGCACATTGTCTGAACGTTGCCCTGATCTGCAATGTATTTGCCGGCTGGCTGCATTTTTCGCAGGAAGACACGGAGCTTGCAACGCTTTGCGGACTGTTTCATGATATCGGAAAGCTCTGTATTCCCGATTCCATCATCAAGAAGCCCGATCATCTGACCAACGAGGAATATGACGTGATCAAAACGCACACGATTGAGGGTTACAAACTTCTGCAAAATCAGTCGATCAACGAACACATTAAATATGCAGCTCTCATGCACCATGAACGCTGTGATGGCAGCGGATATCCTTTTGGGCTGACCGGAAACCGCATCGATAAATTTGCCAAGCTCGTAAGCATTGCAGATGTTTACGATGCCATGACAGCAGCACGTGTTTACCGCGGACCTCTTTGTCCTTTTACCGTTATCGATATCTTCGAAAAGGAAGGACTGCAGAAGTATGAATCTGAATATATCCTCTGCTTTCTGAAAAATGTTGTCCTTACCTACATCGGACAGCGTGTCCGCTTAACAAATGGACAGGAAGGTGATGTTGTTTTCATCAATCCGCAGCAGTTTTCACGTCCCATGATCAAATGCGGGGATACCTTTGTTGACCTTTCCAAACAAAAGGATATTGCGATCGAACGGCTTCTGTAATTTTACTTATATAAAATAATAGGGACGTTCCACAGAACGTCCCATTTCATTTCCTTTATCCAATTTTCAATTTCAGCTTCTGTACTTCGCTCTCATCATTCGCTTTCTCGATCTGAGCGCCCAGTCCTCTGAGTTTCACATCGAAGTCTTCATATCCACGCTCTATATACAGAATATCATCCACAACCGTGATTCCTTCCGCTGCAAGCCCTGCGATTACCAGTGCTGCACCTGCGCGGAGATCCGGTGCATCAATATGTGCTCCCGTGTATTTCTTAACACCTTCAATAATAGCTGTATTGCCTTCTACTTTGATGTTGGCTCCCATCTTTGTCAGCTCGTCCACATAACGGAAACGGTTTTCAAAGATGCTTTCCGTTACGATACTGGTTCCTTCCGACAGTGCCAGCGTCACAGCGATCTGTGGCTGCATATCGGTCGGGAAGCCCGGATAAGCAAGTGTCTTGACATGCGTGTGCGTCAGTGGCTTGGAAGATACAACACGGACTGCATCATCAGACTCCTTGATCTCACAGCCGATCTCGATCAGCTTTGCACTGATGGATTCCAGATGCTTCGGAATTACATTTTTGACTGTTACGTCACCCTTTGTTGCTGCTGCCGCGAACATAAACGTACCGGCTTCGATCTGATCCGGGATAACGGAGTATTCTGTTTTATGGAGCTTTTCCACACCGCGGATACGGATCACATCCGTTCCGGCGCCTTTGATATTGGCTCCCATACTGTTTAAGAAGTTTGCCACATCTACAACATGCGGCTCCTTCGCTGCATTCTCAATGATCGTCTGTCCTTCCGCAAGCGCTGCTGCCATAATGATGTTGATGGTTGCACCTACCGTAACCACATCCATATAAATATGATTACCGACAAGCTTGTCTGTCTCCACACAGATATGCCCATGCGAAATATCTGCTTTGGCGCCAAGTGCACGGAATCCTTTCAAATGCTGGTCGATCGGTCTGCTGCCGATATTACAGCCGCCCGGAAGCGCCACTTCTGCCTTTTTATATTTGCCGAGCAGAGCTCCCAGCAAATAATAAGAAGCTCTGATCTTTTTGATATATTCATTATCTACAACCAGGTCATTGATATTGCCTGCGTTGATCCTGACGGTATGTCTGTCGATCCTGTCAATATGCACGCCGATTTCTTCCATTGCCTGCATCAGTACATTGGTATCTCTGACATCCGGTAAATTTTCTATCGTAACGGTCTCATCCGTCATAGTTGCTGCTGCCAGAATCGCAAGTGCCGCATTTTTCGCACCGCCGATCTCCACCTCGCCAACCAGCGGATTTCCACCTTTAATCACATATTGTTCCATGTCACACCTCAAATTTAGTGTATCCTGTTTATCTACTAATTATATAACACAATATATAGTTTTGTAAATTGTCTATTTTGATACAGATTTACGCATTTCTATCCTTAAAATTCGGTAAATCCATTGCATTTGCTTCCATAAATTGGAGAAAATTGCTTAGTTTAAATAATTCAGCGGATTTACCTGCGTACCACCGATCAGGATTTCAAAATGCAGATGTGCCCCCGTACTTCTGCCGGTATTACCGGAAAGGGCGATCTTCTGTCCCTGTGAGACCTGTTCTCCCACGCGTACAAGCACCTTGCTCAGATGACCGTATCTTGTCTGTCTGCCATCCGCATGATTGATATAGACAACATAACCATAGCCGCTTCCCCAGCCTGCTCTGGCAACCGTTCCCGCACTGGATGCCACAACCTTGGTACCAACCGGCGTTGCCCAGTCAATTCCCTTATGGTATGTGGAAGCACCTCTTGTCGGGGCTTTTCTTCTGCCAAACTGGGAAGATAAACGTCCGCCTGAGATCGGTTTGATATAAGTCGGCGGGATCTTGGTTCCCTTTTCAATGATCTTCGGAACCGCAGCCACTGTGACTTCTTCTTTTAAGATTTCCGTCTCTGTTTCCTTTTTATTATGGTAGGACTTCAGCGCCGCCACCTTACGATGTCCGGCAGATGGCTGCTGCAGAACCTGTGTATCCGTTGTATACCAGTCATCATTGTAAACATACTGGATATCTGCTTCATAATCCTCTTCGTAATAAACTTCTTCCTGTCTGTCTATGGAAAGCGCCGGTTCCGGCGAAGTAATGACCAGTTCTTCTCCGACACGGATCATAGAGTTTTCATCCTCCAGGCTGTCATTGAGCTCGATCATCTTGTCCAGCGGGATATTACAGTTTATCGCGATCTCGGAAAGAGTATCTCCCTGCTGTACTTCGTAGATCTGCTGCTGATCCTGTTCCTTTGTCAGAAGATCCCTGGCATCTGCCAGCGACTGGATCTGATCTGACGGAAGATAGGACTCTACGATCTCCACATTATCCGCATAGGAAAGCTGTGTCAGTCCATAATCAAAATCATCAAAGGTCAGCTCTTTTGCCGCCTGTGTATCTTTTACCATATCGGCAAGTGCCTTTGCGCAGCCTGCCATCAACGGTCTGTCCTGCTCCTCAGCCTCTTCCGCCTTTTTCTCCACCGCACTCTTTGCCTCTACGGTCAGTACATTCAGCTCTCTTGTCTGATCCGGCCCAAGCTGTGCCACAAACTGCTGCCCGTCCTGATACTGGTCAAGTGCAGCCTGCAGTGCTTCCGAAACTTCCTGTACACTGGACAGATTGATCATAAGCTGGTTGATCTTGATCGTAAATGCCGGCTGGATCGTCCTGATCTGTGAGGCAGTCAGCACCTCTTTCATATTTGCAAGGATCTCATCCTCGCCGGTAAACTGTGCAAAATATGCTTCGCGTCCCGTCACGGAAAGCTCTGCATCCGCCAGAAACAGGGTATCTTCCTGCTTTGCGATCTCTTTTCTTGCCTGCCACAAAAGAGAGTCCGCATCTTTTGTATCTGAAACGGTTCCGACCGCTTCTCCGTTTAAGGTGATCTCAAAGACATTGTTTCCCGTCTTTTCTACCTTTGTATAAGAAGGCAACAAAAAAAGACCTGCTAATGCGATCAGAAAAGCCGTCTTCCAATATGTGGTTTTCACATGTCTGTAGTATTTCGTGATTTTCATAACAGGTCTATTTTATCAGCTATTTGTTTAATTGTAAAGTCAGGACACCGTCATAACAACGCTCATCTGCGCCTGTCCGTCGCCTGCATTCTGCCACGTATATTCCCCACCTGCACACAGGCATGCGGAATCTCCGCTCGACAGCTTCAGTTCTTTATTTTCATGGCGTAATATCAGTGTACCCTGTGTGACCGTAACATATTCCGTCATATGTGCTCCATGCGCCGGAAGCTGCATCTGTGCGCCCGGTTCGATACTGATCGTATAGATCTCAAAATTCCGTTCTTTGTCAAACGGAAAAACAAGTCTGACCGCATAGCGGCTCTGCGCACTTCTCGTCACACGGCATTGTTCCTTTTTGACCAGAGAGACCGGATCCTTTTCCCGGTAAAGCAGATCTTCAATTCCGATCTTCAGCCCTTCGCATATTTTGGCAACTGTTGTGATCGTCGGATTGGATTCGCCCCTTTCGATCTGTCCAAGCATGCTCTTGCTGACAAGCGTCCGCTCTGCAAGCATATCCAGGCTCATATTCTGTTCTTTCCGGATCTTCCTTAAATTAATGGAAATGTTTTTTTCGATCGTATCCATAAGCGTTTCCTTCCTCACTAACAAAAATAGCATCAGGAAAAATCCTGATGCTACATCTTCGTGGCAATTATTATTTATTCTATTATAATAGTTATCTTGTGCTTTATTTTGTTCTTGTCATCATCATACTGATTTTCATCTGCTTCGTCAAGACTTTTTTCTTACGCTGTAGCCAAAACGTCCCAGCTCTTTTCCCATAGCGTAATAAGTACCATGCGAATAAACGATCGGATCTGCCTGCTCCAGATGGAATGAATTTTTCTCATCCATATAAGCATCATCCACACTGACCGCTACCACCTCGGCAAGAAACATATCATGGGAACCAAGCTCTTTTACTTCCGTAACACGGCATTCGATATTGACCGGGCTTTCTGCAAGGCGCGGTACTTTTACTTCTTTTCCGGGAAGCAGATGCAGCCCCAGCTCTTTACACTTGTCAACATCCCTGCCACTCTTCACACCACAATAATCGACCGCATATGCCAGCTTCTCTGTTGTCAGGTTAATCACAAATTCTCCCGTCTCCAGAAGCATTGCATGCGAGAACCGTTCTTTTCTGACAGAAATGCTAACCATAGGCGGATTCGTACATACTGTCCCTGCCCAGGCAACTGTAAAAATATTGGATTTTCCCTGTTGATCTGCCACAGTCACAAGTACTGCAGGCAGCGGATAAAGCATATTTCCCGGTTTAAAATCAATTTTAGCCATTATAAGATCCCCAGCATCTGCAGGATCTGGATCGCAAGGGAAGCTGCTGAAAGCAGGATCGCAAATACAAGCAGAGGCTTTGTTCCTTTACTTTTCTGTACGGATTTTTCAAGTGAATCCATGTGATCGTTTAAATCTCTTGTTTTATTACTGAGCTGCTCCATTAAGACAGCCTGCACATTTCTATAGACCTTAACATCTTCTTTATGCACATAATCTTCAATATGCTTCTGCACATCATCCAGATACAGCCGGATATTCACGATCATTTCCTTGATCTGGCCGGTCGCCTCAACCAGCTCTGCATTTGCATTCTCTGCCGGTGCCTGCTGTTCTATCTTTGTCTGCAGATTCTGCAGGGCATCCTCTGTTGTACGTGTCAGATCCTGCAGGGCATTTTCCGTATTGACAGCCATATCCTGCAGAAGGCTGTGCTGCCTGATGGCATTATCCGCAATGTTACCGGAAAGATGCTCCAGCTTATCCTCTACCGTTCTGACTGTATCAAGTGTTTCTGTCTGGTTTCCTTGCTGCTTCTGCTCATTCCACTCCTTGAGCATTGCAAGACTCTGTGCATTTTCTGCAAGGAGCTTTTCTACCGCTGCGGAAATCTGTCCGTCAACACCGGTGAGTTTTTCATCTACAGCAGAAAGTTTGTCGCCTACGTCCACAAGCTTCTCATCTACACCGGAAAGTCTGTCGCCTACACCTGAGAGCTTATCATCTACACCCGAAAACTGTACGCCCATGCTGTCCTGCATGTTTTTCAGTTGTGCATCCATCAACTCCTGCATTCCCACGATCTGCTGATCCAATGCCTTTTTCTGCTTCGCAAGCTCCTGCGTTACCGCAAGATTCATCTGCTGCGCATCAACTGCTGCTTCCGTTTCCTTTGCCTCGTCTTCCACAGCATATGCTCTCAGCTTCGCCTCATACTCTTCCAGCTGCTCGATCCCGCAGGAAAGCATCTGGGATACCTGCTCAGAAACTTCAACCGTTTTTAAATTCAGACGCCGGATCTCCTGCATCATTTTTTCATATTCCGCAGTCTGTTTCCGCAGTCTCTCATTTTCGCGTGCTTCTGCTTCGCCATTTGCCTGTATCAGTTCACCGGCATTAAACCGCTTCGTCAGCCTGTCCATAAAATTATCCATGCTTATCCTCCGTCATCCTGATTATCCGTGCACTTAATAATTATTCTATCATTATTTCCGCCCTTTTACAACACTCGCCGGCCGTATTATAGCTGCACATTTTTTGTGCATTTTGCATAGATTTTACATACATCGTTTTTATGCTTTGTGTAAATTCACTTATATTTCATATGCCGTTCATAATTTGTTCATATTTGATTGGTATACTTTATTTAAATCAAAGGAAACAATCCTTTATTACCAAAGGCATCTACCGAAAGATAAATTTTTTCATAATAGCCGCGGGGCCGAAAGGCTTCGCGGCACTCCTCATTTTATGGGGGTTGCGCAAAAAAGTGCTGCCAATCGCAATCGGCAACACTTTTCTTTTTCTGTATCATATAACCGCTTCTTCTATTTTCCCGGTTTCTGTTTTTTCATTTTCTATTTGCGCAGTCTCTGCTTTTGCCTCTTCCTCTTTCTGTCTGGCGATGAGCTCCTGGACTTCTTCATTCAGGGAAAGCATTCTCGCATCCAGATCCGATACCATCATGGCACATTCCACCAGTTCTTTCTTAATATGCTCCGGTGCATTACCTTCAAATTTATAATGGATCTTGTGTTCCAGGCTCGCCCAGAAGTCCATTGCGACCGTTCTGATCTGGATCTCTACCTTGGCATCTACAATACGATCCGATAAAAAGATCGGTACCGTCACGATCAGATGATAGCTCTTATACCCGCTCGGCTTCGGATTCAGGATATAGTCCTTCACGGAAAGCACACGGATATCATTCTGATTGATCAGCATTTCCGCAATCCTGTAAATATCGGATGTAAAAGAGCAGATGACACGGATCCCCGCAATATCATTGACGTACTTTACCATATTCTGGATACTCGACTCATAGCCGTGCTTTTTCAGTTTCTTTACAATGCTTTCCGGTGATTTGATGCGCGATTTGATATGTTCGATCGGATTGTACTGGTGTACATGCTGGAATTCATCATTTAAGATCTCCAGCTTTGTCCCGATCTCTTTCAGCGCAGAATTATATACAAGCTGGACTTCCTTCCAGCTGTCAATGTCATTTCTCGTATTTGGTACAAATTCCATAAATTCCCCAACTTTCTTTTTTACATCCTTACTACATCGTGAATTTAGCAATTCATGACATATATTATACCACGTTTTTTGATTTTTTGTGGAAATTTACTAATATTTAAGATTTATTGCTTCGTACTTTAGTCTTCCTCTATCATCTGGATCTCCAGATAGTCAAAATCGATAGGTTCTATAAAATTGTCCTGATAAAAACGGGCTCTGCTATGGTTCTGGAATTCTTTAATCGTTTTATCCAGCCAGATCGGCTTCCCCAGATCAAAGGTATAGATAATTTCATCCATTGCATGAAATACCTTTTGCGTTCTGCCAGCATCGGATGCATCTTCCACTACGGTATCTTTGACCATATGATTGTTTTTCCAAATCTTTGCCCATATTCGAAACATAGAAATTCTCCTTTTCTGCCGTACATTTTACCGGATTTTGTATCAGATTGTCTGTATCAATCTGTTGACTTTTGTATATACTTGATGTAGTATTTGTATTGTATCAAGTAGTTTTTAAAACTACGTATTGCATTTATAGTAATATAGTTGAGGTAAACGGTTTATATCGCAAGTCCTGTTTTATAAGGAGGTTGTTATTATGCAAATCACATTACGGGAACCCGGAAGTGCACTTACCCATTTTATTGCCATGGTCATGGCTGTCGGCGCAGCAGTTCCGTTATTGTTAAAAGCTGCATCGCATGGTTCTGTCTGCCTGCTTGCCATGCTTGTTTTTATCATCAGCATGATCTTATTATATGGCGCAAGTGCCACTTATCATTCTATCAATTTACCGGCGGCTGTGATCAAAATATTCCGCAAGATCGATCATTCCATGATCTTCGTTCTGATCGCAGGCTCCTATACGCCGGTCTGTCTTCTGGTGCTGGATCCAGAGCGGGGGTATCCGCTGCTGGTCGCAGTCTGGTCGCTTGCACTGATCGGAATCGGCATTAAGTTTCTCTGGATCACCTGCCCGAAATGGTTTTCTTCTGTAATCTATATCGCCATGGGCTGGATCTGCGTCTTTGTGTTCAGTCCGATCGTCCACCGTCTGCCCGCTGCTGCCTTTGGCTGGCTGCTTGCCGGTGGGATCATTTACACGGCCGGCGGGATCATATATGCACTGAAGCTCCCGCTTTTTAACGCCAGACATCAATATTTTGGTTCTCATGAAATATTTCA
>ERZ808242.1008-NODE-1008-length-17772-cov-4.086979_pt1 | contig 17772 bp, 13 predicted proteins | sample MGYA00521244_ERZ808242 | MGnify/ENA primary metagenome ERZ808242 (study PRJEB31516, sample SAMN03275573) | gut metagenome | biome: mammalia-associated habitat; material: feces | host: Papio cynocephalus | place: Kenya | collected 2012-07-27 ... | reverse complement strand
AGCTGGTCATGAAGCGCAGTGAAGTATCCTGTTCTCAAACCTGAGGAAATACTTGGTCAGGTCGCTCCTTTTGCGGTTGGGAAGCATGTCCGCTATCTTCAAGTTCTGTGCGTCGGTCAGGGTGGTCCGGTACTTCTCTCCGCCCGCATTGCCCTTGAATTCGTCTATACAGAGTCCTTTCTGATGGTGTCTAAGCAGTATCATTTTAAGGGATTTTTCTGTTATGCTCTACTTTTATTTTTATATATGATAAAAAGTTGGTGTGCCTTGGGTAACCCGGGCACCCCAACTTTTAGTTTAGAACCGAAATATCTTGTCATCGGAATATGATCGTGTTATTATAAAGTCGGCATTGAGGCTTGCCGCCCTATCCATGACCAGTGGGAGGATATGGCGGCAGGCTTCATACGCCCGTATTTACCTACTAAATCACTATGTAGAAAGCGAGGGCTTATGACCACGATTTACGCCGATAACGCAGCCACAACTGAAATGTCGCCCACGGCGATCGCCGCGCTGACCGACGCACTGCGCGAAAGTTATGCCAATGCCGCCAGCCAGCACCGCATGGGGCAGCGCGCCGCCGCGGCGCTGCTGCGTGCCCGGCGTGAGATCGCCGCGGCGCTCGGCGCGGAGGCAGGGGAGATATACTTCACCTCGGGCGGCACGGAGGCCGATAACTGGGCGCTCGTGAGCGCGGCGCACGCCGGGGCGTGTGTTGGCAAACGGCATATCGTCACCTCCTCCGTTGAGCACCACGCCGTGCTCAATACCCTCGCCGCGCTTGAGCGCGAGGGCTTTGAAGTGACGTATCTGCCTGTCGGGAGAGACGGGCTTGTCCACCCGGAGGCTCTTTCCGCCGCGTTGAGGGAGGATACCTGCCTTGTGAGCATAATGTATGCGAATAACGAGCTTGGCACTGTCCAGCCTGTCGCTTCGCTTGGCGCGTTGTGCCGGGAGAGAAACGTAGTGTTCCATACGGACGCGGTGCAGGCGGTCGGGCATATCCCGGTTGACGTGCGGCGGGACAATGTGGATATGCTCTCGCTCTCGGCGCACAAGTTTCACGGTCCGAAAGGAACGGGTGCGCTTTACTGCCGGCGCGGAGCGCCGCTTGAGCCGCTCATGCACGGCGGGGCGCAGGAGCGCAATATGCGTCCTGGGACAAGCGATGTGCCGTCCGCTGCTGCAATGGCGGCGGCGCTTTGCGAATGCTGCGCCGGCATGGAGGAGACAATGCGCCGCGTAACGGCTCTGCGTGACGCACTCATTGCGGAAGTCACGGCGCATATACCGGGCGCGCATGTCAACTGCTCCGCTTCTCCCCGGCTTCCGGGCATAATCAGCCTGCGCTTTGACGGCGTGGATAATGAGACGCTGCTGATGCGCCTTGACCTTGCGGGCATCTGCTGCTCGGCAGGGGCGGCATGCACGGCGGGCGCAATGGGAACAAGCCACGTGCTTTGCGCTGTGGGGCTTGGACGCGAGGAGGCACGCGGCACGCTGCGCATATCGCTGGGCGCATACAACACGGCCGACGATATTGGGCGCATTGCTGCAGAGCTTGAGCGGAGCGTGAGCGCGCTGCGCGGTACGTGGAAAGGAGAGAGCGGCACATGAAAAAGAGAGCGCTGGTCGCCATGAGCGGCGGCGTGGACAGTTCGGTCGCGGCGTATCTGATGATGCAGCAGGGATACGAGACGGTGGGCGTGACCATGCACCTTTATGACAACGCCGACATCGGCGTAAAGCGCGAAAAGACCTGCTGTTCTCTGGACGATGTGGAGGATGCGCGCAGCGTCGCCGACCGTCTCGGCATTCCCTTTTACGTTCTCAATTATACCGATGATTTTCGCGAGAGGGTGATCGGACGCTTCGTCGGCGAGTATTGCAGCGGAAGGACGCCGAACCCGTGCATCGACTGCAACCGGTATATGAAATTTGACCTCCTGCTGCGCCGCGCGGAGGAGCTGGGCTTTGACTGCGTTGTCACGGGGCATTATGCCGCCGTTGAGTATGACGCCGCGCGCGGACGCTGGCTTCTGAAAAAGGCGGCGGACGAGAGCAAGGATCAAAGCTATGTCCTCTGCTCGCTGACGCAGCGTCAGCTTGCTCATGTGCGCTTTCCGCTGGGCGGTCTGACAAAGCGCGAGGTGCGCGAGATAGCCGAAGCACAGGGCTTCGTCAATGCCGCAAAGCATGACAGCCAGGACATATGCTTCGTCCCGGACGGAGACTACGCCCGCTTTATCGAGCGCTGGCGCGGCGAGCGCGCGAAGCTGGGGGATTTTGTTGACCGCAGCGGCAGCTTTATCGCGCACCACCGCGGCATGATAAACTACACCGTCGGGCAGCGCCGCGGCATAGGCGTCGCGGCGGATCACCCCTACTACGTTGTCAGAAAAGACGCCGCGTCAAATACGGTCGTCCTTGGCACGAATGACGAGCTTTTCTCCACGCACCTTGAGGCGGAGGACATCAATCTCATATCCGTTGCGAACCTGACGGCGCCCATGCGCGTCAAAGCGAGGATACGCTACCGACAGCGAGAAACGGATGCAACTGTCACGCCGCTGCCGGGAGGCAATGCCGCCGTCGATTTTGACGTGCCGCAGCGCGCCGTAACGCCGGGGCAGACTGTCGTCTTCTACGATGGCAACATCGTTGTCGGCGGCGGAACAATAAAATAAACGGCAAAGAAGGACCGCACTCACATGGGTGCGGTCCTGACTGTGTATATGATTTTTTTACTTCGCGCTGTCGATCGCAAGCTCTGCATTCACTGATACGCCTGTTTCCACCAGCACTACTTTCATAGTGCCTGTGCAGTCTATTCTGATAAGGCTTATTTCACCGTCCGTGACCGTCAGCTCCGCCGAACCGGATGAGAACACCGCACCGAGCTTTTCCGCCTCCGGCGCAATGATGCCGACTATGCGCTCTATGCTGTCTCCGTCGAGCGCTATGGTGTAAACCGTGCTGCCTGCGGCGCTGCGGCTTGTCACGTCGCCGCTGATGCATGCGGTGTAAGCAATATCCGCCAGCTCCACGTACTTTTCCGCAGCCTGCTCGCCGGTATCGTCGCTGCTGCCGAGGTCAACGCCTATGTCGTTCGTGCCGATGCGGTAGCTGCGCGTGCCGTCCGTGACTGTGCTGGTCACGTCAAGCTCGGTGTTCAGCACGACAGGACCGCAGTCCGCACGCAGCGTGAGCGTTCCGGTCACTTTCTCTCGCGCCGCCATCTCCGCCCAGGCGGAGATGATGTTCATCACGTTGTCAGTGAGCGTATCAAGGCTGTCCGCATCTTTTTTGCCGATTGCGGTGCTGACTTCTTCCGGCAGGGTGAGGGAAGAGGTGTATGTAAAACCGTCTATCACGGCGTCCACGGAGAAAACTCTGCTGTCCGCGGCAGTTCCGTCAGCCGTCAGCGCTATGCGCTCCACCGAGCCGTCCGTGAGCTTGAGCGTCAGTACTGCGGAGTTGACCGTCATGCTGCCGCTGCCCAGCTCCGGGCAGAGCATCCTCAGCAGCTCGTCAGCCTGCTCTGCGCCGACGGAGAGCGTGTATTCGCCCCCCTCGTCCGCCGACACGTCAACGTCCTTGCATACCGCCGCGATTTTGCCTAGCAGTGCGCTGTAGTCCGGCACGGCGCTTCCAAGCGCATAAGTCTTGCCGTTTTCAAGGATGAGCATACCGTTTGCAAAGTACAGCGGCGCGCTGCCGAGCTGCGCGCGCGACACGCGAACGCCGTCGAAGGTGTTCGTGCTCACCGGGATTGCCGTGTGCAGCTTGGCGTCGCCCAGCGCGGCGTCAACGGAGATGTTCATTTCCAGCTGCGGGCTTGCGCCGAGTGCGCTGAGCGCGCGGTACGGCGAAAGAATGCCGCTCACCTTCGGCAGAAGTATAGCGCCCGCTGCGACGATGCCGGCCAGCAGCGCAAGACATACGATCAGCGCTGTGATCGCCCTTCCGCGCCGCTTTTTGGGCTTTGGCGCACCGTTTTCCGCGCTGCCCGCTGCTGCGGCGCTGCCGTCATCAGGCGTCTCTGCGGCGGCTTTTTCCTTAGTGTTCATGGTCTTCTTCCTTGCGCCGTGTCTGCGGCGCAGCGTTATTGACAGGATTATTATAAGCGCGATAACGACGAGAATACCTGCGAATACCGAAACGATGCCTCCGGTGCTGACTTCGGCCACGGCGGCAATGTCAATTTCATTGCCCGTAACGTCAAATGTGACATAGCTGCCGAATTCCTGCGTGTCTGCGCGTATCCAGCGCCCGTTCTGCATCACGTATACCGCAACGCTGCCCACGGTGATGTCCGGCGGGAGATAGTGCACGGTGTGCGTGGTCTGCCCGTCGTCAGGAATGGTGATGTGCCGCTGCTCTATGATGCCGCCGGAGATCGGGGCGGTTAGGCGCGCGTACCATGGCAGAAGCGCAGCAGAGTCGCTCAGCGCCGCGTCAAGGCTCGTGTCCAGCTCTGCCAGATCATCTGGCTCTGCGGTATCAGATTTATCCAGCGCAATGTCCGTCGGGGCATAGCGACCCTCAACGAAAATCACGCTCCTGCCGTCGCTGCGTTCAGTGTCGGCAGCGATGGCGGTGCGCTCAAGGTCGTATACCGCTTTCACGCGCGTGTCAAAGCGCAGGTTATCGAGCTGTGTAATGTCCCAACGCCCGCTGTATCCGTCCTTTGCCGGGAGCTCCGGGTAGACGTCCGCACCGAACGAAGCGCCGTAATCAAACTTTTCTTCCTTTATGACCTCGCCGTCTACCTCAAAGCTGAGCGTCAGCTGCCGCATATCGTCCGGGCAGCCGGGAATGGCAAGCATGTTCTCATAGCTTATCTGCTCGGACCTTCCGGCGTAACTGACGCCGTCGATGCCGGAGAGCGTGTCGGACACGAAATAGTTTTCGAGGAATTCACCGGCGTCAGCGCCGGAAATCGCGCCGAAATACTGCGATGCGTCCGCAATTTTTACCATGCTGACATTGCCTGCCACCGTGCTTACTGAGACTGTGCTGCTTGTGGCGGTAACTGCGTCCTCTGTGCCCGACCCGACGATCCCGCCGACGTATTTCCCGCCGGAGAGCGTGCATTTTGCCCAGTTGGAGCGCACGGTTGCGCTTGTCAGCCCCACAATGCCGCCGACATAGTCGCCGTTTTCGCTCCTGGCGTCGCCGAAGCCGTAGCAGCCGGTGATGATGCCAAGCTCCATACGCCCGGCAACGCTTCCGGCGTAGTTTCTCAGTGCGGACACGTTGCCTCTGTTCGTGCAGCCCTGCAGCACGGCTTTCACCTCGTACTCGCGCTTGTACTCTGCGGAGATGCTGCTGGAAAGATCGTCCTCCGGGTCGAGCGCGTATTCAATCGCTATTGCCCCGGCAACGCCGCCGATGTTGATGTCGCCGGACACCGCGCCATGGTTAGTCGAGGCGCATATCTTGCCAAGCTTCACAAGCTCGATGTCAATATCCGATGTGTCTTTCAGGATGTCGCCGTCGGAAGTGCCGATGGAGAATATCGCGTCGAACATGGTGTTCGCCAGCTCATTGAATTTTGCGTTTACGGCGCGTATGTCGTTTGCCACCGCGCTGCTTGCCCCGGCGATTGCACCGTTGAGCATTGTTATCTGCCCGCCGATGGCGGAGATCGCAGCGCTCAGACCGCTGAGGTCTGGCGTAACGACTATGTCTCCTCCGCCAATGTCAGGCAGATCGATGCTGCCAGAGCCGGGGTCATAGCCTATATCGGGCAGATCTCCAGACCCGCCGCCGATGTCACCGATGTTGCCGATATTTATGTTGATGTTTCCGATCTCGTTGATGGCGCTGCTGACATAGCCGGACATTTCGTTCATCCGTGCGGATACCGCGCCGCCTATACCCTGCGCGTCGTTCGCCGTCTGTTCGATGAGCGCGTTAAGCTCGTTGAGCTGCTGCTGCATTTTGGCGAGGGTGCTGTTTTCCACGTTCAGCTCCCTGTATGGCTCCATCTGCCCGACAATGCCGCCCACGTCCTTGCGTCCATATATCTCGCCCTTGTTTGCGCAGCTGGCAATGAAGCCGCAGCTGCGCCCGGCGATGCCGCCCGCGTTGTAGCCCACGTGCTGATAACCGATCACAGCCTCGTTGACGCAGCCTCGGATTATACCCGATGAGTACCCGGAAATGCCGCCCGTGTCGGAGGTGGAGTCAACCGCATCGCGCGTGGAGAGATTTGCCAGATCTAAGGAGGTGTCAAGCGAGATCTCCTGGATGGTGAGCGTATTGTCGCGGCTTTCGGTGTTTACATATGCGGAATTGCGGCATGAGGCGATCAGCCCAAGGTTATACCCCGCAACGCCGCCGGTCATCTTGCTGCCGAAAACCGACCCAGCGGCAATGCAGCCTTGTATGCTGCCGGTCACGGCGTTTTTGCCGGCGATCGCGCCGGTGCTCATGCTGCCGTTGACCGAGCCTGTGAAGCTGCATGAGCTCACGCGCCCGTTATTAACGCCAACAATGCCGCCGATGGCCTCCGTCGTGCCGGAAATGTCCAGCGTACCTGATACGTTGAGATCCTTCACAGCTCCGCTCTCACCGATCACGCCGAACAGCCCGGCGCGGGAATATTTCCCGCTGAGGTCAAGTGCGCTTATTGTGTGCCCGTTGCCGTTGAACGTGCCGTTGAAGTAGGGGATGGGCGTGAACGCCGAATCTTCGAGCGAAATGTCTGCGTCCAGCTCCACGGTCTTTCCCTGCGACCACGTGTCGCTCACACAATTTGCCGCGAGGGCTATGAGATCATCCGCCGTATTTATGTGTATCGCGTCGTCGGCATAGGCGGGAACGGCGAACGACAGCGCAAACATCAGCGCCAGCAGTGCGGACACTGCACGTCTTGCTGTTTTATTCATCCTTCTTTCCCTCCTTGCCGGCGCTGCCCGAAATGAGATTTAGCTTCACGTCGCCGTCAATGTTTGCGCGCATCACGCCGGAGACCGTGCCGTTTATCTCGCCGCTGACTATACCATCGACAAACACTCTCCCGCCGCTCTCTACCTTTCTTGCCATCTTCGGCACGGCGAACGAGGTCTTGTCCACAACTGCCCCGCCGATGAGCAGTATCTGCGGCAGCACGAACATGACAAGGAACATGGATATTATCGTGCCGCGCCCGAGACTTTGCCCTATACCGGCGATAGTCGCCTCCGAGGTCATTTGCCCTATCAGCGTGCCCGCCACGGTCAATATAGTGCCGGAGGTCAGCACCGTCGGAAACGCAAAGTTCAGAGTCTCGATGATCGCTTCCTTATGCGGCATCTTGTCTTTGAGCTCCTGATAGCGCGTTGCAATGACAATGGCGTAATCGATGTTTGCGCCCATCTGTATGGAACTTACCACAAGGTAGCTCATGAAGAACAGCCCTGTATTAGTCAGCGTCGGAACGGAGAAGTTGATCCATATGCTGCCCTGAATGACCAGTATAAGCAGCACGGGCATGCCGGCGGATTTGAACGTGAACAGCAGAACCACCAGAACGATGAGAATGGACACGATGCTCACGACCGCATTGTCCCTTGAGAAGGACTTTTCAAAGTCATATTCGTTTGTAGAGTCTCCCGCAACGTATACATTTCCGTCCGGGTAATAGCTTTGCGCGATTGAGCGGATCGTGTCTATAAAGGAATAGGTCTCATCGCCGCTTACCGGCAGCGTGAGGTAGAGCAGCATACGGCTGTACTCTGCGCCCGAGAGCTGTGCCTTCGCGCTTTCCATTTGAACCTTGGCGTCATCAAGCATTTCCGTCTGGTCTGCGTCGAGCGTAACAATGCCTTCGTCAACCTGCCTGCACACGAAGAGGAACATGTCTATCAGCGGCACTTTGTAAGACGCTAGATTGCCCATCAGCTTGCCGTAGTCCTCGTTCTCGGCGGCGTATGCGGCGTATATAAGCTGCGCCGCCTCGTAGTCCAGCCCGGCAAGCTCCGAAAACTGTCTCGGTGTGAGCTTGTCGGCGAGCATATACCCATCCATGGCCTCTATATTCGTGAGCCCCATGGTGTAGTCTATCTCGTCATAGGTCTCCAGATCCTCCAGCAGCGCTTTTTCCTTGTCATAATCCCCTGCGGGCACGACGAGTGCCAGCATGTTTTTTGATGTAAAGTTGTCGGCGACCATGTTGTCTGCGATCTGACTTGCGTTGAGCTTGGGCGTCTTGAGCGAGCTGTACCCATAGGCGTAAGGACAGTTGTTAGAGAAATGCAGCCCCAGCAGCGCTATGACCATGAATACTACCGGCACGATGTGCCGCGTTGCGTAGTCGATTTTGCCTACGAATGGTATCTTTGGCACGAAATTCTTGTGTTTTGTCTTTTCTATAAGCGGACCGAACAGCACCAGCAGCCCGGGCATAAGTATAAAAACGCTCAAAAGCGCGAACAGGATGGATTTAATAAGATTGATGCCCATATCAGGACCGATTTTGAACTGCATGAACATCATCGCCGCAAGACCGCCTACCGTTGTCAGCGAGCTTGCGCTTATTTCCGGAATGGACCTTGCAAGCGCAGTTATCGCCGCCTCGCGTATCGGCATGGTCTCATGCTCTTCTTTGAAATGGTTGCACAGGATTATTGCATAGTCCAGCGACAAAGCCAGCTGCAATATGCTTGTGACTGAGTTGGAGACAAAGGAGATCGTGCCCAGCAGGAAGCTGCTGCCCTGGTTTAGTATCATCGCCGTTACGAAGGTCAAAAGCAGCACCGGTACCTCGCCGTAGGTCTGCGACGTGAACAGCAGCACAGCCACCACTATAACAGCGACGTACACCATGATTATGCTTACCTCATGGGCAATGGTCTCCTGAAGGGTGTTGCCAAGATCTGTGGATATGTACAGGTCATAGTCCTCCAGCGCGGCCTTTACCGCATCCAGAGCGTCCAGACATTTGTCGTCGTTCTCGTCATAGGAAAACGTGACGGTGAAGAGCGCCGAGGCGTGGTTGTAGTGATCCGTCGTCTCGTCAAAATCAACGCTTTGCACGCCCTTTATGGCGGCAAGCATATCGTGCAGAGTCTCCGCCTCGTCATAGCTGATGTTTGCCACCATGACCTCCGCCGTGCCATAGGTCGTGAACTGTTCGTCCATCACCTTGAGCGCGATCTTCGTTTCCGCATCGTCGGGCAGATAAGTGATGAGGTCGTTTTCGACATTAACCCAGTTGCGTGAAAACATGGAAAAAACTATCCCTATTATTATGATAAGAAAGAAAAGATTCCGCTTGTCAACAATGAATGTTGCAAGCTTCGTCATGAAATCGTTGTTCTTCGGCTGCTGAGCCATGCTGACACTCCTTTGCATGGAAAATAAAAAGCAGGATTATTATAACATGACAAATTTGAGCTGAAAAGGGCAAAAGTTGATGTCTGTGCAAAAATTCTGGGGCAAGCAGATCATAATGCGTCTGCGGCATTTCTTTTTAGACGGATTGCGCGGCGCAACCTTAGTGTAACAAGCGGTGGAACTATGCGTACATAATGTTGAGACAGTACAGCATAATGCGGTAAGAACAGCTGGCGAGAAAAGGCAGCAGTGGGAGGAGGAGCGGCAGAAACCGGCTGGCATATCGTGCCCGCACCGCGGGAAATTTATCCCACCTACAATTATGGAGCTTGTTACGCAGGATCGCCTTCGCTGCCCATATTGCCTCATGGTAATCAATGCCGGGAAATAAGAGCAGCCCATGTAAAGGAATAACGTGTGGATGATGGATACAAAATAACCCGCCGCAAGCAATTGCTTGCGGCGGGTTGGTGGTGGACCCGAAGGGGATCGAACCCTCGAACCTCACGGATGCGAACCGTGCGCTCTCCCAGCTGAGCTACGGGCCCAAATTTCTGCTGCCTTATCACCGACAGCTTGTTCATTATAACACAAAATTTTTATTTGTAAAGAAAAACTTGATATAAAAACTTGATAAATTTCAAAAGATGTAGTAATATAACGTCGTGGCTTTTGACAAGGCTGCACTAGTCGGGGAGCCAGCGGTGCCCTGTGACCTGCAATCCGCTACAGCAGGGACGAATTCCCGACCGAGGATGTGCGCTGTGTCGTCTGACTCCGGTAAGCAGTGATGACGACCCGGTCTCGCGCAACGGAAACCCGTGAACCATGTCAGGCGGGGAACCGAGCAGCATTAAGCGGTGCTTTCCGTGTGCCACGAGGCAGCCGGGTCCGAGCCGGCTGCCGGCGTAACGGGCATAGCCCATCATTCAAAGTCGGGTGTGCAGTCTTGTCAGAAGCCATCATTATATCTATGAACGAGAGGGTGCGTCATGTATCAGGCGCTGTACCGCAAGTGGCGGCCGCAGACCTTTGATGAGGTCGTCGGTCAAAAGCACATTACCGAGACGCTGAAAAATCAGGTAAAGTCCGGGCGGCTTTCGCATGCGTATATTTTCATCGGCACGCGCGGCACGGGCAAGACCACCTGCGCGCGCATTCTTGCCAGAGCGGTCAACTGCGAGCACCCAGTCAACGGCAACCCCTGCGGCGTGTGTCCGGCGTGCCGCGGCATTGCGGACGGCTCCGTACTCGATGTTGTGGAGCTGGACGCCGCGTCCAACAACGGTGTGGATAACGTCCGCGCTCTGCGGGAGGAGGCGGTGTTCTCGCCGGCGGCGGTGAAAAAGCGCGTGTATATCATCGATGAGGTGCACATGCTCTCCTCTTCGGCGTTCAATGCCCTCCTCAAGATATTGGAAGAACCGCCGGAGCATCTTATGTTCATCCTTGCAACAACGGAGCTTCAAAAAGTCCCCGCAACGATACTCTCACGCTGCCAGCGGCACACCTTCCGCCGTATCGACGCGCCGGAGATCGCAAAATATCTTGAGTATATTGCCGCGCAGGAGCATTTTTCGCTCAGCCATGACGCGGCGGAGCTTATCGCCCGACTGGCGGACGGCGGCGTGCGCGATGCGCTGAGCCTTCTGGACCAGTGCTCGGCGTATGAAAAAATAGACGTGGACGCGGTATATTCCGCAATGGGGCTGGCGGGCAACAAGCGCGTCACGGATATGCTGGAGCATATCCTGAGCCATGACGCCGCCGCCGCGATTGAGGAGTTTTCGGCTCTGTGGATGGACGGGAAAGACCCTGCCACCTTCCTCAGGGAGCTTGGCACGCTTCTGCGCGATATTCTCATCAGCATCGTCGCCCCGAAGAGCGCCGCAAGCCTGCTGACGGGCACGTATGATCCCGCCGCGCTTGCAGGCTTTGCCGGGCGCATGACGCGGGAGGAGCTTATCTCCGCGATGGAGACCATACAGCGCTATTCCGCGCAGCTGCGCGAGGCGAAAAATCCCAAAACCGTGGTGGAGCTGTGCCTTATTTCTCTTTGTGACAATACTCTGGGTGAGGATGTGAACGCGCTGCGCGCCCGCGTTTCGCGGCTGGAGGCTGTGGCGGCGGGCATTGCCGCGCCGTCATCCGCGGCAGCCCAGGCAGCGCCAGCCCCCGCGCCGCCGCAATCGACGGGATTCGCACCGACACCGGCAGCGCCGGCACAAACCGCAGCGTCAACGGAGAAGCCGATACCGGAGCCTGCACCCGCGGAGGAAACGCCGCCGCTGCCGGATGAACCGGCGGCAGAGCCGCCCACGGAGGATGCGAAACTGTGGAGCGCGATATGCGCCGCAGTCTCGCCGCGCCTCACGCCGGATCTGCGCTACGTGCTGGGAGACAGCTCAAAGGTGCGCGGCAGGCTGGAAAACGGCGTTCTGCACGTGGAGTGCCTGCCCGGCTTCGTGTATGGGCGCTTCAACCGCCCGGAGGTGCTGGACGGCTTCGCCTCGGCGGCGCGCGCAAAATGCGGGCACGATGTGCGCGTCATTCTCGGCGAGCTGAGCAATGATGCCCCTGCCTTGCGCAGTATTGACGAGCTGCGCAAATTCAAGGAAGTCAAGTTTATATGATACCGTGCGCCTATGACGCGCGTTCATAATAAAATACTATAAAATAAATTATTCGGAGGATATGAAAATGGCAAAAGGCGGATTCCGCGGCGGCTATCCCGGCGGCGGACAGATGAACATGATGAAGCAGGCGCAGAAGATGCAGCAGGAATTCATAAAGATGCAGCAGGAGCTGGAATCGACGAAGTTTGAGTTCACTGCGGGCGGCGGCGCTGTCAAGGCGACCATTGTCGGCACGCGCGAGTTTCAGTCTATCGAGATCAACCCCGAGGTCGTCGATCCCGAGGATGTTGAAATGCTTCAGGATATGATCCTTGCCGCGGTCAACGGTGCGCTCAAGCTCGCCGACGAAAAGACCAGCCAGTCCATGGCGAAGCTCAACGGCGGTCTGCCCGGCTTCCCCGGCATGTTCTGATAATATAACCCCAAAACGACTGACCAGCCCGGACGATGCTCCGGGCTGGATTTCTGCTGTGCGAACGGAGTGCGCCCATGCGATTCAAAAAAGCCTATCTTGAGATCACTAACGTCTGCAACCTGCGCTGCGCGTTTTGCCCGGGCACACGCCGTGCGCCGCGGTATATGACGCGCGAGGAATTCACGACACTTGCCGCGCGGCTGAGACCGTATACGGATTATCTCTATCTTCACCTCATGGGCGAGCCGCTTCTGCACCCGGAGCTGCCCGCGCTGCTTGCAGCAGCAGGGGAGATGGGCTTTCGCGTTATCGTCACCACGAACGGCACGCTGCTGTCCGCGCGCGGCGGTGCGCTCATCGATGCGCCTGCCGTTCACAAGATCAACATTTCACTCCAGTCCTTCGAGGCAAACGCCGGTGGACAGCCATTTGATTATGTAAACCAATGTGCAGACTTTGCCTGGCGTGTGAGCGCGGCCGGGAAGCTGTGCGTTATGCGGCTGTGGAATGAAAACGGATTGAATGCGCTCAATACTGACATTGAGACCGCGCTCGCTTCGCATTTTCCGCGCCCATGGCGCGATGCGCGCCGCGCACTCGCGCTGGCGGAGCGTGTGTGGCTCGAACCCGGGGAAAAATTCGACTGGCCGGATATGTCGGCGGAGGATGGGGGAGCGCGCGTGTTCTGCTACGGTCTGCGCGATCAGATCGGCGTGCTTGTTGACGGCACGGTTGTGCCATGCTGCCTCGACCGTGACGGCGAGCTTGCCCTGGGAAATCTCTTTGACAGCGGCATTGATGACATTATGTCAACCGACAGAGCCCGCGCAATATATGACGGCTTTTCCTCCCGCCGTGCGGCGGAAGAGCTGTGCCGCCGCTGCGGCTATGCCCGCCGCTTCGGGTAAAATATGAAAAAGCCCGCCTTCAGGCGGACTCTTTCATGCGATATGCGTTTTTCAGCCCTTGTACCCGATCTCGTCTGCAAGCCTTTTCTCGATGAACACCGTTGCGTCGCGGTGCAGCTTCATGAACGTAACAGGGCACCTGGTGGTTATCCTGTCGTTCATCAGCAGCTCGCGCGCCGCCTCCTGCTTGCTGCCGGAGATTATCAGCAGCAGGCTCTTCGCGCGCATGATGTCACCCATGCCCATTGTCACGGCGCAGCGGGGCACATCGTCGCGGGAGGCGAAGAAGCGTGCGTTCGCGTCGATGGTGCTCTCGTCAAGAGTTTCGCGGTGTGCTGTGTCGTGGAGCGCCTCACCAGGTTCGTTGAAGCCGAGATGCCCGTCCGGACCCACGCCCAGCACCTGAATGTCAACATCGCTGCGCGCGAGGACGTCCTGAAACTCGCGTATGTTCGCGTCCACATCGCCCGTGCCCTTGGCAACATAGGTGTTGCGCTTGTCGATGTTTATGTGGTCAAAAAGATTCGTGTCCATAAAGTAGCGGTAGCTCTGGTCGTGCGTCGGCTCCAGCCCGACGTACTCGTCGAGATTGACGCTCTTCACGCGCGAGAAGTCCAGCCCCTCTTCACGGCAGCGGCGTGCCAGCTCCCTGTACATCCCCACAGGGCTTGACCCCGTGGCGAGACCGAGCGTGCACTCCGGCTTTGCCCGGACAAGGCGCTCTATCATGTCGGCGGCGAGGATACACGTTCTCTCATAGTTTTCTGCGATTATAACCTTCATAAGTCAACTTTTCCTCTCTGCCGTCTCTCAGGCGGACGGCGTGCCATACCTCGCTATCAGTATACCTTTTGCGGTAATTTCCGTCAAGCAAAAATAGCTTTACATATTCCCTGTGCTGTGATACATTCTCTTGTGCCGCTCCGTGCGCTGTGGGGAACATTTTTGCACTCTGCGCGTCGTATACTTATATAGGAAAGGACAGGTTTTTGTCATGAAAAAAAGGTTTATCTCTTTCATTCTTGCTTTTATGATGATTCTCTCGCTCGGTGTTTCAGCCGGCGCGGATAACATACAAAGCCGCGCCGTCATCGGCGCGGATCTCACGCCGGAGCAGGTCGCCCTTGTGTATCAGGCGTTCGGCGTGCAGCAGGGGAGCGTTGTTCAGCTAACCGTTACCAACGCCGAGGAGCGCGCTTACCTTGAAGGGTATGTCGATTCCTCCATCATCGGCACGCGCTCCATCTCCTGCGTGTATGTCGAGCTTCTGGGCTCCGGCGCGGGTATGAACGTCACCACCAGCAATATCACCTGGTGCACGCCGGAGATGTATATCTCCGCTCTCGCAACGGCGGGCATCACGGACGCGCGCATCATCGTCGCCGCGCCCTTTGAGGTCAGCGGCACTGCCGCGCTCACCGGCATCTATAAGGCGTATGAGGACATGACCGGGCAGAAGCTCGATAATATTGCAAAGCTCGTCAGCACGCAGGAGCTCACCATCACCGGCGAGCTTGCGCAGGAGATCGGCAGCATGGACTCCACCTCCATTGTGCAGGATCTTAAAATGATGCTCGACGAGACAAAGAATATGACCGACGATCAGATCCGTCAGGAGATCATCCAGATCGCCGCGCGCTATAACGTCAGCCTCACCGACACGCAAATTAACCAGCTCATCACGCTCTGCCGCTCATTGGAGGGGCTGGACGCGGATCAGCTGAAGGCTCGTGTGGAAGAGGTGCAGAATACGCTCAACAAGGTTTCCACCGCAAAAACGCAGGTCGTCGGCTTCGTCAACACCGTGAAAAAGGTCGTCACCTCCGTCACCAGCTTCTTTGATAAAATAAAGGACATCATCGGCTTGCAGTAAGGCATATCTTATGCCTGCACCCTGAATAAGCCATCAAAAACGCCGCCCCATCGGGCGGCGTTTTAATATTCATATCAAATCCTCTTCCACTTTGCGCCGTGGGGAATGTCGGTCACTTCGATGCCTTCAGCTTTCAGCTCGTCGCGGATGCGGTCGGCCTCGGCGTAGTTCTTTGCCTTCTTTGCGTCTTGGCGCGCCTGTATTTTTGCCTCGACGGCGGCATCGCTCTCGCCCGTTTCGGACACGATGGTGAACGCGCCCGCGGCGACCTCGCTGCGCTTGAGCTCCTCACGCCGCTTTGCCGCCTTGTCGATGAGACTCAGGCTCAGCACGCGGTCAAAGTCCGCGATAACGGCGAGCTTCGTTGCGTCGTTTGTTTTGTATTTCAGCACGTCGTACAGCGCTGTCACTGCAAGCGAGGTGTTCAGGTCGTTATCCAGCGCGGCGCGGAACTTCTCGTCCAGCGCCTTGACGGCGTCCGCGTCTATCTCACCCTCGCCGGGCTTGAGCGCGGCGATCTTGTTGATGAGCTTGTTGTATGTCGTCTGAGCGTTGTCGAGATTTTCCCACGAGAACACAAGGCTGTTGCGGTAATGGCTCTGCAGGCAGAACAGCCGGTAGGCGAGAGGATCGTATCCCTTCTGCTCCAGCAGCGACACGGTCAGGAATTCGCCCTTGGACTTGGACATCTTGCCTGTGCTTGTGTTCAGATGATGCACGTGTACCCAGAAGTTGCACCACTTGTGCCCAAGGTAGGATTCGCTCTGCGCGATCTCGTTTGTGTGGTGCGGGAAAGCGTTGTCTATCCCTCCGCAGTGTATGTCCAGATCCTCGCCCAGATGCTTCATGGATATGCCGGAGCACTCAATGTGCCAGCCGGGGTAGCCCACGCCCCAGGGGGAGTCCCACTTGAGCGCCTGATCCTCAAACTTGGACTTCGTGAACCACAGCACGAAATCGTTTTTGTTGCGCTTGTTGGTGTCCTCGTCCACGCCCTCGCGCACGCCGACCGCAAGATCTTCCTCGTTGAAATCGTTGAAGATGTAGTAGCGCTTGAGCTTTGATGTGTCAAAGTACACATTGCCGCCGGCAAAGTAGGCGTAGCCCGTGTCCATCAGCTTTGAAATTATTTTTATATACTCGTCTATGCAGTGCGTCGCAGGCTCAACCACATCCGGTGTCTTGATGTTGAGCTTGGCGCAATCGGAAAAGAACGCATCCGTGTAGAACTTTGCGATCTCCATGACGGTCTTGTGCTCGCGCTGTGCACCCTTGAGCATTTTGTCCTCGCCCTCGTCCGCGTCGGAGGTCAGATGACCGACGTCCGTGATGTTCATCACGCGCTTGACGTTGTAGCCGAGATAGCGCAGATATTTTTCCAGCACATCCTCCATGATGTACGAGCGCAGGTTGCCGATGTGCGCATAGTGATACACCGTCGGACCGCAGGTGTACATCTTGACGATGTCAGGGTGGTTGGGGACAAACTCTTCCTTTGTGCGTGTTGCGGAGTTATAAAGCTTCATTGTCAAACCCTCTTCCTTCAATCAGCATTTGAATACGTCACGGTTGACCCAGAAGTAGTTTATCCCTGAGCCGACCGTTGTTATGAGTATAAGCACAGTAAATATTATGTTAACCATCTCGACCTCGGAGAACAGCATCATCGCCGACAGTCCCACCATGGTGCACCCGGTCTTGAGCTTTCCCGACCATGCCGCGGCGATCACGCGCCCCTGCTCCACGGCAATAAGGCGCAGCCCGGACACCGCAAACTCCCGGAACAGCACGATGGCGACGCACCAGCCGGGCATCTGCCCGTTCTCGACGAAAAAGCACATTGCCGACAGCACCAGCATCTTGTCCGCCAGCGGGTCCATAAATTTGCCGAAGTCGGACACCTGGTTGCAGTGGCGGGCGATATATCCGTCCGCAACATCCGACAGACATGCGATTATGTAAACCGCGAGCGCCGTGTACAGATGCCCTGTGTATGCCAGCACCAGAAACACGGGGATCAGAACGATCCTGAACATGGTTATCTTGTTTGCAGTTGTGTTAAACATTGGACTCTGCCTCCTCACCGAAGAGTATACCATCCTCGGCACTTTGAATCAAAACATTTGTCATATCTCCTGCGGCGGCGCTGCCGGTGAAGAACACCTGTCCGTCAATATCCGGCGAATCGGCGTAGGTGCGCCCGCAGAGCATTCCGCGCTCCTCGTCATATCCATCGCACAGCACGCGCAGGTTTTTCCCAACGAGACTCTCGCAGAATTCATCCATGATCTCCGCCTGAAGCTGCATGATTATTTCGGCGCGGCGCTGCGCCTCATCATAGTCCACGTGCTCCATCGCGGCGGCGGGCGTGCCTTCCTCCGGCGAGAACGGGAAAACGCCAACGCGCTCTATTCGCGCCTCACGCAGGAATTCGCACAGCTCCTCAAGCTCCGCCTCTCCCTCGCCGGGGAGACCGGAAATGAGACTTGTCCGCAGCACGACCCCCGGGATGCGCTCGCGCAGGGTTTTAAGCAGTGCGCGGATCTCCTCGCCTGTGCCGCGGCGGTTCATGCTCTTGAGTATTTTATCGTTTATATGCTGAATCGGAATGTC
>ERZ808242.1006-NODE-1006-length-17783-cov-13.861913_pt1 | contig 17783 bp, 16 predicted proteins | sample MGYA00521244_ERZ808242 | MGnify/ENA primary metagenome ERZ808242 (study PRJEB31516, sample SAMN03275573) | gut metagenome | biome: mammalia-associated habitat; material: feces | host: Papio cynocephalus | place: Kenya | collected 2012-07-27 ... | reverse complement strand
TGAATCCGACTACGAGAGAGCCAAGCAGGAAGGACGAGAAGAGGAAAGCAGGAAGCTTGTGAGTGCAATGCTTGAAAATGGCATGTCTTATGATTTGGTTTCTAAAATCTCTGGCTTGACTAAAGAGCAGATTATGGCAATTGAAAAGTAATCATTAAGATTGTCTTTATATCTGAAGGCGATGTATCGAGCATTGCCTTCATTGTTTTATTATCCTTAAAATCTAAACCTTCATGATGTCATAGAATCAAGAAAATCGCTCATTATATACAGCTATTGCGACTTTAAATTTTATAAACACTAATTTAAAACAAATGTATATTGATTTATATTTTATATCAAATAAAGTAAATAATTTATAATATTAAATATAGATATTAGCAGTATTTATATGTATCAGAAATTAAAATAATATATAATTTATATTATATACATATAAATATTATCGAAAATAATATATATTGTAATATTATATAAAATAAATGCAAGTAAGATTTAATCGCCATTTATTAAGATTATTTGTCGAGATTATAAAGACTATTATTTTTGCTAATTTCATTATATAGGAGAAGATTTTGGGAGCATTTTTTGGATCGTAGTTAAATCTGTACAATACTATATTTCCACATATTACGTTCTGCATGGTTATATTTCCATTGTATTCGAATAGAATTCAATACGACTTTGATTAAAAGTCAAATTTGTTAATGATGCATAATCTTTGAGCAAGTGCCTTGTATTTTCTTTGTTTTTAAATAATAACAATACAATTTATTTTAAAATATATTCATTAATACTATGTTTATGATATAGAAACTATATTGTAACTTTATATAATTAATATCATTATTTAAATATTTTTATAGCTATTATAAATCGTTTCGATATTTTATTATATTGTAAATTTGATTAATATAAAATATGTATCATTTTTTATATTTTAATAGGATAAATTATTTATAAATATTTAATTACTATATCAATATTATATTATATTTATGTATTTTCATATGATTTACATTTCTTATAAAATATAATTACTATTATTATAAAGTTGTTTTAAATAATAATTGAATTATTCTTGTAGTCTATCGATTTCTGTTTTATAATGAGTTCTGTTCGGAGGATTAGATGTCAAAAGCTATTGCTTTTCATTTGCAAAAGGGAGGAGTAGGGAAAACCACTGTTTCTGGCACACTTGCTTGTCAGTCAGCTTTAGCTGGGCATGATACTCTTCTAATCGACTGTGATCCTCAGGGTAATTTATCTTCATGGTTCTTAAATGACTCGCCATCCTTAGAGCTTGCGGATGTTCTTCAAGGCAAGTGCTTTTCAAAAGAAGCAATATTGAAAGTGAAAGGCATGGAACATCTTTATATACTTCCAACTTTTGGTATTGGCGGAACACTCAAGAACTACAGCGAAACAAAGCTTTCTGATGAACCCTTTGTTATTCAAGATCTTGTTAAGGAATTAAGTGAATCCTATGAGCGCATTGTACTTGATCTTTCTCCAGGACTGGGACGTCTTGAAAGAGCAGCATTGATTGCCTCAGATGAGATAATTACACCTATGACACCAGAGGTTTTTTCTTTGGATGGATTAGAGATTTTCATTGAGGAACTTGCTAAATTAAAGAAAAACTACAAGTCGCCTGTTAAGCATAAGAGGATTATTATAAATTCTTTTGATGAAAGGATTAAGCAACATAGAGATATCTACAGTGTTGCTGAATCGTCCGGTCGGTTTACGATTTTCAAGATACCAGTTGATCCAATATTTAGAAAATCGCAAGAAGCCAATAGCGTACCGCAGATTTACAAAGTCAGAGGGCGCGGAATGAAGGTTGCAACACTGGATGCATTGAAGGAATTGGACAAGGAAATTTGGAGCTAGGGGTAGAATATGGCATTGAAAAAACAAGAGAGTAGCATTGTCGGTGAAAGTCTGAGCAGTCAGAAAGCAAAACAAGTTTTTTCTTCTGGAAAAGAGAAAGAGAAGAAGATATTGACGACATTTTCTATTGAACCATCTTTCAAGGCGGAGCTTGAAGATTTGTTTTCTGAGCTCGGACTGGGGTGGGCTGCAGGTATTAGGTTTGCCTTGAAGGAATTTTGCAAGAAATACTCTGACTCAAATAACTGATTTTTCACTCTTGATTAATGAAGGTCTAATTGTTTTGATTATGACCTTCTCTTTTTTTGTCTTCATGTAGTGATTTGTTTTCTTTTTGTTGTTGACCTGTTCATCATTATTTTGCAAACTTTCTCTGGAGACCTGTTTGCAAGGCACTCTTGCTGGCTGTCTGTCATCCGAAATCCAAAACATCTTGAGGCTCTGAATGAGTTTTGAAACTAAAGGTTTGCATATTGGAGAGTGCATTGTGAAGATTCTCAATGGCATGGCGCAGGGACTTTTTGCATCACTGATTATTGGTCTTATTATCAAGCAAATAGGACATTACGCTAGCATTTCATTGATTGAGCAGTTTGGACAGGTTGCCCAATACATGACTGGACCCGCAATCGGCATAGGTGTTGCATGTGCAATAAATGCACCGAATCTCGCTATTCTTTCAGCGGCCGTATGTGGCGCTGTTGGAGCTGGCACTGTGGTTTTGGGGCCCGGTGCTACATTTATAAAGCTTGCGACAGGCGAGCCTTTAGGTGCTTGTATTGCGGCTATAGCCGGTGCTTGTATTGGAAAGTTGGTATCAGGAAAGACAAAGGTTGATATTATAATTGTTCCTATGGCTACCATAGTGGCAGGCTCTCTTGTCGGTACATTCATATCACCAGCTGTAAGCGCAATCATGAATGGCCTTGGTGTATTCATAAATTCGCTTACAACGCTTTATCCATTGCCGATGGGTATTTTGGTCTCTACCGTTGTTGGCATGGTTCTGACGCTTCCTATATCCTCTGCTGCGATTTGTATCTCACTTGGTCTTGATGGACTTGCTGCTGGAGCGGCATGTGCCGGTTGTTGTTGCCAAATGATTGGTTTTGCTTTTTCAAGTTTCAAAGAGAATGGGGTTGGTGGTTTGATAAGCCAGGGACTTGGCACATCTATGTTGCAAATTCCGAATATCTGGAAAAACTGGAAGATTTGGATTCCCCCAACACTTACAAGCATGATTGTTGGGCCTATATCTACATGCGTCTTCAAACTAACTAATAATGCATCCGGCGCTGGCATGGGTACAAGTGGCCTTGTTGGACAGTTCAATGCTGTCGCTGTCATGGGAACAGGTTGCATATGGAAGATCTTGATAGTCCATTTTGTCCTTCCAGCTGTGCTATCATGTTTGATAACTCTTTATATGAGGCGGAAGAATTGGATCAAGAAGGATGATATGCTACTTAGTGTTTGATTTTGCTCTCATCCTCTCAAGTATTGCTCTTGCTTCAGCCATGCTGTCTTTCTTTATTTCCTCTGCTGATTTCTCTTCGTTTTTGAAGAGTTCGACAGGTATTTCAGAGATGAACCTGGATGGCAGTGCCATCTTTATTTCTCCTTCTCTGTTTATGCGATTATCGCAATAGTTTATCACAAGTTTCTCTCGAGCTCTTGTTATAGCGACATAAAAGAGTCGTCTTTCTTCATCAATATTTTTTTGGTTCTCTTCCAAGGCTCTTGATGATGGTATTATGTTGTCCTCGATCCCAGCAAGGTAGACAACCTTGAATTCCAAGCCTTTCGATGCATGCATAGTCATAAGATTCACTTTGTTGCTTTTATCGTCTTGATCATCGCCAATTATAGACACTGCATTGAGATAGTCCCTTAGTGAGGAGTCTTTATTAATTTCGAGGTACCTTGTCATCCTGTCTTTTAAGAATGATATGCTACGCATTTTGTATTCGATTGCTTTTTCTGAAAGTTCAGGATCATTTCTCAACATTCCCTCATAGCCAATGTCTGATATGATGATATCAATCAAGCCTTTTGGAGAGTTAGTTAGGCTCCTCCACTTAGAAAGAAGAGAGGAGAATGTCCTCAGGCTTTCTTGTGAGTTCTTTTTGAGCTCTGCCGAGCTTTGCATGCATTTTATTGCATCAGAAAGGGAGACGTTGTTCTTGTCAGCATAGCATCTCAGCTTCTCTACACTTGTTCGGCCGATCCCTCTTCTTGGTGTGTTTATTATCCTCAGAAGGGATGCATCGTCTTTGTCATTGATCAATATCTTCAGATAGCAAAGGATGTCACGGATCTCTTTTTTCTCAAAGAAGCTCTGACCTCCAGATATCTTTACGGGAAGCTGTTCTTCAACAAATGTGTTCTCGATCTCTGAAATCAAGCTGTTTGTCCTTACGAGAACTCCAAAGTCAGAGTAGTTGTACTTATGTGCTCTCATCTCTTTCCTGATTTCCTTGGATATCCAATATGCTTCCTTTGCGCCATCCTTGTGCCTCATTATCGAGATCATGGCGCCTTCGCCTTCATCTGTCCAAAGCACCTTTTCTTTTCTTTCTTTGTTGTTTGTTATTATAGTATTCGCTGCTTTGAGTATGTTTCCTGATGAGCGATAGTTTCTTTCAAGTTTGAATTCCTTCCTCTCTGGAAAATCCTGTTCGAACATTACAATGTTTTGATAGTTTGCACCACGCCAGGAGTAAATTGATTGGTCATCATCTCCAACAACGCAAATATTCCTGTATTTCTTTGCGATAGTTGAAATCAGCTTGTACTGCAATAGCGATGTGTCTTGGAATTCGTCTACCATTATGTACTTGAATCTTTCCTGTACAGCATCCAAGACAAATGGTTTTTTCTCGAAGATCATTATCGGAAGGAGAATCAGATCATCAAAATCGACAACGTTGTATGCTTTCTGTGTAAGGATCCATTCCTTGTAGATTTCTGCAACAGCACTATCTTGGTTCGTAATTTGCATTCTTCCTGTTTTAATGTCACTGAAGATGGCTTTGAGTGTGCTTGCTTTGAAATTATCGCTTTCATAGCCACAAGTGTTTACACAATCCTTGATAAGCGCTGTATTGTCATTGTCATCATACAATGTAAAATCATTGTGGTAGCCTATATGGTGTATGTATTGCTTTAAAATGCCAAGTCCAAAGGAGTGGAATGTAGTTGCTGTCAAATCCTTGAGTTTTTTGCCAGTAACTTCCTTGATCCTTTCACTCATCTCTTTTGCGGCTTTATTCGTAAATGTCAATGCAAGGATATTCTTCTCTGCAATGCCTTTATCGAGCATATTAGCAATGCGATATGTGATCATTCTGGTTTTCCCTGATCCTGCACCAGCAATTATTAGCTCTGGTCCTTCGATATTGCTTGCAGCTTTCGCTTGTTCTGGATTTAGAAGGCTCGATAGATTCAAAGACATGCAGCTCTCCCTCGATAAATTCTTTGCCCGTGCTATTATGTAAGAATGTTTCTCAATAATCAATTGCTTTTAACAATTAGTTAAAGAATATGGGATATCAAAGCAAATGGTAGCCATACAATTTTGAAATCAATATGTGTAGTATCATTGATGTGAATAGTATGGTATTAAATTTAAATTTAGTTGTTTAAATAGAAATATTATATGATTATCATATGATAAATATATAAATACTAAATTGTATCTTATTATTTTATGTAATAAATAAAGAAATGGGGGCAATGAAGATCCCCCAAATTTGATTAAGATTCTTTCGCTTCGATTAAAAAAAGCATTGCCATTGCTTGTCCATACGGCATTGGATAAACTGGGATATTCCTGTAGAAATCAAGGCTCTCTCTCCCCATGGGAGTCCCTCCTGAGCATTTTTGCAAGAATCCATTTTCATCGATGCAGTTTAATATGGCAGGAAGAGCTTTGTCTGCAATATGTTTGTATTTAGGCGAAATAAGACCCATGGAAATTGACTTTAGTATTCCATATCCAAAGCCTGCTGTACAGCTTGATTCAAGATATGAATCATTGTGATCTAGAAGTGTATGCCAAAGTCCTGATTTGTCCTGCAGTTTCGATATTGCCTCTACTTGACGTGTCAGAACAGTTGAAATATAACGTCTTACAGCATTCGACAAAGGGATTGTCTCTACAAAAAGTGGCAATGCTATTGTCGCCCAGCTATTTCCTCGTCCCCAGAACGCTGATGTAAAATGGTTTTTTCCCTTGAATGTATATCCATGATACCAAAGCCCTGTGATTGGATCTGCAAGATGCTCTATGTGTAGCAAAAGTTGGTATTCAGCCTCATCTGTATAGTCTTTTCTGCCGAGGATCCTTCCTACATTTGCAAGAGGCAAGACACTCATCATTAAGGTGTCGTCCCAAAGCTCTTGCTCATTTATATCATCAGTTGTTCGATGTTGGTATCCACCTTCATCTGTTTTCTCTAGGCCTCCGGAGAAAAGCCATTCAGCCCATTCTTTGCAAACATCCATGTAATCTTTCTTTTTTGTGTATTCAGCAAGATAAGACAATGCAAGAATAGGAGCCATTGTATTGACATTCTTCCCAGGTAATCCCTCTTTGATTCTTTCATCATAATAGTCTTCAAGTATTTTTAGGTACTCATGTTTATTTGTTTTCTCAAAGAGTTTCCATATACCAAAAAGCCCAATACCTTGTGTCCATTCCCAATATTTGTAGCGTTCTCTGTTTTTTAATCCAGATGCTAGGACACCTTTTTCGAAATCAGGATCGCCACAGAGCACAGGTTTGAATCCATCTATTAGTTTTCCAAGCTCGAAATCCAATTTATCCATTATTACCCCTTTACTCCACCGGAAGAAATTCCTCCGATGATATATTTTTGAAGGATTATAAATACAATGATTACAGGAATCATCGACATCACAGATGCACTGAGGATGCTAGACCAGTCGACTCCAAGATGCCCAATGAAATTCTTAACAGCTAGTTGGATTGTGAAGTTCTTTTGATCGCTGAGGATAAGCATTGGCAAGATATAATCATTCCATCGCCACATAAACGAGAAAATAGAAAGTGTAACGAAAGAAGAAGATCCGAGTGGCATCATAACATAGATAAATGTCTTCCATTCAGGGCATCCATCGATTCTTGCAGCCTCGACAAATGAAAGAGGAATGCTCATATAAGCCTGCCTGAACATGAAAATGCCTGTTGTGGTCGTAACTACTGGCAGAATTACTCCCCAAATGTTGTTATATAGCCCTAATGCGCTTATCACAGATACTTGTGGAACCGTCAGCGTTTCGCCTGGGATCAAAGTTCCTAAAAGGAATATCCCAAATATCAAGTTTGTGTATTTTATCTCAAAACGATAGATAGCAAGAGCATATCCACACATAGAGCTGATTGCTAATGTAATCAAGGTGCCAACGATAGCTAAGAAGAAACTGTTTTTAACATAGTTCAAGAATCCTCCTTCTAACACACTTTGATAGTGTTCAATAGTAGGGGAGGCCGAAAACAGATACAGGGGATATCTGAATAGCTCATTCGTTTGCTTGAAAGAAGAGCTTGTTAACCAGAATATTGGGAAAATAAATAGAATTGCTATAGCTAGAGATAGAATTGTAAACACAATTGATATTTTGCTTTTCTTTTTTAAATGTTTAGCCATTAGTTTTCGCCTCCTTTATTGCTTAATTTGAATTGCACGAACGCAATAAATGCGAAAATAATCATTACAATAAATGAAATAGCACTGGCGTAGCCATATCTCATTTGATTGAATCCTTGTCCAAAGATATATTGAATTATGAATGTAGTTGTATTGCCAGGTCCACCTTGTGTAACTCCTTGTACAAGAGCGTATTCCTTCAATAGGTTAACTGTTGCAAGCAAAACAGCTAAGAATGTCGTTGGAGCAAGCAATGGCAATGTTATCTTGAAAAAAGTGCTACTCGTTGTGCATCCATCGATCGATGCTGCTTCATATAAGTCTTTATTTATACTCTTTATGCCACCAATGAAAATAATCATATAAAATCCTGTCGAATGCCAGTTCGATGCAAAGCTTATCACGAATGTCGCAAGGTATGGGTTTAGAGCCCAATCGAGAGGAGTGGAGCCAGCTTTTTGGATCAGGAAGTTGACAAGGCCATATTCTGCACTAAACATCCAGTTTATGGTAATACCCACAACTAGTGCTGAGAGTAGAACAGGAATATAAACAAGAGTTCTTGTAAAGCCCTTGAATTGAACTCTATCAGAACACAAAAGAACAGCTAATAGCAGTGGGATAATTACCTTGAATGGAAGGGAAAAAAGAGTGTAGAGGAATGTTCTCCCAAGAGATGAATAGAAGTTTTTGTCTTGGAAAAGCTCTATGAAATTCTCAAACCCAATGAAATTCATTGTCTTCCAACCATCATAGTCTGTAAATGAATATGCCACACTCAAGGCTAGTGGTATAAGAAAAAACACAGAAAACAGAAGCAAACTCGGGAGAATAAAAAGCCAAAATGACCTTGTATGCCTCATTGATGTTTTCTTTTTAGAGATAAGGATGTTCATGTTTTAATCTCCTTTCCGAAAAATTCTCCCATCTCTTTGCAAAGACGGGAGAGATAGCTTACTTTATGGAATCTTAGTTATTTGCAAGTGGCCAGCCGGATTTTTTCGATAGCTTCTGCGCAAAATCAGTAAGGGAATCCTTTGCGCTTACGGAGCCATAAACAGCTTGTCTTATAGCATCTCTGTATTCATTGTCATAGTAGTTTCTCCATAGCGACAATTCATCTATATTGAAAGCTTCTGTGACATTGTTTACTTCATTTTGAAGTACTTTGTAGTCATTTGCGACTTTTTGATCTTCAGGAGTGTATGTTATATTCTTGAGAGAAGAAAGACCCTTCTCTATGCTGAGATAGAACTGGAAGTTCTCAGAATCCTCAAATAACCACTTTAGGAAGCTAATTGCAAGGTCTTTATTGTCAGCTCCTTTTGGGATAGCCAATCCGGTTCCTCCAACAATTGCTGAGCCACCCATTTTACCATGCGGGGAAGGCATAATGCCCCAGTTGAATGTCTTGATGTTCTGATAGAACGTATTGTAGTTCCATGATCCCGAAAAATAGATTCCAACATCACCGTTTTGGAAATAGTTTGCAGGATTGTCGTTTGTTCCACCAGCCCATATTGCTTTTGGCATTACACTATTGTTCCATTGTACAAAGTTCTCAAGTGCCTCAATACACTCTTTGCTGTTGACGTTTACTTTGAATGAGTCTCCATCTTTTATCGTGATTGAACCTCCATTCATGTACATAAGGTTGTCATATCTTGCGCGAGATGCATCCATAGCAATTCCGTATTTTACACCACCTTTCTCCATTAGGATTTTTGCATTTTCCAGTGTCTCATCCAATGTCCATGGATTGTCTATTGATGGAACCTCAATACCAGCTTTTTCAAAGGCATCTGCGTTGTAATAGACGTTTGTTGTTGTGTATTGGAGTGGTAATGAAAGATTTGTGCCAGATGTATTTTCTTGCTGAACAATCTCAAGTACTTTTGGCTCGAATAAAGAGATATTGATGTAATCTGTCAAATCTGCGAATTCCTCTGGATACAATCTGGTCAATCTTGTCGTATAGATCAAATCCGGAAGATCCTTGTTTTTTGCCATCAAAGGAAACTTTGTCAACTGATCATCATATGGGATAACAAGTTTCTCTACTTTATTTCCTGTTTCTTCTGCCCATTTGTCGAGAGTTAATGACAGTGCATCAGCAGCAGTTGGCTCCTCGCTTAAAAGAATTGTTAGAGTCTGAGGACCTGTTTGTGTTGATTTACTTTCCTTTTCGCCATTTGCAAATGCAACAGAAATACAAGCGATAGCTAAAAGCAGTAACGATAGTATTTTCTTCATTTTTTCCTCCTTTAAGAAAAAACTTTTCAATCAAGTGATTGTTGATTTCAGTATATGATAAACATTTCTTATAACTACTTTATTCTTGTTTTGATTTATTAAAAAGTATGCATTTTTTGCGAAAGACTATTTATCAAATTCAATAACACCATAGTGATCAAAACCTTTGTAGATTTCAGTTTTTCCGTCTTTTTTTAAACTTGAGCTGAAACTTCCCTCAAGTTTGCCATAATCAGGGTCATAGAATATCCATTCACCGCTTTCACTGTCGGTCTTAAGCTTTGATGATGATATCTTTTGCATGAAACTCTCAAGGGATTTTTCCTTGTATAGTTCTGAGCATTTGATAAACCAGATGTTATTTCTTCCTTCGCTTACAAGCTCTCTGTCAAAATTTGGGCCGACTTCGGTTTTGATAAGTCCATTTGATGCATAAATTGCAACTAAAGCGTTGCTTTTTGTTTGAGCAAAACACCAATTTCCTCTTTTCTCTGTTTTTTCAAATTCAATTGCCGGGAAATATGCATGTGTGAAATCCACTGGATGATTCTCGTTTATTCTATATACGACAGATGCAAAACCTTTGTATTGATTGACCCGAGGCAGTGTGCCGCTGCCTGCCCAGTACGATGGACGAGCATGACCAAAGAGTGCGAATTCACCCGGATGGTTTATGAAGATATGCTCATCAGCGCCAAAAACAGCATGAACTACATCTTCTTGGAAACCCCGCCTACCTGGCTCAAAGTTGTTTGCTGCTGACAAAAGATATGAAGATGTCTTGTATACAGTAATATCTGCATAACCATTATAACCATGTGTGCTTTTCCAATATAATCCATTTCCTTTTTCTATTCTATGTAAAGATTTATATTTTTCATCTGGTTCATAGTCGCTAAAGCAAAAAGGGACAACGCCTTTTCCTGCATGGCTTTCGTTTCCAATCGCATAGCCAATCCAGTTGATAAAAGATGGGCAATTTGAGTGGTTCCCAAAAAGTTCTTTTAAGTAAGTTCGTCCGCTTGTTGTTGAAAAAACACCTTCGAAAGAAGTGATAGAAAGAAGCCTGAAAACATAATCAAGGGCTCGTGATGCATATTCTTTCATTTCTTTATTTTGTGTCTGTGCATATAAAGACGCAAAACCCAAAGAATCAATTGGAAGGTATGGAGGACTATTCCACTCAGTGAAGCCTGTTTTAAAGAATGTTTCGAACCAAGGACGCAAGAGCCCTATAGCTTTTTGTTGCATTTCAAGTCCTGTCATATTGCTATTTGTGAATATCTTATCAGGATACATTTCACCTGCAATCAACTGACAAACATGAAACATCAAAGCGTGGTTCTCACTGTAGAACCACATCGCATCATCCCCAGGTTCATCATGCCAGTACCTGAAGTTCAAAAGACATTCTTCCATTGCCTCCAATGTCTCATTGCTTATAAGTCCGGATTTGGAGAAATGCCTTATCATAAAAGGAAAGTAAGAGAGGTAAAAGTCGGAACAATCGCTTCTTTTATTAATAAAATCCAATTGTCTTCTTAAAATTATCTCAATCTTGTTTTTGTCTCCATTTGTGAAAAGAAGTGCCATAGCCATGTTTGCATTTTGCTCACCATATTTCGCAAGAAATGACCAAGCTTGCATTTTTCTTGATGCAACTGTCTTAGCTGGTTTGTCAAGAATAGAGTAGGGGAAACTCTCCATTGTTCTGATTGTATGGATGCTGAGATTCTCAATCTCTATATTTACATTGAATCTAAGAAAGCCTACTGGAAAATTTTCAACAGGTCCTAAGTCTGCATTGTTTTCACCTGGTGGGAAAATTGCATCTACACAATGGAATATAGATAGGGCTGTATTTTCTTCTGTCGCTCCTTTTAGATGCAAAACAAAGGCTTTTTCTTTGTAAGGATTTTCGCATGTCATTAAAACATGTCCACTTGTGAAGTTGTTCTTAGTGAATGCTAAACTGGAGATTGCTTTCTCGACTCTTTCTATGTGTCCAATATCCCTATCTCCCATTGGGAGTATTTGCTTTAAGCCATCTTGGCCAGATATGACTCTGAAGGATGCTGTGCATTCAGTGTCTCGTTCTGCAAATTCATCCATTTCAACATGTATTTCATTTCTTCCTTTTTGAAGCTTGAGGTTGAATACTTGGTCCTTTTGTTCATTCCTGCAATATGGCCTGAATGAAATTTTCTCTTCCCCATCCAAAAACAATGATAGGCCACCTTTTACTGACACAAGGATTTTGATTTCTCTTTCATCTGGGCTTTCTATGATTGTCGCTGCAGCTAGTGCAATCCAAAGAGGAGTGGGAACTGAGCCTGAAAAACCAATTACAGGATCTCCAAAAGGTATCCGATAGTTTAAAGACAAATTGGTTTTTAGCAGTTCTACAGTTCCATTCGGTTGCATATCCTTGAAAAAAGGATCAGGCATTTTTTTGTTCTTTATATTCTCAAGAAAAGACAATCTAATTGGATTTATGTGGCTGCTTGCTCCAACAGAACCAATCCAGACATCTTGTTCTTCAGAAATTGTAACTGGCTGAGACTTTATCTCTTCTTTTCTTGCATCGGACAAAAGCCAGCGAGTTATATATCCATGATCTAATTCGAATTCTTGTATGTTCATTTGTTTCTCTCCTTATCTATATCCTTCTTTGGAAATAGCAAAAATCAACAAGTAGGGAATTTAAATAAAATACCGACTATTGCAGATAGAGCAATCCACAAGACTGGATGCACCTTCGGGAACTTGAGCATCAATGCAAGAAGGCAAGCAAACATCACTGTCTCGAATACCCTTATGCCACCTTCGCCGATCAGAGCAATCGAGAAGACTTGCAATCCGGCATAGAAGATGAGCGCTATGACAGTCGCCCTTAGGCCATAGAAGGCATATTTGACGTACTTGCTGTCCTTGAACCTCTCGAGCATCTTTGCGATGATCAGGATTATTATGATCGATGGCGCGATCAGCCCGATTGTTGCGACAATGCCACCGACAATGCCGAACACGTTGTTGCCTGCATATGTCGCCATGTTTATCCCCAGAGGCCCCGGTGTGGACTCGGAGATCGCGATCATGTTGCTTATGTCGCCATAGCTCAGCCACTCCGGGTGCTTGTCTGCAAGGTCGAAGAGGAAAGGAAGTGTTGCAAGGCCGCCGCCGATTGCAAACAGGCCGATCTTGAAGAACTCATAGAACAGAAGCAAAAGCGTCATCTCTGTCCCCCTTTCCTTGCCTTCAAGAGGCTGAAGCCGATGCCCAGGGCAATAGATGCCAAGACAAATACGACCGGCGATATTCCAAGTAGCAGCATAAGCGCCAGCGTTGCTATTGCAATCGAGAGCGTGAAGGCATCGACTATGCTCTTTTTCGCAAGCTTCACGACGCTCGTGAATATCAAGGCGCACACTGCGACTTGTATTCCGCTGAGCGCCATCTTCACATGCTCGCTCTCCTTGAATGCATCCAATATGTTGTAGATCACCGATATGATCACCAGGGACGGGAAGACAAGGCCCAATGTCGCGATTATGCCGCCCATGACACCGCGAGTCTTGTAGCCGATGAATGTCGCTGTGTTGACAGCGATTATTCCAGGCGTGCATTGCCCGACTGCAAAATAATCCAGCAGATCCGACTCGTCGCACCACCTGTAGTGCTCGACAACCTCGCGCTGCAATATCGGAAGCATCGCATACCCGCCCCCGAATGTTATTGCACCCATCTTCGCAAAGACAATGAAAAGCCTTAGAAGCGAAGGCTTGTTCGATTCATCCATAAAATGCCCTCCTCAATAGCCCATGAAAAGCTTTCCAAGCTCCTCTTCCGTCGCCTGGTATCCGTACTCAGACATCTCAAATGCCTCCGCCTCCACAACCGATCGGCCATTCTCGCCATAGCGCGCCAGAAGCATCGGCCTGAAGCGCTCCGAGAAGAGATGGTTCGGCCTCCTTTGGTAAAGACGCATCAGGAATGCCATGCGCCCATCCTTGTCATCGCTTGGAGGCACAGAGTCTAGCATGTTGTCTACCCACGCAAGCCACTCGAAGACCTGGCTCTCGTGCCTCGATAGCATATCGAGCTTCCTATCAAGCACGTCGTCGATCGATATAACGACATCCGGCGAGAACTCCACGGGCCTCTTGAACTGGTCTCCCCAATAGAGAATCAACGGAACATACCTTAGAGGCGGAATGCCCGGGCACACGTTCGGGACCATGAGCATGTACGATGCATCCTGCACAAGCTGCGCTGTGTACCTGTGGTCCGGATGGTAGTCGTTTGCCCTGTTCGTGATGATGACATCCGGAGCCTCTGATCTTATCAGGGCAATAAGTTTGTCCCTGTTCGCAAGGCTCGGCTCAACCTCGCCGTCAGCTATCCCGAGCGATATGCTCTTGCCATCCACAAGACTTGCGGCATCCATTGCCTCTGCCCTGCGCCTCGCAGCCAAGTCCTTCCTATCCATCCTATAGTGCCCCGCAGAGCCATCAGAGATAGTGACGATAACTATCCTCGCACCATCATCGTGCATCTTTATCGCTGTCCCGCACGCCCTGAACTCGCTGTCGTCCGGGTGAGCTCCTATCAACATGATCGTCTTATTCTTGCTTTCCAAATCCGGTCTCGTCTTCAATCTCAGTTCCTTCTTTATTTTTTTGGAGTAAAATCATATTTCACGGTGAGACTGAATGATAATAAACTCCAAAAGTTTTTTGTATGCCTTTCCACCGCTTATTTTCAGTATATTTTCCATACTTTGTTTTTCTACCTTGTATTTGCTTACTGTTTTTATAAAATATTGCATTTATTGCGATTTTGAAGTATTTAATTATTCATGAGAGATGCTTCAAATACTCTTTTTTTCAAAGAGAAATTCTCAATTAGGCTCAATCGAAATTCAGATCCTATGTTCATTCTTTGCGACTATGATAAACGTGATTATTCTGTGAACATGAATTTGCAACATTATCATGAGTTTTATGAAATCTTCATTCCTCTTGAGCAAAATGTTGCGCATTTAGTGGACAGTAAATACTATCGCTTGATGCAAAACGATATTGTGCTTCTCAAGCCAAATTGTTTGCATATGAGCGTTTATCCCAAAATAAATGAAGGTCAGAAGCGTCTTATAATAGATTTTCGACTAGCTGATGGGATATCGGGCCTTGAGCATGAATTAAAGAAGATGATGAAGCTATTTGATATGGAAGTTCCAATTTTAAGATTCTCTCCAGATATCACAGCAAATGTGATTGATGTTCTTAACGATATTTTTGTTATCGGAAAGAATCGACAAAATGGTTGGGAAATAGCTTTTTATGCGAAATTTATGGAACTTATCTGGGTTATATCCAAGAATGCCCCACATAATTGCTACAACGAAAAGAAGAGTATTGAATCCAAAGAGCAGAAAATCTACTATATTCAAGACTATATCAATACCAACTATATGGAAGATATCTCACTTGAGGATATAGCGGAGAAGTTTGCAATAAGTCCATATTATCTTTCACATATATTCAAAAGTTTGACAGGTTTGAATTTTGTAAACTATGTACAATCGATCAGAATCAGAAATGTTCTCCAGTTCCTGGCTTATTCTGATGATAGCATCTCCGATATTATCAACAATTGTGGCTTTACAAGTGCAAGCCAATTCAACAGAGTATTCCATCAATTCCTTGGAATTAGTCCAAGTTCATTCAGGAAAAGCCAGGAAAAGCAGAAAATGATGTATATGGGATACATGAATCCAGAAAGCGAGGAAAAGGCTCCAGCATATTTCTATTCGCGATTGAATTTGAAGCAGAGAATGAAAATAACAAAGGATGGAGAAATGAAGATAGGGCTAAGAGCACATGATTTGGGGCCAATGGAACCGGAGACACTTAAAGAGAAGTTGGATATTCTTGGAGTAGATACGATTCAGTTGGCTGTTTCAAAAAGTTTTCCACAGGTAAAAGGCTATATTTCTATGACTCAAAGCGATATTGCAAGAATAAAAGAGCAAAAGTTTGATATCTCTGTGTTGGGTTGTTATATCGATATAGCTGGAAGCGATGAAGAAAAGTGGCACTATGAGTTGGAAAATTTCAAGAAAGCAATCTGTGTTGCATCCGAATTGAATGCTCAATGCGTTGCGACAGAGACAAGTGATTGCATAGATGAAAACAGGGAACGTCAATTTGCTCGTATTGTCGATGCACTTTCTATTTTGTTACCTGTTGCTAAGTCCAATAATGTTCCAATAGCGATTGAGCCAGTAATTAGGCATACGATTAATAGCCCAAAAATGATTGAGCGCTTGCTCGGAGCATTCGACAATGACTATTTAAAGCTTATTTTCGATCCTGTGAATTTGTTGAAAGATGATGGAGAGAATAACACTTTTGATTTTTTTGATAATATCATAGATAGCTTTGGCGATAAGTTTGTGGCAATGCATGTCAAGGATATGGTCAACGGCGAAAGGGTTCCTCTTGGAAAGGGGATCATGGCGAAGACTCTTCCTCACATAGCAAAAGCGCTGAGATTCAATATTCCTCTAATCAGGGAAGAGTTGCCAATTGAAAGCCTTGAATCGGATTTAGCATTTATCAGGAATACTTTTTCCTGAAGCCATAAGCTTTGTCCAAATCAAGAACAATAGTGAAATTGTAGCTGAAAGAGGTATTAATTCGATTGCAATCTTGTATCCTATTTTTGTTATTGCAAACCCGAATATGAAATTGAATGATATATCGAATGCACTTGCAATACTAACTACTGTTGTTGTTGCTCTGGCTTCCATGCTTGCTGACACAAAGTCTTTTGCAAGATTGACAAGAGTAGGGTATACAATTGAGCATGAAAGGCCAGATAAGAAAACAAGATTTAAGATATCGAAGACAAATACTGCTGCCAATGAGATTACATTCAGCGTCATCAATAGCAACAATACCCTCCATTTTCCGATTTTGTGTATTACAGGAGCAATTATAAGTCTTCCAGCCATTATGCCAAATGAGAACGAGGCTAGAGCTGTGCCAACATATTCTTTCTCAAGCTTTAAATATTCATGGCCATACATCATGATATAATTTGTAACTCCATGCTCTGCAATAAGATAAAATGCTAATGATATTGTAAGTGCAAAAAGCTTTGTATTTGATTTGCACTGCATTTTGTTTGTCGTCATTATTTCTTTCTCATTTGTTTTGGAAGAGATGAAATCTGTTCTAGCAAACGATAAAGCAATTAAAGACAATAATGCGGAAAAACATATTAAAGCTATGTTCCATGCATAAATGCTAGAAGAGAAGTTCGATAGGAGCAATTGGCTGAGTGTCGTGCCGATGCCTTGAATAAAAAAAAGTATGTTTAGAAACATCAACGCATTTGTATTCGAGAATTCATTTGAAATGATGTTTATTGATGTGCTTAGCAATGTTGAGATTCCAAGTGTCAAAAAGAATCCTATAAGTATAAATGCATAGTTTCGCCCTAAAATCAATAAAAGCTCTGAAAAAGCAAGAGCAAATAGAAATAACAAAAAGGCTTTCTTGAAACCAATTTTGTCAAGTATCGCGCCTCCAAATAAAAGACAAACAAGGTTACCCAGATAGCTTACAGCCATGATTATCCCGATTTGCTCGACTGTAAAGCCAAATGACTCAATGAATAGAGGAGAAAAGATACCTCGCATAGCATCGCTTGCCCCGAGCACAACCATAAGAATAGAAGACATAGCAAAGATTTTCTTGTTTTTCATAGCAAGAAAAAGTATACCCTTTCCTTCATGTAATAAGGATGTGTAATTTGTTATATTTCATTTTGCTTTGACTGTTTTTTGCTATTTGCAATATTATCGTTTAAAAAACTCTCTCAATGCACAAATCTTGTCGGCTATGCAAACTATCAACCCCTCTTTCTTGCAAGGAGGTTTGATATTCAATGGGA
>ERZ808242.1005-NODE-1005-length-17812-cov-4.724503_pt1 | contig 17812 bp, 7 predicted proteins | sample MGYA00521244_ERZ808242 | MGnify/ENA primary metagenome ERZ808242 (study PRJEB31516, sample SAMN03275573) | gut metagenome | biome: mammalia-associated habitat; material: feces | host: Papio cynocephalus | place: Kenya | collected 2012-07-27 ... | reverse complement strand
AGTCTGTCGCCCATAAAGAGCCGGTGGCTACTTTCAAGCTTTATACCGGTGAAAAGGGCGAGGTGGAAACTGAAGTGCAAGTCTTCCAAAACGACCAGAAAGAGTTTTGGTTGCGTTTGCCTGACGGATCGAAGGTTAGCTTGGCTAAAGATCCTCGTTATGCTTGGATAAAAGCTTGTGAAGACTTAACCGAAAGCAAAGTTCAATCTGCTGCGGACGCCAAGAAATAAACTTAATGAATTGTAGTGGAGTCAGCTCTAGTATGGAGAGACAGGAACAATTTGAACAGACTTTAAGCGATTGGCCGCGTTTAAGTAGCGAAAGGCGCATTGAGCTATTTCGGGCCTTACCTTTAGGAGAGGCCGAGGATTTGCTTGATTGCATGAATGTGAACGATCAGGCCGATTTATTAAAGTCGATGAGTTTGCCTGAGAGACGTTCTTGGCTTCGTTATTTAGATTTAGATGACATAGCCGACATTTTATCCGAGCTTCCTGAAGAAGAAGTCGATCAATGGTTGGAACTTCTTGATACTAGAGCTCGCGATAAAGTGAGCGCTCTTTTGGCTTATGCTGAAGATGATGCTGGTGGTTTGATGAATCCTCGTTTTGCTCGAGTTCGCTCCACTATGACTGTCGAATCTGCTATTAACTACTTACATATCCAAGCGCAAGAATGTATTTCTTTGGAACATGTTTATGTTTTGGATAGCGAGCAACGTTTAATTGGTGAAGTCGGTATCAACGCCCTTTTGGCGGCCAATTCTGATGATATGGTAGTCGATTTAGCCGATAAAGACGTAGTTACTTGTCCGGAAGATATGGACCAAGAAGAAGTTAGTACGTTATTCGCTCGTTATGGCTTGACGGCTATGCCGGTAGTCGATAGCAAAGGATGCATGAAAGGTCTAATCACGGCTGATGACGTGGTGGATGTTATTCGCGAAGAGGGCACTGAAGACGCTCAAAAATATGGCGGTATGGAAGCTTTGGATGAGTCTTATTTGCGCACCAGCTTTAGAGAACTTATCCAAAAGCGAGCTGGTTGGTTGGTCTTGTTGCTTATAGGCGAAATGCTGACCGCTTCTGCTATGGCTAGATACGAAAAACAGTTAGACGCTATCTGGTATTTGGCCGTTTTCGTTCCTCTGATTATTTCCAGCGGAGGCAACTCTGGCTCGCAAGCTTCTACGCTTATGGTTCGAGCTATGGCTATGGGCGAAGTAAAAATGCGCGACTGGTTCCGAGTGTTGACTAGGGAAGTTAGCGCCGGCATAGTGATTGGTATTCTCTTGGGTATTGTTGGTATGATCCGCGTCCTTTTATGGTCTTACCTTTACCCTGGCATTTATGGCGATCAGCCTTTCAGGCTGGGGCTTACCGTAGCTTGTTCACTTTTGGGTGTAGTTACTTTGGGATGTTTAGCTGGTTCAATGCTGCCTTTTATTTTACGCTTATGCAAATTAGACCCAGCTAGTGCTTCAGCTCCTTTTGTGGCTACCTTAGTGGACGTTACTGGGCTAGTTGTCTACTTTACTATAGCTGGCTTTTTAATTGTTATGCCTTAGGGAAGTGTTCCTTCCTCTAAATAAGAAGAGCCGCCTCTCGGTACGATACATACCGAAGACGGCTCTTTATCTTATATATCGTTAAAGGCAAAATTCCCATTTTTGTAGGTTTTTTCCTACATTTATCGAATTATCGTTCCGTTTTCACTTTTTTGCTTATTTCTCGGCCTAAATGCAATGCTTTGATCAAGCTGGCATCTAATCGCGAGAGCAAAGCACTGTCTGCTGCTTTATGCTTTAGTGAAAGTGCGGCGAACAAAAGTCCTGCTGCTTCGACAAAAAAAATAAAAGTTGGCGGCAGCTTCTCGCTTATGGCTTATATATACAAACTAGTGGCTTCTTGGTGAGCCCCAAATAATACTCACAGCTTATAACTGTTGAGTAATTTTGAAATCACCTCCTTTAGGCATGGGGGAGCTGTAAAACTTTCAAATAAAAATATCGGAGTCTTCCAGTGGATAACAAAGATAATAACAGTAAGAAATTACTTCTCATAGATGGAAACGGATTGGCTTATAGAGCTTTTTATGCTTTGCCTGCCCGCAAATCGGCGCTGGGATTTCCGTTTAATGCTATTTTAGGTTTTGTCAATCTAGTTATTAACACTATCATCTCCGAGCGCCCTACTCATGTGGCAGTAGCTTTCGATCATGGCGCCTTGGTCGATACTTTAATGAAGTTCCAAACTTACAATGTGCAGCGTGAAGAAATGCTGGACGATTTAGAACTTCAATTGCCTATTATTGAAGATTTTGTTCATATTTGTGGCATAAAGGCTTACCGTATGCCTGGATTCGAAGCTGACGATTGTATTGGCACTTTGGCTGCTAAAGCTAATTGTGACGGTTTCGACACTTTGATTATCTCTGGCGACTTGGGCCTTATGCAATTAGTTTCTCCCAATATCAAAGTTATGACTATGCGTCGTGGTATAGTCGATACGGTAATTTTTGATGAAGATATGGTCGTCAAAAAGTACGGTTTGCGTCCCAGCCAGTTGGCTGATTTGCGTGCGTTGGCTGGCGACTCGAGCCAGAATATCGGCGGTGTGCCTGGCATAGGAGAAGTGACCGCCCGTCGTTTGCTTTCTCAGTACAACAGTTTAACTGAACTTTTTGACTCTTTAGAACAACTGCCTGCTAAGTGGCGCAATCCCCTTTCCGAAAATCGCGACGACGCTTTTGAATATTTATCTAGATCCACTATTCGCTGTGACTTGCCTTTGGATATCAACTGGGATGAATGCTTATTTAAAGGCTTCCCCGTGCAAATGACCAAGCGCATTTTTGAACAAATAAACTTGGGCGGAGCTGAAACTTTCTTGCGCACTATGGGCAAAGATGTGGCTGTGGAAGCACCTTGCGCCATTCCTGAAGAGGCCTTGTATGGACAAGCCGCTTTAGAAGCTTTAGAAAAAGTGCGCACTTCCAATCAAGATGCTGCTTTCGTTTGGTTCCACGACGGAGAGAAAAAAGATTGGGGCTTGTCAGTTTGCTTAAAAGGCGGCCAGCCGTTCTATGTCGACCTTTCTAGCTGGCATACCGAAGTGGCTCCGGGCCTGGAAGCACCCAGTCAAGAAGACATTTGGCAAATTCTTAAGCCTATATTTAGTGACGCCCAAAGAATAAAATATGTTGTTGGCGTTCACGAAATTATGAAAAACGGCGCAGAAATGAACAATGTCCGCGATGTTTTGCTTTTCTCCGCCCTTTTAGATATTAACGTTTGGGAACACTCGATAGAGGCTATTTGCGCTCGCTATGGTTTTGCTATTTACGATCGCAATTTGATTTTTGGCTTAAACCACGAGTCCTTCGCTTCTATTCCTCTGCGTGGTCGCATTTGCTGGAGTGCTCGTGTAGCTGATGTGCTTATCAATTTAGGCGAATGTATGTATGCCGAAATCGAAAAGAGGAAATTAGACGTTCTTTACCGCGACGTAGAAATACCTTTAGCCAAGTTGGGATGGAATCTCAATAATTTAGGCGTAGATTGTGATAAAGAACTCACTCAAAAAATCGTCGATCTTATCGATAGCAAATTAGAAGAAATTAAGTCTGATTTCTTTGCCGAAGCTGAAGTTGAAGAATTTGATTTAGATTCTGAAGAGGCGCTCAGTCACTACCTGTTTAACCACTTAGCGCTTTTGGTACCTACTCGTCCTAAGAATGGCTCGATTCTCAATGCCGAGATGCTTAAGTCCTTACAAGAGCAAAATCCTATTGTAGAGAAAATTCGCTGCTATTGTGAGTTGTCAGAATTTAAGCGCACTTTTGTCCAAGAGTTTATGATTGAAGGTCATACCGACGTTAAAGTTGGCGGTCATCTTTTTAATTTAGCTTTGGTAAGTGAGCGTCGCTTGCAAATTTTGGGACGTGTTTCTACTAGAGGCCTTACCGAATTGCTGGAACATATGATGGCTGTAATTGATAATTTGGCTTGTGCTTCTGTGCGTCGCCCTCTAGCTAAAGCTATGGATGATTTCCTTCGTCCTAAGGGGGCTTCACGCTTAATTTATATTCGTTTTCCTGCTATGTGCTTGCGCTTCTTGGCTTATATCGCCAAGGATAAGGTGTTATCTGAAGCTTTGGAAAGCGGCCGCGATGTAGAGATGGAGTTGCTGAAGAAAGTTTTCGGCGAAGATCTGGATAAAATCATCTCCGTGCGCTATCTGTTCGTAAATATGCTGCTTTTCTATTTCAGCCCCGCTTGGTTAGCTCGTCGTTTGAGCCTTGAAGGAGAAGAAGGCTTGCAAAAGGCCAAAGCTTATTTAGATAAGTTTGAGCGCACTTTGGGAGAAGATTATCCTGCGAGTTGGGATTTCATCTTGCGCAATCAGGCTAAAGCTACGGCTATGGAAGAAATTAGCACTTTCGCTGGACGCAGCTGTCGCTTTGTGGAAGCTGGCAGCCGCAATTACAGTATTCGCGAAAATGGAGAGCGTTTTGCTAGAGCTTTCCCCGTTGAAGGTGGCTGTGCCGACATTATGCGCTTAGCATTGGTCAAAATTTTTGAAACTTTTGGCACAGAAGTTTCTGCTGGATCGTGCAAAAACATGATTATAGTGCATGCCCCCAAAGGTAAAGAAGCTGATATCGCCGAGCAATGCCGCCAACTTTGTTTGGAAGCTGCTGCTGAGGTGCCCCTTAAGGTCGAGTATCGCATTCACTAGAGTGATAGTTTCGAATGGAAAAAAGATGGAAGGCTGCGGTATTTTCTGCAGCTTTTCGTTTTGGCAAAAGTTTTTTTTCTTGAGAAAACTTTTGAAGGAGTAATGAAAAAACAGCAGAAACTTAGGGACATCATAAGCTTGAAACAGACTGCCCGGGATCGTGTTCTAGAGGCGATATTTGGCGGTCATAAGGGCAGAGAAACCCCGCAGCTGCGGATGGTTACGGGCATCTTAAAAGTAGGTGCTTGCATGAATAATAGGGGCTTGTTCACCCCCGAATATACGCCTGTGGACATAATGGAGTCGGCGCTTTCCTTCCGATTCTTTAGGGAAAAGGAAGCGCGGCCTGCGTGGATGAATCAGGAATTTTGCCGAAAGATCTTCTTCTAAGAGATTTTGCGGTCAGAGTGAACGGTTATTAAAGGGAGCTAATACGACAATATGGACGACAATACTCAACCTACCACTTCAGCCGAAGAGAACTGCCAGGATATGGCCCAGGCTCTGGAAGAATACGAGAAGAACGTAAAGCCTATCTCCAAGGATGATTTCCTTGAGGGTAAAGTCATTAGCGTAAGCGATGATGGTGTTTATGTTGACGTAGGTTACAAGACCGACGGTTTCATCCCCGCCAACCAGGTATCCAATGCACCTGACGTATCCCCCAAAGATGTAGTCAAGGTCGGAGACAAGATCAACGTTGTAGTACAGAAAGTTGACGAGTCCGAGGGTACTCTTACTCTTTCCAAGCGCCGCGCCGATAACGAGAAGGCCTGGAGAGATATCTTGGAGGCTATGGAAGAGGGTAAAACTATTACCGCTACATGCACCGAGCAGGTTAAGGGCGGCTTGATCGTAGACGTAGGTATCCGTGGTTTCGTGCCCGCTTCCCACGCCGACATTCGTCCCGTCCGCGATCTTTCCGAGTTCATTGGTGAAGAACTCAATTTGAAGGTTCTCGAAGTCGACAAGAGCCGCCGCAAGGTCGTGCTCTCTCGTAAGAAGGCCGAAGAAGAACTTCGTCGCAAGAGCAAAGAAGACACTCTGAAGAAGCTCACCGAGGGCAGCATTGTCAGCGGTACCGTAGCTCGCCTCACCCCCTTCGGTGCTTTCGTGAACTTAGGCGGAGTAGACGGCCTCGTTCACATTTCCGAGCTTTCCTGGAGCCGCATTAAGCAGCCTTCCGACGTGGTACAACCAGGTCAGAAAGTCGACGTTCTCATTTTGAAGGTCGATCCTGAGCTCAACCGCATCTCCTTATCCTTGCGTCAAGCCGCCCCCGATCCTTGGTTAATGGCTTGCGACAAGCACAAAGTTGGCGATGTAGTTAAAGGCCGTATCACCCGTTTGGCCAGCAAGTACGCTTTCATGGAAATTATGCCTGGGGTAGAAGGCCTCATTCCTGTTAGCGAGATGGATCGCTCTCACGTGAATCGTCCTTCCGACATTCTTAAGCCCGACCAGGAAGTCCAGGCCGAGATTATCGACCTCGACCGCGAGAAGCGCCGTATGACCTTGTCTCTCAAGCGTCTCCAGCAGCCCGCCGCTCGTTCCAACGAGAACAACAGCGGTCGTCGCGTCTCTCACGATGAGCGTGGCAGCGGCAACAGCATCGGCGAGATCTTAGCCTCTAAGATGGGCAAAGATAAGCTTAACAACATCACCAAAAACGAAGAGGCCTAGTACCAATTCGTGCGGAGCAAATCTCCGCTAAAAAAGTGAGAAATCCCCGACCTTAGCAGGTGCAGCTGTAGCTTTACCTATTCGAGGCGGGGATTTTTTTTGGTAAGATTTGGGATCTGAAGCATTAGGATGTCGATTATGAAAACAAAAGAAGGCGTAGTCTGGGGACTGACTGGAGGAATTGCTTGCGGAAAGTCTACAGTGGCTGCTTTATTGCAACAATTGGGAGCTCGTATTATCGATTGCGATGCAGTTAGTCGAGAATTAGTGGAGCCAGGAACTCCGCTTTTGGCAAAGATAGCTGAGCAATTTGGCAATAATGTGTTGGATAAACAAGGGGCCTTGCGCCGTTCTTATTTAGGTAAAATTGTTTTTCACGATCCTAGTAAATTGCAAGCTTTAAACGAGTTAATCCACCCGGTAATTTGGAAACGTACATTTGCTTTGGTGGCTCAGGCTCGTTTGGAGGTTCCTTTAGTTTTTATTATGGCTCCCTTGCTTTTTGAACATGGGGTTGAGGCCGCTTGTGCTGGAGTACTAGTTGTCGATATTAGTGAGAAGAAACAACTTGAGCGGCTTATGGCTCGTGATAAATTGACTAAATCTGAAGCTCGAGAGCGTATACGTTCACAAATGAGCTTGAGCGCTAAAGCTGAGAGAGCCACTATTTTGATAGATAACAATGGCACTTTATCAGCTTTACGCCGTCAAGTTGAACAAGTCTGGCAGGAAAGGTTCGCACCTATATATGGACTCTGAGGTAAATGCAAAGCGGAAGGATGAAAATAATCTTTCTTCCTTTTTATACGCTTTGCTCAGACTTTTTCTCTTTTTTTTAGCGATATTTTTAGTCCTGTATGCTAGTTGGTCTAATATTGAGCATTACTGGTATCCACTGAAATATGAAAGTACAGTAATCGCTGCTGGACGTGAAGCTGGTGTCAGCCCTTCGCTGGTTGCTGGAGTAATTTTGGCCGAGAGTGGCTTCAATCCCAAAGCTCAGTCGGAAGTCGGGGCTTTAGGGCTGATGCAACTTATGCCTGATACTGCTCGTTGGATAGCAGAAACACATCAAATAGAAGTTGCGCAAGCAGATAACCGTCGCTTACAAGAGCCTGAGCTCAATATCTATTTGGGGGCTTATTATTTAGCTTGGCTTTTGCAACGTTTTGACAATAAAAGTGTAGAAGCTTTGGCTGCTTACAATGCTGGTCAGCATGAAGTCGATTCTTGGATAGAAGAGCAGGGAAGGCCGCTTACAGTCGAAGAGATACCTGTGCCGGAAACGAGATTTTTTGTAAAAAAGGTCTTGAATAATGCGGAAAAATATAGCAAACTTTATCCGCAATTGGTATGTAACCAACCTTTACCTAATTCCAGAGTAAATAAAAATGGCTAAAAAGAATAAAAATCAACAAAAAACAGAATCAGGTGTAAAAATTATTGCCGTCAATAGACAAGCCAGACATGAGTATATTTTCGAAGAGTTTTTCGAAGCTGGTATCGCTTTGCAAGGAACTGAAGTTAAATCCTTGCGTGAAGGGCGGCTCAGTTTGGTCGATGCTTATGCTGTAGTCGACGATTTTAATCAAGTTTGGTTAAAAGGACTGAATATTAGCAAGTGGCATTATGCTAGCACCTTTAATCATGAGCCTATGCGAGCTCGCCGTCTTTTGCTTAATAAGAGCGAAATTAGGCGCTTAAAAGCGCGTACCCATGAAAAAGGTTTAACGATTATCCCTACTAAACTGTATTTCAAGAAGAATTACATTAAAGTAGAGATTGCTTTAGCGCGTGGTAAAAAACTTTATGATAAACGTGAAGCTGAAGCAGCTAAAACTGCCAAACGCGATATAGAGAGAGCTATCGCCGAACGTAGATAACCCACATATCAGAGGGAAAAAGAGCCTTTAGCCTAGAATAATCGGGGCGGGCTTTTTTTTGTCTTAAAAATGCAAGGGAGAGTGCTATGGTGAGCAGCGGGCCTGAGAACTCAAAGTTGATTATTCCCGAAGGGATGATTCGGGATGACAATCCTGTGTCGGCAGCTTTGTCGGCCAATTTGCAACGTTTGGATAAAAGCCTTACTCCAGATGGAGAAGGGCGTATCAACTATGTGCCTGCCGCTTGGCATTTCCGCGAAGTTATAGATTTTATCAGCATTTTTATGGCTGCATCGTCAGTGGCTCCGCTCTCTCCTTCCGAGGCTCCTTTGCCGGGGTGGAGGCGCAGTCTGTGGCGTGTCGATTTTGCTGAAGCTGCTTGCGGTCTATTAAGCTGGGCTGTTTCCTATTTGCCTAAGCGCAGTCGTCAAAATCCACTTGTTGAAGCTATACTTAAGTTTTTATACGTAAGTCCGAGTCGCAATGCAGGAGGAGAGACCCAAGAATATACTGCTTTGCTTGGTTTGGGAGCTAATACTAATTTTTCGCAAGTTCCCTGGAGTATTTGGCGTGAGCGTTTCTTCTCTAGGCGCAATCTAGATGATATCGCTTCTATGGCTCCTACCATTGTCAATTATTTGCCTCACCTCAATGCCATTTTGCCAGCTTTCTCTGAGTTCTTGAACCGTTGGCGCTTTGAAGTAGAGGAGCGTAAAGGAGCTTGCGGCCGACTCTTCCTCAATACTGAAAGTAGTCGCGACGAGTTGCCTCCTTTTATTGTCTTTGAAAGGTGCTCTGTTTGCCATTCGGATAAGTTATCCATGCATGTGCTGGTCTCTCCTTGTTTAGGGAAGCGTTTTTTATATCGAGAAGTCGCTACCAGCCATTTAACTACCATTGAAGTCGATCCTATTTTCCGCCGTCGCTTCTTTACTGGCGCTTTAAGTAAAGATCGCAATTCTCTTACTAGCTTATCGGCAGTTTCCGAGCCGGAAAATGATGTCGCTCCCTTGGTAACCGAAAGTATTGAAGAATTGCGCAATAAGTTGCGCACTTTATTGGGCTCCGATGTTCTGGAACATTACCACATTCCGCTTTTGGCTACTGTCGGTGAAGCTGGTGAAGCGATCCCTATTGAATTGCTGCGCTTTCCTGGTTTCGGCATACGCGATGGAGAAGCAACTGCCTATCGTCTTAATGGCTTAGTAGCTTTTGGAGAAGATGATGGCGTAGAGTTGCGCTCTCCATTGGTATTGGAAATATGTCGCGAGATGTTCCCTCAAGTTGGCGCTTTAGCTAATCGTCAATTAGCTATGTGGGCTGAGTCGGCTTTGCAAACTGAAGAGAGTTTCACTCCCGCTACTGTTTTGGCAGTGCGCCATTTTTCCGATTGGGCTATAAAGAGTCAGGACACGCAGCTGATCCAGCGTCTGGCTTCAGATAGCAGCTTTATGCCCGCTGTAGAAGCTTGGCTTAAAGAGATGACCTCTAGCGGTAGTTCCGAAGATCGCAAAATTGCTCTTGAAGTCAGCAAAAAGCTTATTCAATTTTTTGTTTCTTCCGGTGTCGCCTCGGTTGGTTCTAGGGTTGTCGAGTTATGTATGTTCTGTTGCAGCGTCTACAGAGGCATGCTCGATTATGATAAAGCCAAACAAGAATTGGATAGAGCTTTTGAGTTTGTCTCTTCCAACGATCGCAACAGAGTCGTAAAAGCTAAGGTGCTCAGTGAGCGAGCTCGTATTTACTTAGAACTTGAATTGCCTCGTCAAGCTGCCGAAGATGCCACTATGGCTTTTGATATTTGGAGCAAAATGGCCGATTTGGGTGATGTAAACGCTCTGAATAATTTAGCTTCAGTCGCTTGCTTGCGTGCCGAAGCCCAATTGGCTTTAGGACAGCGCTCACAAGCTATTGCCGCTTTGCAAAAAGTTGTCGAACGCAAAGCCAATCCGCGTACTCCAGAAGCTAGTATGGCTTGGGTGCAGCTCAATTTGCAATTGGGTGAATTGCTGTCTGAACAAAATGCTTCTAACCGTCAAGCTCGTTTGCGCTTTGAGGAAGTATTGCGCTTTTCTAAAGATTTACCTGAAACTGGCAAAGTTATCGAAGCGCGGGCTAAGGCTTTGCTGGGGCTAGTAAATGAAAAAGATTCTGAAGTGGCTATAGCCAATTTGCGCCAATCGCAAGTCTATTTCGAAAAGTTAATAAAAGAGCAAGGGCGCTCTGAATTGGCTCATCTCCATGCTGATGTTATTTATCAGATTGCCTTCTTGCTGGAAAAGAGCAATCGTCTGGACGAATGCTTGCAATATACTGAGCAAGCAATTGGCATTTTTGAGCAATTCGAAAACAAAAATAGCAATTTCTCCAACCGAGCTTCTTTGGCTAAACTCTGGCTTTTACGTTCTCGTATAGAAGAGTTGGGCGGTCATTATCTCGAAGCTGAAGGCTTTATTGCCAAATCGCTTGACTATTACAAAGGGCTTATTGACGATAGTCAGGTACGCTATATCTCCGATTATGCGAAGGTTTTAGCTAAACGTGGCTCTTTGCGAGTTATGCGTGGAGCTTACGAAGAGGCCAAAGAAGATTTAGAAGATTCCATAGAAAGATGGCCTGGCGCCCACGACTTAAAAAATGCCAAAGCTCCTTTGGCTAGAGTCTTCCTCAATTTGGGCGTGGCTTATGCCCATTTAAATAATGTTCTTTCCGCTTTGGCTCAGTTTGAGAAGGGCTTAGTCATTTCTGAGAATCGCAACGACAGAGCCACGTATTTGCAAGTTCTTGCCGAGCGTGTGTGGGTGCTGTTCTATGATGGACAGTTCAAAAGAGCCGAAGATGATTTTACAGCTATCTTTTCCGGCCAACGTGGTGAAGTCTCCCATAAAGATTTGATGGGGCGAGCTGCTTCTTGTTTATATCAGTACAAGTATCCGGAAGCTCTAGCTGATTTCTCCAAAGCTCTAGATACTCCGGAGAATAATCAGGAAGATGTCTGGGCTTTATTGGGGGTTGGTTTCGCTTGCTTGGGTCTCAAAGATGTCAACAAAGCTCGTTTCCACTTCAACAAAATAGTGGCTGTTTTGGCCAACCCTGACTCTCTGCCCTTTGAAGAGGGCGTCATTGTGGTAATGGCTCACTTTGGTTTGGCTCAAGCTTTTGCCCTGGAAAACAACCAAGAACAAGCCGTACAGGAAAATATTACTGGTTGCACTATTTGGACTGAAAATTCGGGACGCTTGTCTGACTATGGCACTGAAGACGCTATTTATAAAGTCTTTTCAGTATTTTATGCTTTTGTGCCTCAAGTTCTCTTTGAGAGTACAAAAGCTTTGAGAGGGCATAATGTGGCTGAAATAGCCATACCTCCTTTAAGGGCAGTGCGCAATATTGGCGTCAATCCTATTATTTACCGCTTGAATCCGCTTTTAAATTTTGAAGCTGGTGTAGAGTTGGTTAAGGCATACACTTTTTTGAATATGGGCTCAGAAGTTGTTTCTCTCACTCAGGAGCTTATTGAAGAGGCTTCCGATAGTGAAAGTGGCTTAGGCAGGGACAAAAAGCCTTCTGAAGTTCAAATCGCTTGGTTATGTTTAAATTTGGTACGTCTGATTACTGCTTGCAGCGCTCAGCCTGATGGAAGCTACGTTACTCCAGATTATTGCTCCCAAGACGAGCTTTATGACTATTTGAAAAAAGCGGTAGCCATTTACGATAGATTATCTAAGCAAGGCTTAAGTTTACAAGATCGTAACGACTACGCTGAGCTTATGTTCTCTAAAGGGTTGCTTGATAAAGCTGATGGCAAGGTAGAAGATGCCGAAGAAGCTTTCAAAAAGGCCAATCGTCTTTACTCTGAGTTGCGCAGCTTGACCGATGGTAAGGGTTGCGAGCTGGAGCTTAGTTCAGTTTTGATGAATTTGGTTGAATTGGCTGAAAGCAAAGATGATGAGGACAATACTGTTTTCCTCTTAGATGAAATGCTTTCAACTTTAAGCAACGGTGTCAGCTTGCCGGATAAAGACAGTTCCTTACGCAAGACTTTTATCAAGAATTTTGCCGCTTTTATCAGCCGTTCTTTTGCTAATTCCGTAGGTATACAAGATTTGCTTGGCGATCTTATTGTATTGCCTTTCTGGAATGGAGCCGATATCGAGAGCTTTGAAAACGCTTTAGAAAACCGCTTACGCGATCGTATGCGTCGCAATTATATCCCTGTCTTCCGGACAATTATCAAAAATTGGTCTAGTCGCGGCCGAGACAAGCAAGCCCATTATGGCGAAAAACTCTTAGACTTATGGCTTAATCAGGGGCTCATGGACAGTGCTGCTGGTATCCGTGACGGCCTTTATCTTTTGGAACAATTGGTCAGTTTGGGCGAAGAATGCTTGGATATCGCTGATTGGGCAGATAATTTTGCTGTTCGTGCTCAGGAAGGCTTAGCTAGGTTCTACGCTAGCGAAGGTAACAACCGTTTCGCTATCGAGTTGCTGGAAAAGGCTGCGCACCTAATAGGCCACGGAGCTGACTTTGAGACTAAAACGAGCTTAGAAGTCGATTTGGGCATTAAACGAGCTGAGCTTCTGATAAAAACTGGCATGTACGAAGAGGCTAAACAAGCTTTGGATGCTGCCGAATTGTCGTTGCAAAAGTTGAAGAACGGTAATAGCGCCTTTAAAGAAAAAATCGACCATATTCGTATCGATCTTTTCTTGCGTGGTGAGCTCACTCCCAAAGCAGGCACTAAAGATAACAATACTGACAGCGAAGTTCCTGAAGGGGATATCGATGATGAATCACCTTTGGCTAAGTTGGTCAAACAAGAGAGCAGTGCCAATAGGGACAAGCAGCGCAGTTTAGCCGGTGGTTTTATTAGTGCTGTCAGCGGCCGTTTATTAGGTCGCAAAAACAATCAATCCAAAGGCTCTCCTTTGGATAGTTTAGTAGATAAAAAAGATAAATCTACTAAAGATGAGTCTGCTCCCACATCTTTTGCGCAAGCAAATACTAGTGTGGCCAGCGCTACTTCAGAAGTCTTAAATCAGAACGTTTCTTCGCCAGCTAAGGATAGCGCTTCTACACTTGAAGCTCGCACCGAGAACGATACTGCTACTGCTAGTAGTACTGTTCATTTCGATTTTAATAGAGCTTCGGGAGCTTCTTCTATTGGCGTATCTGAAGTTGATGAGTTAGACAATTTAGATGCTGACAGTGCTGCTTCTAATTTCGCTCCTGCCTACGCTAGTTCAAGCCGTTCTATTCCTGACGATTTGGGACAAGTCGCTCCTTCAGCGGTTGCTACCGAGGAAAGCAAGTCAGATTCTAGGCGTCGTGCTATTCCTGAAGATATTGGCCGAGAAGTCGAGGTCCAACCGCTTGAGTCCTCAACAACTCCGGTTGTTGCTACTGTGGCCGAACCTGTAGAAGCTCAAATTTTAGAAGAACTTCCTCCCGTGCCTAAGCAAAATGTTGACGATTCTGCTCTTCCCAAGGCTGACGTCTACACATCTACTTCAGCTCCTGAACCGCTGACTAATGAAACGACGTCAAGCTTGTTGGAGCCTACTTCGGCACAGGCTGCAGAAGCTCAAATTCCTGTGGCCGAAAATTCTCTGACTGAAAGTGTGACTGTTGCAACTCAGTTTGCCAGCATGGAGCCTGCTGTTGAGGAAATGACACCCGCTGTTGATGCTGCTACTACGGTTGAGCATGGTTCACCAACTAGGTCGGCATCGGTTGAGAGTGCTCCTGTAGTTGAAGCTTCACCCTCGCATGTCTCTTCCACTACATCTGCACGCACTTCAGCCAAAGAGGCTCTTAAAAAGCAGCTTCTGGCTCAAATGCGTTCGGGAAGCAATTTACCAAAAACTTCGGATACTCACCAAGAAAAAGTTGAAAGTACTCCTGAACGGGCTGTAAATACTTCTCCTGCCGAAAGCGTTCCCAAAGCGCCCAAGGAAGGCGCTACCGATATGGAGCGCATCTCCGCCAGGCTTAATTCGAAATTGGCCCGTAAAGCCAACGTGTCTTTGGCCTCTGCTGAAATATCTCGCAACAAAGCTAAGACTGCTTCGTCTGCTTCTTTGGGAGTTCACCGTGACGATACGGAAGAGGAAAAAGAAAAGCAAAGCGGTTCTCTTCCTGCTTCTGAGTCTCGTCGTCTCTCTTTAAAAGGTGCTGTTTCGGAAGAACAGTTGGAAGCTTTGGCTAAAAAAGCTGCTTCTTTACCTCCAGAGCCTCCGCCTAAAGTGATACCTAAAAAACAAATTACCGTACCTGATTCCTTAAAGGATCGTATGGAAAAGGCTCGCTTGCGCAAAGAGCGCCAAGAAGCTCGTCAAGCTCGTCTTAGTGGCAGCGCTCCTGACGAAGCTGAATCTGCAGTAGCTGAGTCAGCTGCTTCGGAGACAAAATTCACAGCGACAGCTGACTCTATGGACGCGGCAGCTTCTATTGACTTTGAAGATATCGCTACTCCAGTTGTGGCGCCGCCTGTTGTTGAGCAGCCTATTCAACCTGTAACTACTTTGCGCAGCGCTGTTATGCGCGATCGCTCAACTGAACGCTCTTCTCTTTTCAGCCGTGTAGCTTCCGTAGCCCAAATGGCAACTGCAGACAGCTCGGCTATAGCAGGGCAAGCCGTGGTTGAGCCCATGGCAAAGCCTCTTGCTGAGCCTGTTGGCACGCCTAAGCAAGCTCCAGCAGAGGAAAGCACACTTGCTACCGAGCTTGAGCAACCAGCTGTAGTAGAAAATGCTCCTATAGACAAGTCGGCGGCAGAGGCCGAACCTTCCGCTGCCGCTCTTGAGTCGGCGTTGGCAGTAGCTCAAGATGATAGCTCAGCTGAACAAAAACGAGCTGCTCGCGCTTCCCTCAAACAAGCGCTTTTAGCTAGCCGCTTAGCAGCCAAAAAGCATACTTCGGCTAGTGCGCCTGCTGTTGAAGCTGTGCCTGTTCCCGAGACAGCTGCTCCTGCTTATGAAGCTGCGCCAGCCCCTGAGACAGCTGCTCCTGCTTATGAAGCTGCGCCAGCCCCTGAGACAGCTGCTCCTGCTTACGAAGCTGCACCCGCCCCTGAAGCAGCCGCTCCCATTGAGCCTCAACAAACTGTATTTTCTCAGGAAAGCGAAGCTGTTTCAGTCAATAATTTGGCTATGCTGGCTTCTGAACTTTTAGGTGTCAAGCCAAAGGCGGCCCGTTCTGCCAACTTCGGTAGCTCTGTGGCTAAAGCTGAGCCTCACGCTTCCGCAGAAAATGTTAGTGCGCTCGAGCAACCCACTTTTTCGGCTATGTCTGCTCCCGCTAGCGAATTTGAGCAAGCCAACGCTGCAGAAGCTTATCCTGCTGCTGAACCGACGGTAGAGGCTGAGCCTTCCGCCGTCGCTCTTAAATCGGCGTCGGCAGTAGCTCAAGATGATAGCTCAGCTGAACAAAAACAAGCAGCTCGCGCTTCCCTCAAGCAAGCGCTTTTAGCTAGCCGCTTAGCAGCCAAAAAGCATACTTCGGCTAGTGCGCCTGCTGTTGAAGCTGCGCCTGCTCCCGAGGCAGCTGCTCCTGCCTACGAAGTGGAGACGGTTCCCGCCTACGAAGCTGCGCCTGCTCCCGAGGCAGCTGCTCCTACTTACGAAGTGGAGGCGGCTCCTGCTTACGAAGCTGCGCCTGCTCCCGAGGCAGCTGCTCCTACTTACGAAATGGAGGCGGCTCCCGCTTACGAAGCTGCGCCTGCTCCCGAAGCAGCTGCTCCTACTTACGAAATGGAGGCGGCTCCCGCTTACGAAGCTGCGCCTGCTCCCGAAGCAGCTGCTCCTGCCTATAGTACGGTTCCTGGCTTGGTTAGTGAATTTGTAGCACCTTCCCAGAACCAGGGAGCTGATATCTATGATCGTCAGTCGGCACTAAGAGAGGTCGACCACGGTTTCGCTTGCTTAGACGCTCGCGACTTTGATAATGCTGAAAGATGCTTTAGGAATGTTTTAGGCGCTGTCAATTGCTTAACTGATAGCCGAGAGCTGGGTGAGGTTATGGCTGCTTGCTTAGAAGGCATGAACTCAACCGGTTATGCTATGTTTGAAAACGGTTTGGGACGTCGCGCTTGGCAAGTTGCTAAGTATGCTTGCGAAATGAGCCGTGCTTATTTAGCCAGTCGTTACGATTCAGCAGCCTGGCCTTGGTGGGGAGATATGGAACGCCAAGCTGGTGAATTTGGGGACAGTTTGCAAGCTTATGATGAAGCTGTGAACTATTTCCGCAAAGCTATAGAAATTTATCTTAAGCTTATCGACTTGGGATTAGGTGAGGACTCGCGTGTAGATGCTCTCAATACCTTGCTGAAGCTTGGTCAAGTATATGAGAAGATGAATCAGCTAGATGAAGCTATGCAAGTTTACAGTGACGCTATCGCGCAAGGTAATATCGTACTTGGCAATGGTTATAATGAGAATATGACTATGGCTGAAGTTTATCGCCGTTTGGCTGAGCTGTGTATGATTTCTGGCTATTGTGAAGCAGCCGTTGATGATTTTGCTTGGGCTTTGGAGTTTTACGCTAGAGATAGCGAAATTAGCAACGATCGCCACTATATGGAACAGGCTGCTGTTAGAGCCCGTTTAGCTGAAGCTTACCTTGTGGTTGGACGTGATGAAGAAGCCTATGGTTGTCGCAATGAATTGATGAATTTGCTCGACTACTTTAATAAATACAGACGCGATCAAGAAGCTGCCATTTTGGTTAAATTGATTAACAACCTGGATGCAGTGGCTAGTCACTATCGTCAAAACTAAAAAATAAAGCTGCCATCTATTGGAGGGCAGCTTTATACCAGTTGTAATAAAAAAGCTTGGACCAGCTATGATCCAAGCTTTTTTGCTATTTTACTTAACGTTTACGTTTGCCTTTTTTGGTAGGCGTGGGCGCAGGAGTTTCTTTTTGTGGCTCAACTGCTGGCTGAGCAGGTCTGGAACTATGCAAAATACCGGCTCTTAAAGTAAGAGATGGCTGTTGCGGAAGACCGGAAGCTCCGCCGCGCAATAGAGGCATGCGCTGTCTAGTTGCTGGGGCTGCTGGAGTTGCCGCGACTACTTGTTCAGTTGGAACTTGCAAAACAGGATAAGCTACCCCTTCAATAGGGATTGTATACTTTTCACGAGCTGCTTGCTGAACGCTTACGGGAGGCACATAAGGAGCTTCCGTAGTTTCTATTTTAGTTTCAGACGGTATCTTAATAACATGACTATCTATGGTAGTAGAGTTACCGTTAAATACTGAAGGGGGAGAAAACTGAGGTTCGCTCTGATAGCTGTTCTTATATGAATATTTGACAGCCTGACCGCCATTTCTCTTGCCGCGTTTGCTCTTGCCTTCGGCCATGTGCGGGGGACGTTTGGGTACATAATTGGAGTCAAAAGGCACAAAGTTAAAGGTACGCCCACCCGCACTTATAACATTTTCCGTTTCAGCCTTGGCTTTGGCTTCGGCTTCAGCCTTTTCTTTAGCTTCAGCTTCTGCTTT
>ERZ808242.1004-NODE-1004-length-17817-cov-4.916169_pt1 | contig 17817 bp, 14 predicted proteins | sample MGYA00521244_ERZ808242 | MGnify/ENA primary metagenome ERZ808242 (study PRJEB31516, sample SAMN03275573) | gut metagenome | biome: mammalia-associated habitat; material: feces | host: Papio cynocephalus | place: Kenya | collected 2012-07-27 ... | reverse complement strand
TATTTCCGCAAATCTTGGAAATACCGGCTCACGGTTCGTTCATTGACATGGTACATTTCTGCCACTTCGTGTCGACTCACGGAACGACCATGGCTCAGCACATTCCATAAGCTCAAGACGCGTTCGATTTTTCGGTCTTCTCTTTTGGCGTTTTCACTTTCTGATTGATTCATGATTGTCTCCTTTTCAGCATCATTGGCCATGTTTTACGTAAAGTATGATTTCGCTTGCGGTTACAGGTCACTCAAGTTGCTCACGTTGCTAAGGCTGCTCAGGTTTCTCGAATGCGCCAATAGACGCTAGTGTTTTCAGCTCATTCGAGAAACTTAAGACCCCTTAGAACCTTTAGAACCCTAAGAAACCTGTAACTTCTAGCCCACTTATGTCTACTGACTCAAATTCTTAACTTAACAGCATTGCCCGGCAGGGGAGCCAAGACGCTATTGCTAATTTCAATAGAGTCTCCTATTTCCTAATCCCTAGGGCCTAGCTACCAGTCACTAGTCACTCATTCCAATATTTCAAATTCCGCTTTGCTGCCTTTATCGGCTGGACTGACTTTGAGCCGTGCGTCGATCCGTTCTTCCAGTTCCGGCACGTGGGAAATAATGCCAACCAAACGACCGGTGTTCTGCAGGTCAATTAAGGTATTCATGGCACTGTTCAGTGCTTCTGGGTCCAAAGTGCCAAAGCCTTCGTCGATGAACATGGTATCCAGCCGCACGCCGCCTTGGCGCTGCTGCACCACATCGGCCAGGCCCAAGGCCAAGGACAGCGACGCTAAGAAAGTTTCCCCGCCGGAGAGCGTATTGGCCGGGCGGGAGCGTCCGGTATAGCTATCGGACACTTCCAGGGACAGACCGCCTTTGTTGGCACTGCCGGTTTCTTTCATGCGATGGAGAGAATACCGCCGGTGGCTCATGTCCAGCAGTCGCAAATTGGCCGCCTGGGTCACATCATCTAAGAGAGCTCCCAGGACGTACCGTTCTAAGGTAATGCGAGTCTTGGCGCCGCGGGTCAAATCATAGAGACCTTGTACCAGCCGGGACGATTCCATGGTCTTTTCATGACGATCGCTGATTTCTCTAGCTTCTTTTTCGATGGCTTTCATTTTTTCCAGCTGGTTCTGCCCATTGGAAATATCCTGAATCATCCCTTTGATTTCCTGCTGCAAGGCTTTTTCTTTTTCGTTCAACCGTTGCATGTCTGGCTTTTCTTCGTTTCCTACGGCCAGTTTTTCTTCCAGAATACGTTTTTCGCTGCCTTTCCAGTCTGCCTGGTATTCGTTGATTTCCTTTTCCAACCGCGGTTCTTCGCTCCGCCGGTTCACCCAGGCTTTGCATTCTTTCAAGTCTGTGAATCCATTGTCTTTGGCCTTCGCCGACAAAGCGGCTTCCTGTACTTTATATTCCGCCAGCAATTCGTCTCTTCGTTTTCCTGCGGCCTGGTATTCTGCTTCTGCAGAAGCCAAACCGAAGATCACCGGTTCTTTTTGGGAGGATAATTCTTTCATCTGGTCTTCCCAATCGGTACAAACATCATGGAGCCGTTTGATTTCATTTCTAAGAAATACAGGTTTTCTATAGGCTTCGGGCACGTCTTCCAAAGTCCGCATTTTCGCTTGGGCATTTCCCAATTCAGAAATAGCGCTCACGTAAGCCCCGGCCTGGTAGGAACCAGCCAACTGACTGGCATCGTCATACACTTTGGCTGCGTCTTCTGCTTTTTTCTGAGCCCGTTTCACCGCTGTTTCGGTAGGCAGTTTTTCTTCCGACACCGCCGGACGGGGATGGTGGATGGCCCCGCAAACCGGACAGGGTTCGCCCTCTTTGAGTTGGCTGGCTAAAATGGCGGCTTGTCCAAAGATATACCGTCTCCGAACGTCCTCCGCAGCTTGGACCGCTGCATCCCGCAACTGCCGGGCCTCCTCGGTCTGGTCATTCAGTTTTTTCAGTTCCGCCGTGGCTTCATTGAATTTTTCCGTGAGCCGTTCCACTTCTCGCCGGGTGGCACCATAGGCTTTGGCTTTGGGCATCCACTGGGTCATTTCAGCTACCTGCTGTCGGTAAGTATTCATCTGGTCCCGCTGGCTTTCCAACCGCTTTTCCGTTTCTTCCAGCTGGTCTTTCTTTTCTTTATAATAGGACACCCGCTGGCCCGCATCATCCATGTTTTTTCGGACCTGCTTGCCATCCTGGGTGATTTTTTCCAAGTTTTCGAAATAAGGTGCCAGTTCTTTGGCACTGCGAATGCGCTTCAAATCTTCTTCCGCCTGCTCGATGGCGGTTTTCTTTTTCTGCAACAGCTGCAAGTGCTGCTGTGTCTTTTCCAAACTTTCAAAATGGGTAAATAACAACGCCGCTTTCTGGTACGTTTCCCGGAAGGTACGATTTTCTTCTTCTTTCTCCTGGTGCTGCTGTTTTAGCATTTCCAGTCTGGCCTGTATATCTTTTTCGATTCCCTGAATATCTTCTACACTATTGGCACCGGCCATTTTGAAAACCGTAGCCAATTCGGCTTCTTCTTTGCTTCGTACTTTATACAAATCGGTGGCCCGCCGTTTCAATTCGTCCTGGAAATCGGAGAATCGCTGGGTTTTGAAGAGCTGCTTCAAAATACCTTCTCGCTCTTCCGCCTTTGCTACCAGCAATTTCCGGAAATCTCCTTGGGGAAGCAGAATGACCTGGCAGAACTGGCTGGCATTGAGACCAATTAATTTTCCCGCCGCTTCTTCCACGCCGGTACGGATGGTGCGCACTTCTTTGCCATCTTCCAATTCCGACAACGACGATTGCATGGCAGTCATGGTCTGCCCGGTGCCACGTTTCTTATCCACCAATTGTTCCGGAGCGCGATAGGCCCGGTAGGTTTTCTCTCCAATCATGAAATCAAAAATAACTTCTGTCTTTTGGGCTGTGGTGGCATAGTCACTGCGCATACGAGCCCCGCTTCGATCGCCGCTGGTTTTTCCGTAAAGGGCATAGCACATGGCATCTAAGATGGTGGTTTTCCCTGCCCCGGTAGGTCCGCAGATGAGAAATAAATGACGACCATCCAGTTTTTCAAAGTCAATGGTGGTTTCGCCAGCGTAAGGGCCAAACGCACGCATGGTGAGTTTCAATGGTTTCATTTGCTATTCTCCTTCCGATAGACTTCTTCCCAGGCCGATGCGGTCAAAGCTTCTTCCTCTTCCGTCAAATCTCTGTCACGGAAATGGTGCACAAACTCTTTGAAAATATCCAAATCGCTCATTTGCTCCAGCTGAATATTTCTATCACCGCTGTCTTCTTTGTAGCCCATGTCCTGTTCCACTCCCAGGGCGTGAGGATATTTCTGGTGCAGCTTCGGCATGGCATCCAGCACTGGTTCCGTGTCAGTCAGAATAATCTGCAGGTAATCCTCCGAATCTTCTGCTTCATCAGACATGAGGTCCGCAAACTGTCCCGTCAAAGTCCGCACTTGATATCGTGGAATCAGGTCATGGAAAGTAGTTTTCACTTGCCCCTCTCCATCGATTTCACCTACAATGACCCCTTTTTTCTGTTTCACTTCGTCAAAGGAATAACGCATGAGACTGCCGCTGTACTGGATTTTTTCTGACGACGCTCTGGTTTTCTGAGGGCGATGCAAATGGCCCAAAGCGGTGTAGCAATAGGGTGCAAAAATGGTATCACTGATTTGGTCATAGCCACCAATGGACAGAGGCCGTTCTGATTCAGAAGACTGCCCGCCGGCAGCAAATACATGGGCCAGCGCCACTTTTCGCATACTTTTATCTTCTAATTCATCCAGAAGGATCTCCGATAGTTTCTGTTCCGCCGCTTCGTAGCTATGAATGTCTTCCGCCCCAGGCAAGTCCCGCTGGTTCATCAGAACCCGCACCCGAGCCGGCTCTGCGTAAGGCAGGGGCAAAAAGGCTACCGGTCCCCAAGCATCTTCCAAAATGACCGGCTTTAATCGATTCAATGGACCAAAAATATAGAGTCCCTGGTTCCGAAGCAAACGACTTGCCACAGCCAATCGCTCTGCACTATCATGGTTGCCGCTGATGACAATGAAAGGAATGTGCCGCTTTCCCACAATTTCTTCTGTCATTTTATCGAACAGTTCCACCGCTTCTTCTGGTGGATAGGAACGATCATATACATCGCCTGCCAAAAGAATCACGTCAGGCTTTTCTTCATCTACCAAGGGCAAAAATTGATGTATCAAAAGCCATTCCTGGTCTTCTGTCAAGGATTGCTCTTTTAAAAGTTTTCCCAAATGCCAGTCCGCTGTATGGATAAATTTCATAGATTTTCTCCTTTCGTTGGGTTTTAAGGGTTCTAAGGGTTCTAAGGGTTCTGGCTCCATTGAAAATCCACCGATTTTCTCGGAGCCAGAACCTTTTGATATCCAGTACACCACCATAATTCAATAGCCATCTCATCGCTACAGAACCTAAAGAGCCCCTTCCTCAGGAAGGGGCAGGCTCGCTTGCGAGCCAGGGATAGGCCGACGAAGAAGAGTTGTTTGCCTAGCCGCCTTCGCAGAACGCCAACAATGTTATATATCTCATCTTAATATAACCGCTAGTGCGAGCTATCCCCCCTGCCCCCCTTCCAAAGGAAGAGGGTAGCGCTAGTATTTCTATCGTCCCAGTCACTAGTCACCCATTCGTAGTGATTTCAAAAGAGCTATTTCCGCTTCATATCCTGGCAGTTCGTTTGGTGTTTCCAAATAGAACGGAAGGTTTCGCAGTTTCGGATGATTGATGATTCGAGAAATAGCTTCTAATCCCAATGTACCTTGCCCAATTTTTTCATGCCGATCTTTATGACTGCCCAGGGGATTTTTGTCATCATTGAGATGGATCGCATGGAGACGGTCTAGGCCAAGTACATCATCAAAATGGGCCAGCACGCCATCCAAATCATTCACTATATCATACCCGCCGTCATACACATGGCAGGTATCCAGACACACCCCCACTTTGTCTTTTCGTTCTACTTTGTCGATAATGGCAGCCAATTCTTCAAAAGTGCGTCCCACTTCGGTGCCCTTGCCTGCCATGGTTTCCAGGAGCACAAACTGGGGCAGCGTTTCCTGATCCATAGCATAGTTCAACATGTCTGCAATCAGAGGAATCGCCACGTCCACCCCCTGTTTCAAATGGGCACCGGGATGGAAATTGTATAAACAGTTCGGCAATTGGGCGGTCTTTTCCAAATCTTCTCGAATGGCAGTGCGGGCAAACTCTCTGACACTTTCTTTGGTGGATGCACCGTTCATGGTATAGGCACCATGACAAAGAATGGGACCAAAGTGATGGTCTTCCATCCATTGCTGCAGCGCTGCTACATCAGACGCCACCAGAGGCTTCGCCTGTCCGCCTCGTGGATTGCGAGGGAAGAATTGAAACGTATTTCCTCCCAAAGCCGTGGCCGTCTTCGCCATGGCCAGAAAACCTTTGGATACCGATAAATGACAACCGATAGTGAACATATTGATTTCTCCTTTGGGATAGTGACATATTTCCTGTAAATAATAGAAGCACAGGTTAGCCCTTCGGGCAGGTTATTGTTTTTCCTTTTTCAAATTCTAACATAGAGCATTTTATAAAGTGACAAGGTTATATCGTGAATGACTTGTTTTGTCATACTTCTCATATGTATTATATACCAAATGAATCATTGTTGCTGGTTGTTAGTTGTCTGGGGCCAAATAACTAACAATAAAAAAGAGCATAAAGAATCATGCCGTATGGCATAACCCTTTATACCCTTTATAACCTTTCATAACCTTTTCCAAGATGAAATCATGTCTATGATTATGAAACGGTAAAAATCAATTATTTCAAAACTCCAATTTCTTTATAGTACTTCGCAGCGCCTGGATGGAGCGGGATGTCGGCGATGTCTTTGACCGCATTTTCTGCGGTGAGGCCTTTCAGGTTCTTCTGGGACTGTCCCAGTTCATCCATGTGTTCCCACAGGGTCTTGGTCAGCTGGTATACCGTATCTTCCGGCAGGTCGCCGCGGCAGAACATCACCATCTTAATGGCAGAGGTCTTTACGTCTTTGTCCTGGTTCGGGTAGGTGCCTGCTTTGATGGTGTAGCTGGTGTACCATGGATACTTAGCTTTCAGTTCTTTAATCAGGTTGTCATCGATTTCCACCAAGTGCGCGCCGCCGGTCAATGCCTGGGTGACAGCAGAAGCAGGAGCGCCGGACATGATCCAAGCCCCGTCGATGGAACCGTTCTGCAGCATATCAGCCGCATCGGTGAAGGTGATATATTCCGCTTTGATATCGTCAGGGAAAGAAAGGCCTGCGGTGGTGAAGTGGGTTTCACATTCGTTGTATACGGAAGAACCGGCAGAGGCAACAGCGAAATGTTTGCCCTTCACGTCTTTCAGAGAATTGATGCCCGAATTGGCCGTAGCCACCACCTGGTTCGGGTTCAGGTACAGTCCGCCGATGGCTTTCAGGTCTTTGTATGGATGGTCTTTGAAGCTGTCAGTTCCGTTCAAGCACTGGTATACGTTGGAAGAAATCGCAATGGACACCTGGGCTTCCCCTTCGGAAACCATGTTCAGGTTGGCAATACCGCCGGCCGATGCCTGGCTGGAAGCCTGTACACCTGGTACATTGCTGCTCCACATATTGGTAATCGCTGCCCCTACCGCATAGAGGGCGCCAGAAGCGCCAGCGGTTGGGAAGTTAATTTTGATGGTCTGTCCAGCAGCCGGTTTGGCAGCACCGTCTGCCTTCTTGTCGTCACCACATCCTGCCAGAGCGCCGGTAATAGCCAAAGCGGCCATCATGCCGGCTGCGAGTTTTTTCCATTTTTTCTGCATAATCATTACCTCTCTTTTCCTTCTATTCTTCTATCCTTCTTGAGAAATAGTACCATTCCCCGTTTGGCAGATGCATAGCCTGCACCAATAGAGTTGTACTTATTATACTATATGGTGATGATTTATGCATGCACTTTATAGTTAGGAGTTACAGGTTACTCAGGTTTCTAAAGATTCTCAGGTTGCTCAGGTTTCTTGCATGTGCTGATAAACGCCAGGGAAGCATTATTGTTTGAAAGGAAAAAATTAAACGCAGTAGCGATTCCACCGCTACTGCGTTTAGATTTCTCCACTTTTGTCCAACATAGTACCTGACTACACGATATAGTCAAACAGCACAAATCCCATCGGTCGAAATGACGACTTCCTTGAGAGGCGCATTCGACAAACCTGAGCAACTTGAGCCGCCTGAGCAACCTGAGTAACCTATTTCCTAATCGCCACCAGTGCCTTCTTTAGCAATTCCAAAAACTGTTTTCCTTCTTCTTCGGTCATCCCAGACAAAAGTTTTTTCTCGGTGGCTTCCATATGACTGTAAGCAATCCGGCATTTTTCTTTTCCTGCTTCGGTCAGTTGTATCCACTTGGCCCGTTTGTTTTCTGGGGCAGATAAATAGATGATGAGCCCTTTTTCTTCTATGCGGCGTATGATCCCTGCGGTGGTGGGCTGGGCGACGGCCAGTTCTTTTTCGATGTCTTTCATGGAAGCGGTCTTGTTCTGTTTTTCGTCCAGAATCACCAATACCCGCATTTGGCTCATGGTGAGGCCTTCTTCTCGCAGTTCATTATTCACTTGTTTCGTCAATACATCGGTCAATTGCTTCAAAACCGGGCCACAGGTCTTCTCTATCATAGTATGCCTCCTGAGAATCTATTTCCTTTATCTTATCATATATTTGGTAAGATTTCGCCTGTGCCAGTTGGGATTTAACGGATAGATAAAAAGGGTATTGTTCTTCTAATTCCATTTGTGTCAATAGGAATTTAATCGATAGATTAAAGGTTATTTATTCTACTGATTTATTAATGCCTCAAAACAAACAAACCGCTACCAGCAAGGTTATAACGGGTTATTCCGTACTATGAAACAACCTTTTATAACCTTGCTGGTAGCGGTTTACTCTATTTGTTACACAGCAGAATTCTGTAGAATAATAACCTTTTGTCAAGCGAATTACATACCTACTGCCACAAACGGAATCCGTAGAATCAATAACCTTTTAATCAACCGGAACTGCGACTACTGTCGCCAGCAGAATCACCGTTTCCGTATATACTGATACACGCACACGGCTGCAATTCCAGCGATACCGATGATGTCGGTCATGGTGCCGGGGAAGAGGAGCAGCGGAGAAACGGCGATGAGGATGATTCGTTCGATCCAGCCGGCTTTCCGGAGAATCCAACCTTCCAAGCCTGCCACCAGAGCGAAGGTTCCGATGAGGGCAGTGAAGATGGCCCAGCAGGATGCCCAGATGGTGGCGGTTTTATCTACCCCAATCAGAAGTACTGGATTATCCAGGAAGAAGAAAGGAATGATAAATCCAATGAGTCCCAGACGCACCGCCCAGAGACCAGTCTTGGTCTGGTCCGAATCGGCAATACCGGATGCCACATAAGCCGACATGGCGACTGGCGGGGTGATGTTGGACAGGCACGCATAAATCAGGCAGAACAGATGCGCAATGAGCGGAATGGCTCCAGCCTTGATAAGTACCGGAACAGCTACGGCCTGCACGATAACGTAGGCAGCGACCCCTGGTACCCCCATACCGAGGATAGCGGACATAATCATGACCAAGAAGCCAGCCAAGTAAATATTATTATCCTGTACAATGGACAGAATCAAGTAGCCCATATTGAGCCCCATAGAGGTCAGTGTCACGGTGCCGATGATGATACCGATGATAACGCAGCAAACACCGACGGAAATCGCACTTTTTGCCCCTTCGACTACGGCTTCCAAAATCTTATCGGCTCCCATGCGGGTCTCCTTACGAAGCCAGCTGGCGCCGATGGTCACAAAAATAGAAATGACAGCCGCATAGAGCGGAGTGAAACCAGCAAACATAAGACCAATGAGGCTCACCAGCGGGAGCACCAAGTGGCCCTGTTCTTTGATGACCACCAGGGCGTTAGGAATATTTTCCTTAGCAATCCCAGAAAGGCCCAATCGTTTGGCTTCAAAATGAACCGCCAAGAGAAGACCTGCATAGTACAGCAGCGCTGGGGTGATAGACGCCAGGGCGACATAGGTGTAAGACAAATTCAGAAATTCTGCCATAACGAAGCCCACAGCCCCCATGATTGGCGGAGTGAACTGGCCGCCGGTAGAAGCCACCGCTTCGACCGCGCCGGCGAATTCTTTCTTGTACCCGGTCCGTTTCATCAGTGGAATGGTGATGGTACCAGTGGTGGCCACGTTCGCAATGGCGGACCCATTGATCATACCCATGAGGCCCGACGCAATGACAGCCACTTTCGCCGGACCGCCGGAAGTACGACCCACCAAGGTCAGAGAGAAATCATTGATAAACTTCGAGAACCCGCTGTGTTTCAAGAACGCACCGAATACGACGAAGAGGAAAATGTAGGTGGCCGATACGCCGATACCGGTACCCAGTACGCCCTGGGTGCCCCAGAACTGGGTAATAAGCACGCGCTTCAACGTAAAGCCATTGTGTCCAAAGTAACCTGGCAGGTACGCACCAAACCAGTTGTACGCCAGGAACACCGCTGCCAAAATGGCCAGATTGCCCGACGCCCGGCGTGCCGCCTCGAAAACGCACACAATAGCCACCAGCGCAATGCCCACTTCCATGTCATTGATGCGACCCCCGGTTTGGGCAATGCGGGTATAGTTCAGAATCAAATAGGTAAAAGACCCGATGGAGCCCAAGATGAAAAACCAGTCCCAAACAGGCGGGATTTTTCGTCTCCGTTTTTCCTTTTTATAAGTAGGAAATAATAGAAATGTAAATAATAATAAGAAAATACAATGGATAGCACGCAGATTGATGGCACTGATGGCTCCCACGGTGGTGAAATACAACTGAAACGCCGTCCACACACAGAGCAGGACAATCAAAACCTTCCCCAAAGGCCCATCATAAATGCGCATGCGGGAATCGGCATCCTTATCCTCCAACATCTTCCTGGCTTTTTCATCCAGTTCCTTCTTGCCGCTTTCCACATCTTCCAAGCGAACTTCTTTTTCTTGCTTCATAACATCCTCCCATTCTACTTTGTTTTGGTATTAGGGTGACTGGTGACTCGTGACTGGTAGACTGGTAATGCTTTCCCTAGGCATCAGTCATGAATCACTAGCGCCCTAATATTGCAAGAGTCGTATTGGGATAGTATATCATAGAATGCTAATAAATCGCTAGAAAAATCAGTGAGGAGCAGAAATAAGTGACTGGTGACTTGTGACTGGGATTAGTAGCTACTCACCCCAGTCACTAGTCACTAGTCACGAATTGTTTCCTTCTTCTTCTCCGTACCCGATTGATATGTCGTTCAAAGTTGCCGCTGTTAATGAATTCTGCCAGCACCAATTGGTCGAATACCGGGACGGTGCAGGAGTAGAAGCCAATTTTGGCTTCGTAGTAGGGCATCATGGATTCTGGAAGTACCAGGTAGCCTGCCCGGATGGAGGGAGCGATGGTTTTGGAAAAGCTATTCATATAGATGACGCTGCCGTGGGGTTCCAGAGAGAAAAGGGTATCTTCCGGTTTCGACAACAAGGTAAATTCGGAATCGAAGTCATCTTCAATGATGATTCCTTGTCGTTCTTTGGCCCAGCGGAGATATTCGGCCCGCTTGGACGCTGTAGCAGTGATGCCGGACGGATAACTGTTGAAAGGCGTCACATGGAGCACTTTGGCCCCGGTGCGCTCCAGTTCGGCGGTCTCGATGCCATCTTTTCCCATGGTGAGCCAATCGGTTTTGACCTGGTTTGCCTGATAAACCTTGCGAATTTTTTCATAGCAAGGATTTTCTAGCGCATACACCACCTGGCGCCCCAGCACTTGGATGTGCAAACCGTACAGGTACTCCGCGCCGGAGCCGATGAGAATCTGAGCGGGACTGACCCGCATATTTCTACTGCGCGCCAAGTAAGATGCAATGGCTTCTCGAAGTTCTTCGCAGCCGTGATTGGGCGATGGATGGAGAATTTTTTCTCCATAGAAAGACAGGACGCTCCGCATGGTTTTCGCAAAGGCAGAAAAAGGAAATAGGTCCTCTTCCCCTGCTTCTCGTCGTTCCGTTTTCGTCTGCCCGATAGACAGGCCATGGGGCACGGTCTTTCCATCGGCCACCGGATAAGAATCGCTCTCTCGGAAGATCACATAGTATCCACTTCGCTGGCGGGATTCCACATAGCCCTCTTCCAGCAATAATTCATAGGCATGTTCCACAGTAATCACACTGATACCATGGCTCTCTGCCAACTGCCGCTTGGACGGCAATTTCTCTCCGTATCCATACACCCCCTGGGTGATGTGATTCCGAAGCTCGATGTATAGATTCATGTATGCGGTCATAGGTGCTCCTTGTAGGAGCAGTGCGTAATGCGTAGTGCGTAGTGCGTAATGGTGGCCGGCGAGCACATCGAATTACTCTTATCTATATAGAGACTTGTTTTTCTATATCCGTTTCTATATGCTCGCCGATTAAAGTAAACAGTTAGCAGTAGACAATACATAGATACGGCTAACTACCTAGTTTATAAAAGAGGGGTATTGGGGCGCTATATAAATTTGATGCGCCCCTTCCACCATTACGCACTACGCACTACGCATTACGCATTGCCTCATCAATCTGGTCTTATTTTTAAAATCATTTTTGGTGATTTTCATATATCCAGTTTCATATTATAATACGAGGCAGATTGAAACGGCAAGAGAATCCTATCTTTTAAAAGGTTACTCAAGTTGCTCAGGTCGCTCAAGTTACTCACGTTTCTCGAATGAGATAATGACGCCAGCGTCTTATAACACATTCGAGGAACCTGAGAAACTTTAGAACCTTGAGAAACCTGTGTAACCTGTAACCTCTAAGGAAATCATCCCTACTCACTCAAACCAAAAGGAGAATAAACAATATGACACGCGACGAAACAATTTCACCTACTGCCTTTTCCACCCACACCAAGCACAATACCCGGTGGCTCACCATTTGTGGCCTGCTGATGGCTATCAATATCGGATTGTCCTCGTTCGGCATTCCTGTGCCGGGCGGGCATTTGTACTTGAACGACACCGCCATCGTGGCAGCCGCTTTGATGCTGGACCCTATGAGTGCCTTCCTGGTCGGCGGCATCGGTGCGTTTTTAGGAGATTTCTTCTTCTATCCGGCCCCTATGTTTGTATCCCTGGTAACCCACGGGCTGCAGGCCATGGCGATTTCCTATATCGCACACAATTGTCTCAAGAGTAAACCCAAAACGGCCACCATCCTGGCGGTTTTGGTCGGAGCGGTCATCATGGTGGTCGGCTATTCCCTGGGCCGCGCCTTCGTATACAGCACCCCGGCTTACGCCTGGATCAAGCTGCCCTTTGAAATTCTCCAAGCCCTCCTAGGCGTCGTCTTCGGACCGTTCCTGGTATGGAAATGGAAACTGAACGACCACGTAAAACGGATGATTGATGGGAAATATTGACACTAACGTTTTTCCCTAATTCCATTGGGCATTTCATCCGCTATCCAAAGGGTTATGATTCTACTGACTTCTATCATCGTACAAAGCAAAAAATCGCCAGCAGCAAGGTTATTATCTTGTTGATTCCGAACTTTGACAACGAAATAAACCGCTATCATCGGGTTATAAACGGGCATCCCATAACCATGAAATAACCTTTTATAACCTGACATATAGCGGTATTTTTATACCCTGTTTCGCCTTCGATAGCAATAGAATTATAACCTTTTATAGCAAAACAATATATTTCTTTATATGATTCTCATTTAAAAACAAGAAAGGACCCTCATTATGGCAAATGAAAATCGTTATGAGCTGAACAAACAGCTGGCACAGATGTTGAAAGGCGGCGTCATCATGGACGTTACCACACCGGAACAGGCAAAGATTGCGGAGGCCGCTGGGGCTTGCGCCGTTATGGCGTTGGAACGGATTCCCGCAGATATCCGCAAAGCGGGCGGCGTGTCCCGCATGAGTGACCCGAAGATGATCAAAGGTATTCAGGAAGCCGTTTCCATTCCGGTTATGGCAAAATGCCGTATCGGTCATTTCGTAGAAGCCCAGATTCTGGAAGCCATCGAAATCGACTACATCGATGAAAGTGAAGTGCTCTCCCCAGCTGATGATGTATACCACATCGACAAGCACCAGTTCAAAGTGCCCTTCGTCTGCGGCGCCCGCGACCTGGGCGAAGCCCTCCGTCGCATCGCTGAAGGGGCCTCTATGATTCGTACCAAAGGCGAACCAGGCACCGGCGATATCATCCAGGCTGTTCGTCACATGAGAAAAATCAATACCCAGATTGCCAGCATCGCTTCCAAACGGACCGATGAACTCTTCGAAGCAGCAAAACAGCTGGGCGTTCCTTATGACCTGGTGGTGTACGTCCATGACCATCAGAAATTGCCGGTAGTGAACTTCGCTGCCGGCGGCGTAGCCACCCCGGCCGATGCGGCTCTGATGATGCAGCTCGGTGCCGAAGGGGTCTTCGTCGGAAGCGGTATCTTCAAATCCGGCGATCCAGCCAAACGGGCCGCTGCCATCGTGAAAGCAGTCACCAACTACAAAGACCCGGAAATCCTGGCCGAACTCTCCACCGACCTGGGCGAAGCCATGGTGGGCATCAACGAAGACGAAATCCAGCTGCTCATGGCAGAACGCGGTAAATAGCGGAACTCCGCTATTGGTTTTGAAATGCGTAATGCGTAGTGAGTAGTGCGTAATGATGGAAGGGGCGCATCAAATTTATATAGCGCCCCAATACCCCTTTTATAAATGTATTAGTCCCGCATTTCTCATAAAATGATAGTTATAAAAGGTTATTATTCTACTGTCTGCTATATCTCACATAGAATAAAAATCGTGAGCGACGAGGGTATAAAAGGTTATAAAAGGTTATGGTAATACCGGTATTACCATAACCCTTTATAACCCTTATAACCTTGTTGCTTGCCATAGCAGGAAATTTGTCACAAAAGAAGTTGGCAGAATCATAACCTTTATTATATGGGACGCTATATGAATAGTGCGCCCCTTCCACCACCATTACGCACTTTTCAACAGAAAGGTATCCCATGAAAACAATCGGAATTCTTGCTCTCCAGGGGGCATTTATCGAGCATGAAAACATGCTGAAGGCCCTGGGCGCGTCTTGTATAGAAATACGAAATTTGAAAGATTTGGAGACCCCCATCGATGGACTCGTTCTTCCTGGCGGTGAAAGTACCGTGCAGGGGAAATTGCTCCAAGAGGAAGGGCTATTTACACCACTGAAAGAAAAAATCGAAGTGGGGCTGCCCGTTCTGGCTACCTGCGCCGGCATGATTCTTTTGGCACAGCATTTGGAAAATGATCCCCACACCTACTTCGGCACCCTGCCGGTGACGGTCCGCCGCAACGCCTACGGCCGCCAACTGGGGAGTTTCATCACCACCACCCCAGTCAAAGGAATCGGCGACATGCAGATGAATTTCATCCGGGCTCCCTTTATTTCTAAGGCCGCTCCTGCCGTGGATATCCTAAGTACCGTAGATGACCATATCGTGGCCGTCCGCTATGGAAAACAGATTGCGTTGTCGTTCCATCCGGAAGTGGGGGATGATAAGCGGGTGCACGAGTATTTCCTCTCGTTGTGCTGATTCAAGTTACTCAGGTTGCTCAGGATTCTCAAGTTTCTCAGGTTCCTGAATGAGATGTTATCATCTTACGCATCACAAAAAGGTACAGTTTCCGCCTTTGTTTATGACTTCTATGAAGAGAGACCAGGGAATCAGGCACCAGCACATTTCACGGTTCATGTCGAAGAATTCGGCTAAACTTCGTGCTACGGTTTGTCGTCCAAGAGAATCCAGCATAGCTCAGTCAGTAATTAGCGGTTACTGTACCTATTTGATTGTATTGCATTCTCACCATGTGGCCACTCTGGTGAGGGACATCGGAAATACATTGTCCGGATATCCACGTTCCCTTTTCCGCCGCCCCACTTTTTCTTCTCCGCGAATTGATATATAAAGGAAAAGCAGGTTGGAAAGAAAAAGTTCCGTTTGCAAGGACCTTATATTTCTTCCTTCCGATTATAATATCGGAGAAATTTTCATTTTTACACGTTTTTTTTAATTTTTCCAGCAGTATTTGGCTTTATTGAACCATGGCAAGTAGTAGAGAAATTTCTTGCTTTTTCTCTTTTCTTGTCATACAATACAGATAGAAAAAGGTGCTGTCCGACAAACGGTTAAGCCCCTAAGTTATGTAAGCAGAAAACCGCCAGACTTTGCTAGGGAGAGGCGGTTTTTCTGCGTATTATAAAGTGAACCGATTCTTTAAGCCCTTACCGCTTCTGCTGCTGAGATTTCTCCACTCAGGGGCGCATCTCATTTCAAACCATCTATACCATTAAGCACAAATATGATCGGTCGAAATGACGGTGGAGCTGATATGGATTGATTCAGTTGGTATGTAAGAGGCTTAGCAAAAGGTTATTATTCTACAGACTGCGATTGTTCAACAAAATAAAAATACCGTTAGCGGCTGGGTTAAAAAGGTTATGACTATGGATGAAAATAACCTTTTATAACCCAGATGCTAACGGTATTTTTACTATGTATAATAATGGAAGTTAGCAGGATAATAACCGTTTTCCAAATCGTTTATCCACCAACTGAATCAAGCGATATCAGTAGAGTAATAACCTTCTATCCCAGCGAAGTCACCGCATAATTTCCAAAGCGGTCCTATCAATTTCTTCCCGGCTATTATCCCATCCGGTAATCATCAAAAACCGGTAGGCATCGTCCCGTTTAGCGGCCACGCCGCGGATGTAGAGGGGGAGCATCCAGCCGTCTACCATAACCTGGGAGCGAACGGAGAAGGCGTAGGTGTCTTTCATGGATTTTACTTTATGAAGCTGTTCCACCTGTTTCATGTCCACGGCAAGCAAATCATAAGGAAGGAGCTGTCCGGTTATCGTGCGGGCGCTGGAAGAGGTTTTCAGAAATATTTCATTCAAGATATTTTCCGAATTCATGAGCGCCATGTTGAAGGAGAGCATTTTCTTTCCCGCTTCCTGGGTATACCCACCGGGGAGAAACATGCCTCCGAAGTCAGCGTCCGCTTCCTTGCCTTTCATTTCTACTCCCACTGCCAAGGCCGGTATGTCGGCTTTTTTTTGATGGATCGTCAGCACCCCTGCATACTGGTGATTCGGTGGTACCATGGGCAAAGACAGGGGCTGGTAGGATACATGTTTCGTCCACTGTCTCTGGGGAAGAAACGGTTTTGATTCCCCAGAAGGAAGCCAAGCGGCCACATCATAGAGAGATTCTGTCTGGATGTCTGTCCCGCTTCCCGCCGGAAGAGGCAAAGAGGTCGCCAGGGCAGGAGACACGGTTCCCAAAAGCAACACAGCGGCCATGGACATGCCATATTTCATTTTCATTTTTTTACACCTTGCAAAGCTGTATCAAAGAAAGTAGACAAATACTGCCCCGACACTTGGTCTGCTGTAAACAGCGTGTAGGTGGTCTGTCCCTCTTCCTTCATGAGGATCCCCTTCACATACAAAGGAAGCAAAAAACCATTTTTATTGAGCACCAGCTTCGCATCTGCCATGCGGTAAGTCACGCCTGCTTTGGATGTTTTTTCTGTCCAATCGGAATGGCTGGCAATTTCTACTTTGCCATGGCAAGCTGCCAAGAGGGACGCCACCAATGGATTTTCCTCCGTAGCGGCAGTTTCTTTATTTCCTTCCGCCGCTTTCTGGTACGATTTCAATTTCGCCATATCGCTGTCCGATACGGTAAGAGACAGCACCATGCCCTGGTAGTACGTATCATTGGCAGCAGCCCGCACCTGGTACACCTTGGCCTGTTTCAGAATGCCTGCTGCTACCGTGGAGAAATCTTTGGCCTGGGTGGAATCTTCAGGAAATACTTTCTCTTCCACTAAGACCTTCTCGATGGACTGCTCCGGTTTCCCTTCCACCAGCCAATCGTGAATCTGACTTCCGAAGAAGGAACGTTCTCCATCATATACACTGACCTGGCTTCCCATATCCAACGCTTTGCCATCGGCCAAAGTCAACAGATCCGCCTGGGCCACCATAGTCCCCATCAAGCAAGACGCGGTCAAAGCCGAAACCGCCAGCCACTTTTTGAGTTTCATATATATCACCATTCCTTTTGATTTACGCCTTATGATATCATTAGTCTTATTATACCATTTTTAGGTTATTTATTCTGCTGATTTCTTTATAGCCACTAAGCATGTAATTCTTCTAGCCTCAAGGTTATTATTCTACAGATTTCAATAACTCCAAAAAGCAGAAAACGCTAGCACCAAGGTTATATAGGGTTAAATACATAACCTTTTATAACCTCGATGCTAGCGTTATTTGGATATTTTTAATCAACGGACATCTGCAGAATGATACCCCATTACCAAGCCATTTGCATGACTAATGATCGCAAATGAAATCGGCAGAATAATAACCTTTTGACAAGCTATTTACCTGACAAATGACAGCAATGAAATCAGCAGAGTCATACCCTATTTTTTAAGGTCTTCTTCGATAATTTCGCTCTTCAATGTCTGCAGCTGATCCGACAGGTTCACTTCCATGATGTTTGGATTCAGGAGTCGGGTATATTCCGGCCAGAGGGTTTCCATCTGCTGGTTCGCATAGGCAATGGTTTCTGAAAGGGTCGGAAGAGGCAACCCTTTGCCATCTTTCATGACCGGTTTCAGCATTTCTTCGCACACATAGGTGCCTGCTTTCAATT
>ERZ808242.1003-NODE-1003-length-17827-cov-3.913065_pt1 | contig 17827 bp, 14 predicted proteins | sample MGYA00521244_ERZ808242 | MGnify/ENA primary metagenome ERZ808242 (study PRJEB31516, sample SAMN03275573) | gut metagenome | biome: mammalia-associated habitat; material: feces | host: Papio cynocephalus | place: Kenya | collected 2012-07-27 ... | reverse complement strand
TTCTGACGTTATTTCAATTATTAGTTACCATAGTATGTCATATATATAAAGGCGTATTGCAGCGTGGACATTTTCGGGAAGCCATTGCATCTGTGAAGCAGTCTGTACTGGTTGTACTTCTTGCAGTATTTGTTCTGTTCATGATGAAGATGGGTGCAACTTACTCCAGAAAAGTTATGGCGTTATTTGGTATGATATATCTGGTTATGGGGTATGTGATCACGCTTCTCTGGAAGGAATATATACGAAGACATCGCGTGGCGAAAAAGTCTATTGTGATCGTGACAGTGAAGAGCTATCTACATACTTTATTTACAGAACTGGGTACGGAATACTATAATCTGTACCGTATTGCAGGTATCGTACTGTTAGATGCTACAGATGAGGAAGCGGGACAGTATAGTACAGAATTTGTCGAAATGGGAATGGATATACATAGCTATTCAGATGAAGTACTGGATAAGATCATCCATGGATGGGTAGACGAAGTCTATGTGAATATACCATTCGAGAAGCATATTCCAGAGAATCTTCTGGGACAGCTTGCAGATATGGGAATCACAGTTCATGTGCGGGTGCGTGTTCCTGCAGAGCTTTCCGATTATCAGTATGTATTCGATAAACAGCTTGGTCATCATGTATTGACCGTCAGCACTACATATATAACAACGTACCAGGCATTTGTGAAGCGTGCAATCGATATCCTTGGTGGAATTGTGGGATGTATCTTTACAGGGATTCTTACGATTATTCTTGCACCTTGTATCTATATTGCATCACCGGGTCCGATCTTCTTCTCACAGTACCGTATCGGTAAGAACGGCAAGAAATTCAAGATCTATAAGTTCCGAAGCATGTATATGGATGCTGAAGCACGAAAAGCCGAGCTGATGGAACAGAATCAGGTCAAAGATGGCATGATGTTCAAGATGGAATATGATCCGCGAATCATCGGTTGCAAGAAGCTGCCGGATGGTACGATCAAGAAGGGCATTGGAAACCGGATCCGTGACTGGTCACTTGATGAATTCCCACAGTTCTTCAATGTGTTAAAGGGTGATATGAGTCTGATCGGAACCAGACCGCCAACAGAGGATGAATGGGAGAAATATTCTGCCCATCATAGAGGTCGTATGGCGATCAAACCGGGTATTACAGGACTCTGGCAGGTCAGTGGAAGAAGTAATATCACGGATTTCGATGAGGTTGTAAGATTAGACCGTAAGTACATCGATGAATGGAGCCTTGTAAATGACATCAAGATACTGTTCAAGACAGTGGGGGTTGTATTGAAAGGCGAAGGGTCGATGTGATATAGATGTGTAGATTGATTTTATAACAAATTAATCTACACATTTTTATAAAAAGCAGATGGATATTTGTGTAAAATATTTAAGCAACATGAGGAAACATTCGATGAATAAGAGTAAAAAGATAAATGAATCTTCATTACGAATTGCATTTTTGGGGCATAAAACGATTCCAAGTCGTCAAGGAGGCGTTGAAATTGTTGTAGAAGAATTAGCAACGCGTATGACAGTTATGGGACATACGGTTACGGTGTATAATCGTAATGGGCATCATGTAAGTGGCAAAGAATTTGATGAAAAAAAATTGAAAGAATATAAAGGTATCCGAATGAAATATGTGCCAACAATAGATAAAAAAGGCTTGGCAGCGATGAGTGCTTCGTTTTTTGCAGCGGTAGCAGCTGCGTTTGGAAAATATGATGTGGTGCATTTTCATGCAGAAGGACCATGTGCAATGATCTGGTTGCCAAAATTATTTGGAAAGCGTTGTATAGCTACGGTACATGGTTTGGATCATCAAAGAGCTAAATGGGGTAAATTAGCCAGTACATATATCATGCTTGGAGAAAAATGCGCAGTTAAATGTGCTGATGAGATTATTGTTCTAAGTGAAGGGGTTCAGAATTACTTTAGGGAAGTTTATGGACGTGATACAAAGTTTATTCCTAATGGTGTGAATCGGCCAGTTATTAGAAAGGCAGAACTTATTGAACAGAAATTTGGATTAAAGAAAGATGATTATATTTTATTTTTAGGACGACTTGTTCCAGAAAAAGGAATTACTTATTTGATTGAAGGATTCAAGAAGGTAAAGACAGATAAGAAGCTGGTTATTGCGGGAGGCAGTTCGGATACCGATGAATTTGCTAATCAGTTAAAAGAAATGGCAAAAGACGATGACAGGATCATTTTTACTGGGTTTGTTCAGGGACAGTTGCTGGATGAGTTATATAGTAATGCTTATATCTACAGCCTTCCAAGCGACTTAGAGGGAATGCCACTTAGTTTATTGGAAGCTATGAGTTACGGTAATTGTTGTCTAGTATCTGATATAGATGAATGTGCTTCAGTGGTAGAAGATAAGGCGTTAGTATTTAAAAAAAGTGATGTAAATGACTTACAGAACAAGCTTCAGAAAGCCTGCGATGATGAAAAACAGGTACAAAAATATAAAGATGAAGCAGCAGATTATATTTGTCAAAAATATAATTGGGATGATGTTGTGGAGAGTACATTGAAGTTGTACAGGAGATAAAAGATGGAAAAAAAGCATTATGGCACAATTGATGGATTACGAATGATTGCGGCTTTTGGTATCGTAATGATGCATATAAGAGCAAATAATAGTTATGAAATATCTGGTTTTGTATATAACAATATTATTCCATCTTTTACAAACTTTGTATTTTTGTTTATGATAGTGTCTGCATTTGGAATGTGTTGTGGGTATTATCAAAAAGTTTTAAATAATCAAATTTCTTGGTCAGATTTTTATGGCAAACGGTTTAAAAAGATTCTTCCATTTTTTGGTTTCCTTGTCTTGCTTGATGTGGCAATGACACATTCTTTGGGAAGTATATATGAAGGGTTTGCAGACATAACGTTAGTATTTGGATTTTTACCGGCAGATACTATTTCAGTAATAGGTGTAGGTTGGTTCTTGGGATTGATCTTTGTGTTTTATCTCATATTTCCATTTTTTTGTGTTCTTATCGAGAACAAAAGAAGAGCATGGATGGCTTTTGGTGTAAGTTTAATTTATAACTTTGCATGTGCAAATTATTTTGATGTTGGGAGAACAAATATTTTATATAGTGCGTGTTTTTTCTTAGCTGGAGGTTTGATATATCTTTATAGAGAACAAATTGCTCATTTTAACCAGTGGATTGTATTGGGACTGACTTGGATTAGTATAGTTCTTTATTATATCATTGGTGGATATTCTGTAATGTGTCTGCTGGTATCTTCATTATTATTAATGTATGCAATTTTAAAGATGGGGGGGATATTAGAGAATAAAGTTACAAAATTTTTCAGTGGAATCAGCATGGAAATTTATCTTTCTCATATGTTCCTTTTTCGTGTGATTGAAAAGCTAGGTATTAATACCTTGTTAGGAACTGGATGGAGTCAATATATTTGCACAGTAGTAATTGTAATTGTGGGGGCATCTATATTTGCAATCACAATGCAGCATATATTTAACTACGTTTCAAATAAATTAGTGAGCAAGTAAAAGGGGTGAAAAGGTATGAAAATATTAATGATAAATAAGTTCCTCTACCCTAATGGTGGTAGTGAAACATATATTTTTAAATTAGGTGAATATTTAGAAAAACAAGGGCATGAAGTTCAGTTTTTTGGAATGGAACATGAAGGCCGTTGCGTTGGAAATAGGGTAAATGCGTATACAAGTGATATGGATTTCCATGGAGGATCTAAATTAGCAAAAGTTACATATCCTTTGAAGACAATCTATTCTTCAGAAGCTAGAAAGAAGATTAGAATGGTATTAGATGATTTTGAACCGGATGTGTGTCATATCAATAATTTTAACTATCAGCTTACCCCATCTATTATTATTGAGATACATAAATGGAGTAAACAGACAGGTAAGAACTGCCGAATTATTTTTACAGCACATGATTACCAGCTAGTATGTCCAAATCATATGTGTAACAACCCAAATACTCATGAAAATTGCGAGAAGTGTTTAGGTGGACATTTTCTTAACTGTACAAAAGGGAAATGTATTCATGGAAGTATCGCAAAATCAGCGGTTGGAACTTTAGAAGCAGAATTTTGGAAAGTGAATGGCGCATATAAGTATATTGATGCTATGATTTGTTGTTCTGAATTTATGAAAACAAAATTGGATACCAATTCATTATTTGCAAAGAAAACGATTGCCTTACATAATTTTATTGATAAAGTAGAATGGAAAGATACAGAAAAGAAAGATTATGTTTTATACTTTGGACGTTTTTCAGAAGAAAAGGGAATTGGAACATTATTAAAGGTATGTAAGGAATTGCCGGATATTCAGTTTGTATTTGCTGGAACAGGGCCATTAGAAGATACAGTAAATGGAATCAGCAATATTAAAAATGTAGGATTCCAAACAGGTGAAGCATTGGAAACATTAATAAGAGAAGCCAGATATTCTATCTATCCGTCAGAATGGTATGAGAATTGTCCATTCTCTGTAATGGAAAGTCAGATGTATGGAACACCTGTGTTGGGAGCAAATATCGGAGGAATTCCAGAACTTATTCAGAATGGTAAGACTGGAGAACTTTTTGAAAGTACCAATGCAAAAGATTTAAAAGAAAAAATAGAGAAGTTGTGGGAGGACAAGCCTCTTACGGATTCTTACAGTAAGAATTGTCAGGATATTAGTTTTGATACTATTGAAGAATATTACAAAAAATTAATGAAAATATATAGAGGCAGAAAATTAACATTGATTAAAAGTAAGGAAACAGAGGATAGAAAAATGGGTAAAAAATCAGGAGAAAAGAAACTGAATGGTACAGTTATAGTAACTTATCGTTGTAATGCACGTTGCAATATGTGCAATCGTTATAAAAAACCATCGAAACCGGAAGAAGAAATTTCAGTTGAGACAATTAAGAAACTTCCTAAAATGTATTTTACAAATATTACGGGTGGAGAGCCATTTATCCGTACTGATTTAAAGGATATTGTACGTGAGTTATATAAGAAATCCGATCGTATTGTTATCTCTACAAATGGTTTCTTTACAGACCGTATTGTTGACCTCTGTAAAGAGTTTCCTAATATTGGTATTCGTATTTCCATTGAAGGTCTGGAAGAAACAAATAATAAAATTCGTGGATTAGATAATGGATTCCAGCGAGGCTATACAACTCTGAAAAAGCTTAGAAAAATGGGAATGAAAGATGTTGGATTTGGAATGACTGTACAGGATGCAAACTGTAAGGACTTGGTTCCACTTTATCAGATTTCCAATGAAATGGGGATGGAATTTGCGACAGCTTCTCTACACAACAGTTTCTATTTCGTAGAAGCTAAGAATATCATCCATAACCGTCCGATGGTAGCAAAGCAGTTTGAAAATCTTGTAAATGAACTGTTAAATAGTAATAGTCCTAAGAAATGGTTCAGAGCTTACTTTAATCATGGTTTAATTAACTATATTTACGGACAGAAGAGATTACTTCCATGCGATATGAGCTTTGATACATTTTTTATTGATCCATATGGTGATGTAATGCCTTGTAACGGAACAAAAGATAAAGAAGTTATGGGTAATTTGAATGAGCAGAGTTGGGATGAATTATGGAATAGTCCAGAAGCAGAAAAAGTACGTTCAAAAGTACGTTGCTGTGATCGTGATTGTTGGATGATTGGATCTGTGTCTCCGGCTATGCACAAATATATATGGAAACCGGCACTCTGGGTAATTCAGCATAAATTCCTTAGATTCTTTAAAAAGAAAAAATACAGTATGTATGAGTTGAAGATTGTAAGAGATTACAAAGAAGGAAAAGTAACGAAAGAACAGTTAGATAAATGCAGTACATGTGATATGTGTGCAACAATTAATGATGGATTATCGGCGGCATCTAAAGAACAACTGGTTGGTAAAACTGGAGAAGAGATTGTAGATGCAGATATTGCAAAGCAGATGGAGAAATAGTGGGTGTGATATAAGATGAGCGACATTACAATTCTTACTCCGACCTATAATAGAGATAATTTATTGCAAAAGTTATACAAATCTTTATGTGCTCAAAATAGAAAAGATTTTGATTGGATTATTATAGATGATGGGAGTACAGATAATACTCAGGAGTATATTGAAAAGATAAAAAAAGAGGCTGACTTTCATATAAGGTATTATAGAAAGCCAAATGGAGGAAAACATACAGCACTTAATTATGCATATCCTCATATAAAAACAGCATTGACATTTATTGTTGATAGTGACGATACGTTAACAACAGATGCAGTTTCAATAATTCAAGCAACATATGAAAAGTATAAAGAAGAAAAAGATTTGTGTGGATTTAGTTTTTTAAGGGGAAAACCTAATGGAGGATATTTAAGTGATAGTGGTGTTCCGAAAGAGGGAATGAAAGAGTCGTATGTCGAATGCCGTATAAATCGTGGAATAGGCGGAGATATGGCAGAAGTATGGTATACACATTGCTTAAAGGAATATCCTTTTCCCGAATTTGAAGGAGAAAAATTTTTGGGGGAAGATATTGTCTGGATAAAGATGGCACAGAAGTATAAAATGCGTTTTTTTAATAGAGTTATTTATATTTCGGATTACTTAGAAAATGGGTTGACGAATAATAGAAGAAAACATAATATTCAGTCTCCAAGAGGATGCGTTGAACGAGCAGAGGTTTTTTTACATTCAAAATGTAATATGAAAGCAAAATTAAAAGCGATTTTGCAATATCATATATATGGAAAATTTGCTGGAATGACTATACCTAGTTTGTTAAAAAAATCTTCTATGAAAGTTTTTTATCTTCTTTTTGTAATCCCTGCTCAAGTTTTGTATTTAAAATGGAAACATGAATATTATAGTTCGATTTAATAAAAGGAGCAAAAATGTTTACAAAAATAAAAATCATAGGGGATAAATTTAGACGTTATTATAGACAGTATAAAATGATAACTATACGAGATGGTTGGAAAAAGGCAAGATGGTTAAAAAAACATAAAATTTTTTATCATATTGGAGAAAACGTATATTATACACCTAATATACTACCAGCAGAACCGTTTCTAGTATGCTTACATAATAATGTCGCTATATCAGCAGGAGTAAGACTAATTACGCATAGTATAGCGGCGACAGTATTTAACCATGAAGAAAATACAGATAAATATATAACTAAATTTGGAAAAATAGAAATATTAGATAATGTATATATAGGAGCAAATGTATGTGTTAATCCTGGAGTAACTATTGGACCTAATGCAATAGTTGCAGCTGGAGCAGTAGTTACAAAGAATGTTGCTGAAGGAGTGGTAGTAGGTGGAGTACCTGCTAGGGTCATAGGTTCATATGAAGAGGTAAAAGAAAAGACGTTAAGAGAAAGTAAAAAGTATGGAAATGTAAAATCAGGAGATTTATTTGTAAAAGATTTATTAAAAATAAATCCAATTACGTTTTTAATTGATGAAGAAAGGAAAGAAAAATGAAAACAATCGCTTTCATATTACCTTACTTTGGAAAACTACCGAATAATTTTGATTTGTGGTTAAAGAGTTGCCGATATAATGAAACAATTGATTTTTTAGTTTTTACAGATGATAAAACTGCTTTTAAATATCCTAAAAATGTGAAAGTATTTTATTGCAGTTTTCAAGAAATAAAAGTTAGGATTCAAGAAAATTTTCAATTTAAAATTAATATAGAAAAGCCTTGGAATTTATCATTATTTAAGCCTGCATATGGACAGATTTTTAAAGAAGAATTAAAAAATTATGATTTTTGGGGATATTGTGATGCAGATTTAATGTGGGGAGATATAAGAGCTTTTATAACAGATGAATTGACAGAAAAATATGAGAGAATAGGAACAAAAGGTCATGCATCTATTTATAAAAATACAGAAATTGTGAATGAAAGATATACAAATATTGTTTCAGATACAGCAGATTATAAAAAAGTGTTTTCTGGAAATTCAGAATATAGTTTTGATGAAAACGGTATGGATGAAATTTATGAGGCGTTAGAAATCCCGTATTATTTTGCTCCCAATTTTGCTCATTTGGAAAAGTATGAATCATCATTTTATTTAAAAAGATTGCCAAAAGAAAAATTATATACTAATAAATATCAAGTATTTCTATGGGAAAAAGGAAAACTATATCGGATTTTTTTAGATAACACAGTATGCCAAGAAGAATATATGTATATTCATTTCTTTTGCAGACCAATGAAATATGTATATGGTGATGATCAAAGTGACAGGTATGTTATATATCCGGATATTGTTAAACCATTTAAAAAAATAATAGACGAAGAGTTTATACGGACTTATGGAAAACAGGGGAAATTCAAATTTTTGTGTAAGATGATATGGACTAATAGAAAGAAAATAACTCTAAAAAGAATAAAAAATAATATTTGTAATATATGTAATTACAAGATTTTGGGTAGATAAAATGATAGAAATTAATAATCAATGTGTAGGGTGTGCTGCATGCCAGAATGTTTGTAGATATGAAGCTATAAAAATGCTAAGAAATGATGAAGGTTTTCGGTATCCGAAAATCGATAAAAATAAATGTGTTAAATGTAATCAATGTGAAAAAGTATGTCCAATATTAAAAGAAAATACAGGTTCAAATTTTGATTATTTAACATATGCGGGATATAGCAGTTTGGTGGATAAAAAAACGCCTTGTTCATCAGGAGCAATATATCCTATATTAGTAAAAAGTTTTTTTGAGAACTATCCTGATGGAGTTGCATTTGGAGTAAAAATAGAGGAAAAAAATTTTTGCCATTTTGAGGCTTTAAGCTATGAAGAAATGATAAAAGGCTTTGGATCTAAGTATGTACAAAGTGATTTAAAAGATTCTTTTTCTAAGATAAAAAAATATTTGCAAGAAGAAAAAAGAGTGTTATTTTCAGGTACACCTTGTCAAACTGCAGCTTTGAAAACGTTTTTGGGGGAAGATTTTAACGAGCATTTAATAACACAAACTGTTTTATGCCACGGAGTAGCAAGTCCTAAAGTATTTGAAAGATATTTAGATGATATGGAAATTAAATATAGAAAAAAGGTAAAAGAAATATCTTTTCGATCGAAAGAACATGGATGGGAAAAATATGGGATGAAAATATGCTTTGAAGATGATGAGGAGTATTTTTGTGAATCAGGGCAGGATACATTTCATAAAGCTTTTGGAGGTAATTTGGCGTTACGAAATTCATGTTATGATTGTAAATTTAAATATCCTAATTATAAAGCTGATATAGTATTAGGAGATTTTTGGAATGTAGAATCTATCTGCCCTGAAATATTTAATGAATTAGGTGTTTCTGTCATAATAGTTGCGTCAAGTAAAGGTTTTGATTTATTTAATGCTATGAAAAAAAATCTTACAATAAAACAAATAACCGTGTCAGATATAGTTAAAAGTCAAAAGGGAATAATAAAGAGTACTCCGATGAACAGTAAAAGAACAGAGTTCTTTGAAAATTTAGATGATGAAAATTTAGATGATCTTGTAAAACGTTTAACAAAAGTGCCATTAATAAAAAAATTTAGGATTGGTGCGGGCAAAATATATAGGAGATCATTATCACTTATATTACGAAGGATGATTAAATGAGAAAAATAGGTATTATAACAATTCCAGATTACAATAATTATGGAAATAGATTGCAGAATTATGCGGTAAAAAACTTTTTTGAGAAAAAGGGATATTATGTTGAAACATTAGAAATGAATGACCCTGATTTCAAAAAGTATAAAGCTAGAAAACAAAAACTACAGCTTAAAAAAAGAAAAATGTTGAACGTTATATTTTTATTTGAAATGTTAAAAGGAGGGATTGATAAGGCTAAAAGAGAAAGAAAATTTGAAGAGTTCACATTAAAATATCTTAACGTTGAATATATTCCTGAATATAATGATAAGATTATTAACTATGTAAATGAAAAATTTGATTTTTTTGTTTTGGGAAGTGATCAAATTTGGCATCCATATGTAAATGATACACCTAATTTGTATTTTGCCAATTTTACAACAAGTAATAAAAAAATTTTTTTTGCACCTAGTTTTGGAATGGAGAATATTCCTGATGATTACAAAAGAATTGTAGTGAAAGGATTACAAAATACGCAACATTTAAATGTACGAGAAAAGGCGGGAGCGAGAATAATAAAAGAAATTTTAGACAAAAAAGCGGAGGTGTTTTTAGATCCGACATTAATAACGTCTAAAACAGAATGGGATAAGATTGCTGTCAAACCAGATGGAATGGAAGACAATGATTATATTTTAAGTTATTTTTTGGGACCTCAGAACGAGGAATATAAAAAAGTGATTGCATCTATAAAGGAAAATGTTAAGTGTAAAATTTTTGAAATTGCAAATAAAAAAGAAAAAAATGGTTATGTTACTGGTCCTAGTGAATTTGTTTATTCAATAAAGGAAGCTAAATTTATCGTAACAGATTCTTTTCATGCGGTAGCATTTGCTATAATATATCATAAACCATTTCTTGTGTTTTCTCGCCTGAATAATGAAGGAGAAAATGCAGGATTGGATTCAAGAATAGATGGATTATTAGAAAAAATGCAGTTGGTAGATAAAAAATATACTAATGAAGAAAGTGTATGTCTCGATGGGTTTGATTTCAATGTAGCGGATTCAGTAATAAAGCAAGAAAAGAAAAAAATACAGAAATTCTATGATTACATGGATGTGATTTAATACGGAGTTGATATTTTGGAGAATTTTAGAATACGCACAAATATGGGAATGTATTACTTGGCATTAATAATATGTGCTATTTTTGCATTAAGTGAATATTATTTTATAATGTGTATTTGGGATATTTTTTATTGGAATATAACAATTATTGTTCAATATTTTTTGAATTACAACTTATGTACTAGCTTTTTAGTCTATGGAAGATTTCTCTAATAAAAGTATTTAGATAGAAAGTTATGTTATTAATTTAGAAACGAGGATAAAATGAAAGAAAAAAAAGTAGTAATAAACTATATTTTTAATACAAGCTATCAATTATTAGCATTGATAGTTCCTCTGATAACTACTCCCTATATATCTCGAGTACTTAGACCAAGCGGAATAGGTGTATATAGCTATACATATTCAATAGTATGTTATTTTACATTATGCGCGATATTGGGGACAGCGACATATGGAAATAAAAAAATTGGTATATTACAAGATAATCCTATAGAAAGAACAAAAAAATTTTGGGATATCTTTTCACTAAGGTTTATAACATCATGCATATCCTTAGGTATTTATATAGTATATGTATGTTTGTTTTCTTCAAATAAGGAAATTGCTTTCATTCAAAGTTTTTATATATTAGGTGTAATGTTTGATATATCATGGTTTTTTCAGGGAATGGAAGACTTTAAAAGAATTGCAATTAGAAATTATATTATTAAAGTAGTAAATGTAATAATAATATTTGTTTTTATTCGTAATTACAATGATCTGTGGAAATATGTTTTTTCTTTGGCATTTCTTACATGGATAGGAAATTTATCCATATGGCCATATTTAAGAAAATATGTTGTACGGGTTAAGGGATATAAACCATGTCCGTTTAAAGATTTTAATATAATATTACAGTTATTTATTCCAACAGCTGCATTGCAGATATATGCAATAGTAGACAAAACTATGATAGGGGAAATGACGGATCAATCAGTACAAAATGGTTATTATGAGCAGGCAGAGAAAATCGTGAAAATGTGTTTGATGCTTGTTACTGCGCTACCTACTGTTTTATTACCGAAAGTATCAAAAGCATATGCTGAAAATAGATTAGAGGATGCAAAAAATTATTTATATAAAGCATATAATTTTGTTTGGTTTTTGGGAACTCCACTAATGTTTGGGACGATTGGGGTAGCACCGGTTTTAGTTCCTGTATTTTTTGGACAAGGATATGAGCCGGTTGTTCAAGTACTACCTGTTATGAGTTTATTATTCATTGCAATGGGATTGAATCAAACATCAGGTACACAATTTTTTATTGCCTCTGGTAGACAAAGTGAATATACAAAAAGAATAATATTTGGAGGCATAGTGAATATTGCAATTAATGCATTATTTATTCCGTCACTGGGGGCAACAGGTGCTGCAATTGGCTCAGTGCTAGGCGAAATAGTTATTATGATAACAGAGTTTGTATACATTAATAAAGAAAAACATTTTTCTGTAAAAAGAGTATTTGCGACAAGCAAAAAATATATAATTGCAGGAATATGTATGCTTATATTCTTAAACATTTTACAAAAAAATATGGATAAATCGGTTCTTTGTTTATTAATATCAATTGTATTTGGAGGAATATGTTATTTCGGTGTATTGTTAATTGAAAAAGAAAAAATTGTTATGTATGCTATAAATATGATTTTAAGAAAAATGAAAGGTAAATAAGAAGTATAAGAGTATTTTATCTAAAAGAATATCCTTGAAGAGAAAATATTAGATTTTAATAATGGAGGAAAAATATGGTGGTCAAAAAAAATAATTTTTATTTTTGCATAATTTGTATACTCTTCTTTTTCTCAGAAATTGTGGGGGGGATATATCTTTTATTATTAACAGGTATTGTGACTTTACTATGGGGAAGTAAGAAAGATAATATATGGGTGATTGTATTTTTGTTATTACTTTTCCAGAAAGCATTACAACGACTTACAACTGGAATTGCATATCAGGCAATAACTTATATGGATGAGATTGTGGAAATATTGTTACTGGTGATGCTGATATATGTGAGTATCCATAAATTTTCGCTTGATCGTGCAAATAAAAGGATTCTTATAACTTTTTTTTTATGGATGATAATAACTATTTTTTCTTCTATTGTTAATAAAAATGCAAGTATAATTACAATTATTTTGGATTGTTTTGTTTGCATAAAATTTATGATTTTTTATCAAGGGGGGCGGGTATTATCCCAAAGTGGTAAATTTGAAAGTATAGATTTATATAAAAAACTAAATTCTGTTTGTAAAATTATTACAGTAATACTTTTTATATTATCTATTCATGATCTTTTCCTACCCCCTTTTTTTGAAAAATTTGATTATAGATATTTTACAGAGTCATTACAGTTATGTTTTCAACATCCAACTTATCTTGCCGCAGTTTGTATGACCTGTATGGTTGTATTAATGAGTAATATGAAATATGATCAGAAAAATATGAAATATATTATTATATTGGCAATTATTATTGGATTAACTTTTCGTTCAAAAGCCATTGGGTCATTACTGGTTGTATTTGCTGTATATTTTTCAAGTGTAAAATATGAGATGAAAACAAAGGGAATTATCTTAATAATGGGAATTTGTGCTGCATTATATTTTGGAATGGGGCAAATAGAAACTTATTTTTCGGTTGGAACTAGCGTTCCTATAAGGTTAAAGATGCTTAGAGATGGAATTAGTATTGCACAACAATTTTTTCCGTTTGGTGCAGGATTTGGGAGTTTTGGTACAACCGTTGCATATGAGTCGGGTTCATCTTTTTATTATAATTTAGGATATATGACAGGATATTATAAAGATCAACCTGTTGGAGATGCATTTTGGCCGGGAATATTTGCTGAATCTGGATGGATAGGAACTGTATTTTTTGTTGGAATTGTATTATTTATGGTTATAGATTCTATTAAAAAATTAAAAGAAAACAAATATTCCGGATGGGCTATGTTGTCAATTTTATCTTATGCAATTATTGCATCAACGGCAGAAACTGCTTTTTTTAATCCAGCTACAGCATTTATGTTTATTGTATATGGTATAGCTTCAGATAAAGGAGATGATAGAAAGCAGATTGTAAGATTTCGTGAATAAAATGTTTTTGATTAGAGTGGTGAGATTAACAGTTATTAATATTGTTAAATGTTATTTAGATGTGGTTTATATGTGCAGTATACATTATCTAGTTGGTGGAGTGAGAAATTATGTAAGCAATAGAATAAAATTAGTAATCATATGAATAATCTCAAAGGTATCAGGTACAAATGAAGTTCTGGTGAATTTTTATATTATAAATATAGATTTCTTTGAAAATGTATCAAATGATATTTGGATTATATAGAAGATTGGACAAGTTAGAATAGGGAAAATTCATGCAAAAGAAATTATTTGGAAATAAAAGTAAAAAGTCATTAATCATTTCATTTGTATTGGTTATGTTAGTATTAGGCATATTATTTTATCTGACTTTCCAGACCTCAGATGACACGTTTACTCTTTCGGAAAGGGTAGGACATTTGCCTGTTGTGGAAGATTTCCTTAACTGCGTTAGTAGATTTGTTGATTGGTCAGTACGTCAGTGGGCCCATATATTTGAATTTTTAATCATTGGTATTTGTGTCAGTATTTTTTATGCATTTGCAACGAAGAATATTGGGATTATGATGGCATTGGCAGTATTAACTTGTATGTGTATATCATTGTGCGATCAGACAGTTCGGATATTCATTGTCGGAAGACATTTTGATTCCTTTGATTTGGTATTGGATGCGTTGGGATATGTGAGTGCTATTGCGATTGTGAGCATATGCAGGGGGATATGTAGATTGGTGGTTAATAGAAAATAAATGAGATTGAGCTGGAATGGCAGAACCTTGGATGGGAAAGGGAAGGCTGTTCTGGCTTTTTTTGCTGTGAAGGTATAAGGTTTTACGTCGAAGAATGTTGACTTTGCGTATGAATAGGGGTAATATGTAAAGTATAATAATCGAATAGAGGGGGGATTTCTTTATGCCTTTTTTGAGGGCAGATCTAATTAAAATCCATGAAGTGAAGAACTGAAAAAGTATAAATGAAAATAATAATTTTGTGTTGATTCTCTTTATTTAAGGGGGATTGAAAATTGTGATATTGATATGTAAAAATGGAAACTAAATAAGTAATGAAGGAATAAATTTCTTTATTTTATTATATGTGGAGGATTGTGAATGGATGCATTAGAAAGAAAACAAAAATTACAGACATTGCCGTGGTATGCATTACATGAAATTGCTAAAAAAATGTATATAGATGAAAAGGAAATAAATGGAAAGGAAAAAAGTGTAATAATCAGCAAAATTTTGTCGTATGGAGGGCTTTCGGATGAGGAAATTGAGCAATATGTAAATGATTATATTTATGGGGATCGAGTTACATTTACATTGTGGACATTTGGAAGCAAATTGGAAGTATCCGATTATGAAATAATAAAAAAATTAGAAAATAGGGAGGAGGAAAAATAGTTGGCAAATGAAAATTTGATTAGGCTTATTGAGCAGACTTCAGATATAAAAAAACGATTCAAAACGGAGTACATATTTTTAGGAAAGCCAGCCGGAAAGCCTGCTATTCAGACTCCATATCAAACAATTCACAACGATGAAAAATATTTACGATGGAAAGCAGAAATTGAGGCAGAACTTGAAAAAATTCCACAGAGCAAAACAGTCCAAGACATAATCCGCCTTTTTTCAAAAATGGGAAAAAACTTTAGTGATGATTCGACATTTGCTCAACTAGAAGCCAAATTAACGATATTAGGAAAAACACTATCTGAATCAGTAGAGGAGGGAAATAAGATGGATAAACCACATAAATTATTCATATCACACAGTAGTAAAGATGCTGATTATGTTGAGGCATTTCTGGGATTACTCGAAATATTAGGTTTAAGAGATGAAGAGATAATTTGTTCGTCAATTCCTCCATACTGTATTCCACTTGGCAATAAGGTATATGAGTGGCTTGTTAATGAATTTCAGAATAGTGACCTTCATGTGATTTATGCTTTTTCAAAGGATTATTATAGTAGCACAGCGTCATTAAATGAAATGGGAGCCGCATGGGCAATGAAACACAAATGGACAGGTGTTTTATTGCCGGGATTTCATTTCAATCAGCTGGATGGATGTATTGATAAGACACAAATTGCAATTAAATTAGATGATTCAGACATCAGAACATTAAAATATAGATTGGGTGAGTTTAAGGATGAACTTACAAAAGAGTTTAATCTGCGTCCAATGTCTGAAGCAACATGGGAAAGACAGCGCGATGGATTTTTGGATAGAATATCTACTATTACGGAAGCTAGAACAAGAGAATGTAAAGACACAGAGGAGCCTGACCAACAATACACACCAACAGTAGGACAAGATGATGTTGGTAGCATTCCGGTTGAACCAGCGTTTCTTTTAGTATATGCAGCTCAGGGGAATGGACAAATATTCAGACTAGCTACGTTAGGTTCAGCAGTTCAGGTCTCAGCTGATGGCAAACAGTTTATGGCGGATAGTTCACGGAGAGAATCTGCTAGATGGCAAGAAGCGTTGGATATGCTTATTACATGGGGATGGGTTAAGCCAGTAGGTCGAAGCAGTGGGATATATGAAGTGACGGGAACAGGATATACGAAAGCAGACTGGCTGAAAGACGGTATGTGCATTGATATAAGTAAGGAACCGCTGGAAGAATTAAAGCAGTATGAAGTTTAAAATGAAAGAGGTTATCAGTAAAAGATAAACCACTCGTGCCTAGTTAATCTCTGTGTTTTGTGAAGTATGCAAAGCAAGAAAATATCTGCCTTTTAAGACAAGAAGATATTATAGATTAATATAGATATGTTGTTAAAGTTTTTTTATGTAGTTGGGGTGAATGATATCTGGTAGATGTGGGTATGTGCAGGGAAATATATAGATGGGGGCTTAATAGAAGATAAATAAGATTGAGCTAGAATGGGCAAAAACTAGCAGTGGTAGGGGGAGACTGTTCTGGCTTTTTTGTTTGATTAATAGGAAACCTGGTTTTGTGTCGAAGAATGTTGACTTTGCGTATGAATAGCGTTAGAATCAAAATATAAATAATCAAATGGGGGGATTTCTTTTATGCCTTTTGGGAGGCAGATCTAATTAGAATCCATGAAGTAACTAAGTGAACAATCGTATTATTGGGAAATATGAACAGAGTTAAGTAAGTCCCCATATAGAAATTGTTAACATTGAACATATAAAAAAGGAATATAGTACATTATGAAAGAAAAAATTTATCGTAACTGGCTTAAAATATCCATAGGAATTATTACCTTTGGAATTATACTTGATATAGGTGTTGTATCAACTGGTGTATCACAGTTTATTGTAACAGATTCGTATATGTATAAAGTAATAGGGATAATGCAATATTTGGATAATTCAAATATTGACCATGAAAAAACTGTTGCAGGATTTGTAAAAACGTTTGCTATGCAGGCTTTAAATTGGTTTATAAAGAATAAATGCTGTAAATTTGAATCTACATATGATGAAAAAGGACTTGAGAATTTGGAGAAGTTTTTAGAAAATAAAGGCTATTCGATTCGTAATTTTTCATTTGTGTCAGATTGGACATTAAAAAGGTATTCTCAGACTTTGCCATACAGGAAATTAAAGGAAATAGAAAATGCAATAACAATGTGTCGAATGAATGGGATAAATGAACATGTTTACGCAAAAAAAGATATTTTTAAATATAATATTGTAGTATCAAAGGCAAAAATGAAAAATCTAACAGATCAAGAATGCCTTAGTGAATTAGAACGGTTTGGCAGATATAAGGAATATTATTATGTGGATGGTGTTTTGTTAGATAAAAGAAAAGCATTGGAGAGTATTCGAAGAAAGTTTTATGTGTATGAATTTGATTTTAAATTATACATTAAGTTTAGGATAGTGTCAAATGACCTATGAAAAAACTGAGCAAAAGAAAAAGACTCAGATGA
>ERZ808242.998-NODE-998-length-17885-cov-10.366012_pt1 | contig 17885 bp, 11 predicted proteins | sample MGYA00521244_ERZ808242 | MGnify/ENA primary metagenome ERZ808242 (study PRJEB31516, sample SAMN03275573) | gut metagenome | biome: mammalia-associated habitat; material: feces | host: Papio cynocephalus | place: Kenya | collected 2012-07-27 ... | reverse complement strand
AAACTTCTCTCTAAACTCATCCGAAATCCAATAGATGAAAGGCCATGACTTGATAGCCTTCAACTTATCTTGTGGAAGGAGATAGACACGGTCGTTTGGCTGACCATTACAATAGTCAGTATAAGCATCGAACAAAACCTTTTTACGCTTCATCTCATAAAGGTCGTTCAATTTGATAAATAATGAATCTTCTTTCGACTTACACTTATCCAATACAAAGAAAGCACTATCCACACGAGCAGTTGGTGAGAACATTCCTAAATATCCCCACTCCACAAACAATGATATATGAGTTTTTTCCACCATATATTTACGCACATCCTCGAAAGTTTTGATATACATAAATGTAGGTGGATTCACCATTCCCACTTTCCCCAGTTCATCCGTCAGCTCGCAGCATCTCTTGATGAAGCAAGCATAGAGGTTGATGTTAAACTTCATCGGCTTCTTATAGTTAGCCTCAGTGAATGCCTTCAGTTCTTCGCCGAAGTCGCTGCTGTCGGTATAAGGCGGATTCGCCACCGCCACATCAAAGTCCTTGGTCAGGATGTCGAGGAAAGTCATGGCATCGTTCACCTGGGAGAGACTGTAGGCATTGCTGCCCTCGCCTCCCCAACGGTGCATCAGGTTTCGCAAAGTCCCCAACGTGAGATTCTTGAATGAGAAAAAGTCTGCATCCTCGTCTTGACGGAAGAGTGTGCCCTCTCCCTGTGGCTTCAACGCCTGGATCTTCTCCTTCAGGCGGATGAGCGAGCCAAACTTATAGGCATCGTGCAGGTCGTTCCAGATGTCACGCAAAACCTCCTTCTGCTTGCTGTTCCATTCACCGCTCTGTTCGAGCACGTCCTTCACCACCTCGTAGGCTGGCAAGGTGAAATGCGACGACACCACATTGCAATACGTAGGCATTTCGCCTCGGCGTCCCTTCAGCTGCATCGCCTTGATAAAGAGGGCTATCTGGGTGAGTTGCACGGCACGCTCGTCCAAATCCACACCATAGAGATTGTTCTCCACGATGAGCTTCGGAATGTCACGGCGAGAGAAGTCTGCCCCGTAATTCTCCATCTGGTCGATGTACATATCATAGAACACAGAGAAGGCATAGATGAGGAAGTTGCCGCTACCACAGGCAGGGTCGATGAGCTTGATGTCGAGGATACCACGCTCCTTGGGGTGGCGCACCTGTCGGCGAGGTGCATTGGCGATGAGATACTTGGTCTTGCCCGTCTCCTCATCTATCATAAAATGGCTGTCAGGATACATCTCCAAGTATTGCTTACCGAGGGTGTTGTCCACCAAGAATTTCACCACCCACTGCGGGGTATAGACCTGGCTCTGAAGCGAAACCTTGTCGTATTCCGTCTTCTCGCCGCTCTCCTTGAGCTGCGCCTTTTCCACGGCATTGAAGTTCTCGTACATCCAGCCGAGGATGTCATCCCCCTTCCAGATGTCCTCGCCACACTGAGGGTCTTGCTCGATACTGTTGAACGCCGTGATAATCTCGTCCAGCTCGTCGGCGGTAGGCAGGATGGCGTAAGGATGGTCAGCCTTATAGAGCGGAATGCCGAAATCGTCGAAAAGCTCGGCAAACTTATCGCGCAAGAAGTTCTTCAAGCCCATGCGCTCGGCAGAGCGCTCCTCAGGGTGCTCCTCCAACCACATCTTGTGGGAGTAAGACAAGTTGCCATGCTCCGCACGGCGGCGGATTACCTCCGGGAAGAGTTCACGGTCTTCCATCACCTTGATGGCAGCCAGACGGTTGAAGAGCGTAAAGACACACTCCTTGATAGCCTCCAAGCGAGCCTCGGCATAGTTTCCCAATGCCTGCTGGTGGGTAGCGATGATGGTATCGAGCACACGGCGCTTAGGCTGCTGCTCGGCAGAGAGTTGTTCCACCGGCTGCGCCTCGTCGGCCTGCAATCCCAGTCGGGAGAATCTATTGTCAATGGCCTGCTGGATAAGGTCTCTTATCTTCAGTACATGATCTATCAGTTTCATATCATTTACATTTTTATTAAAATCCTTTAGTAGAATTGGATATCACAATTCGTGATTTCCAATTACTCATCAAAGTTCACTTCATCGTCCTTGCCCATCTTGCCCACGAGCAAGAGCTGCTGCTGGAGCCACTGGCGATACTCCACCACGGAACATTTGCCATGAGGCATCTTGGAGCGCATCTTATAGACCTTTGGCTTTTGCTCCTGCTGCCCCTCTTGCTGTCCTTGCTCCTGTTGCCCTTGTTCCTCCTGATGTGGGTCGGTCTTGACGATTTCCATCTCCAAAAGTGCCAGGTTCTGAGCATCGTTCTGCACCTGCTGCAACTTATACTCCATGTCACGAAGCTGCATATTGCTCTTGCGGCAACACACATTCCATCCGCTGCCAAGATCAACCTTGATGGCGGTGAACTTTTGGTAATTGCGTTCCAATCCCTCCACCTTATTATATATAGAGGTGTTCCACTCCTTTGGATAGGCATCGCACTTCTGGCTGAGGGCATCCGCCTTGCCCAGCAAGTCAATGCAAGCCTCAGCGAGCTGGTCGGCACCATGCTGCATCATCAGATAGTAGAGGTCCTTGATGTCCTGGGTGGTCTGTCGCATTATCTGCGCATTGCGCACCAAGTCGTTGTCACGAGCCTGCTGCCAGAGTTCTCGCTTCTGGTTGAAGGTAGTCATGTCGGCACTGGTCTTCTCCAACTCGTCCTTCACCTCAGCAATAAAGTCTTTCTCTTCCTCTATTTCGGCAAACTGGGTGTCGATGAAACGCAAGTCCTTCTGCACCTGCCCCACGGCGGCGATATAGTCATACGCCATGTCGAGGAAATCGTGCGCCATGTTGAGATAGTTGACATCCGTCACCGTCTTGTTGAAACGGTTGAATATGGTACGAGCCTTCACCGAGCGAGGGAACAAGGCAGCCATGTCCTCATCAAGCTCAATCTTGTCGCAAACGGTCTTCGACAGATTCTTGGACAAGGTGCGGATACAATCCACAATCTCGAAGTCGTTCTTATTGTAGTTAGGCTGCTCCTCGCCGGTTATTTTCTTGTATTGACAATCCTCTTTCAAGATATCGACAATCTCCTGACGGTCCTTGTAGGAGAGCGACTGCATCACAGCCTTGAAGCTCGCCTTCTCGAAGGCACGGCTGCTGTCGAATACTTTTGCCACGCCCTCGTCGGTAGCCGAATGGAAATCCTCGCCACCATACTTCACAATAATCTTGTTGCCACGCAGCAAGGCGGCAAGGGTGGTGACGATGATGCCGTAGGTATAGCCCGTAGGTGGAGCCGCCAACTCTCGCTCCAAGTCGACTCCCGTCTTATACGACTTGCAGCGAGCCAACAGTTCTGTCACCACCGCCAAGTTGTCGCCAATGAACTTGCCGGATGTATCGAAGAACTTAAACTCCTCGGATGCTCCGAAGAGCTTGGCAAGCTTGCCGACAGGAGCCGTCAATGCCTGTTTGGCCAGACTATCGTCCAAGTTAGCGGCAGGGCGCTGGGTAAAGACATTGCCAGCCATACGGCGCTGCACCGCCTCCAATTCCTTCAGGCAGTTGTCGTCGGTAAGCTGGTAGGTATTATAGAGATAGACGATGGTACTCTCTTGGTAGGCACGGCGCACCAGGTCTTCCAACTGGCTCTGTTTCTCGCCACGGGTATCGGTGATTGTGCGCTGCACCTTCTTCTCCTCGTCGGTGGAATAGCTCTTGGTGTCGATATAGTCGATGCGCAAGAGGTCGGCAGCCAAGTCGAGCATCTGCTTGGCGTAGGCATTGTTGGGCACGATGGCCATCTCGCCCTTTTCGCTCTGCGTATCCACCTTGATTTGGCTGATGAGCTGCTGACGGTCGTCGTGGAAGATGTCGTAGAACACTACCTTCATGTAGCGTTCGCCCTGATTGGCGAAGTTCTCGCCCTTGGCAGTCTCCACACAGAAACTGTACTTCACGCCATCCTGCAAGAACGACTGCGCCGCCTTGGTGAGGCGCAACTGCTTCAAGCGAGCGGTGATCTCCGCCTCCTGGCGATAGACCGGGATGTCGTACTTGTTCATATCGTCGATAATCTGCTGCTCTATCTGGCTGGTGATGCGATACTGGTCGGCAGTCTGAAGAAGCACATTGTTCTCCACGAGCAAAGCCACGGCACGCTTCACCTCCTCCAACAGCTCGTAATACTGCTCCGGGTGGCGGGCATACGAGCTGGTGATGTTCTCCACCGTGGTACGGGCATCGCTCTTGGCAAGGAAATAAATGACCTGCAAAAGCTGCTTGCCCTGCACCAACTTGAATTTTCCATCCGCCTGGATGTGGTCGTCAGCCTGTTTATAACGAATGCGAAGCGACTCAGGTATGCTGTCCATCGCTTGGTTGCAAAGTTCCACCGCCGACACATGGGTATAGACCTCCTCCTCGGTCATCGATTCCTTCTGGAGCACATCGAAGACCGACATCAGCATGCCACGAGTACCGACTTGGGTGGTGACGGTGTCACGAGATCCAAAGAGGAAATACTGGAGCATGTCGAACTGATGCTGGAAGAAAGGATAGTAGTCGGCGTAGGTATCACGATCCTTGGTGGCACTGAGGGCAAGGCCGGAGATATTGGTCACCGCCTGAATCATACCACTATTCTTGTCGTAATATTGCACCAGCTCCTGCTTGCCAGCATCGGTCTTGTCGAGCAGTCGCTTGCGGATAATCTTGTCAATTTCCTCGGCAGCGATTGGAATGCGGGTCTTGAAGCGAGCCTCCACCTTGTTGAGCAAGTGGAGGTTCAAGCCCGCCGCATTGAGCACATCGTTGAAGGCTTGCTGGGCGATGCCCACCGTCCAAACACGGTTGCCCAGGGCGGATAGCGACTCGGAGAGTCCCTCCAAGTCGAGAAGGTTGATTTTCTTCTGGGCGATAGACTCGCTCACCTCGTCGATGAAGAAGACGATTTTCTCATTTGGATTTTTGTCGAGGAACAAGGCAAGGTCGTCCTTGAATTTATCAGCATCATACGACTCAATGCGTTTTTCTATCATAGCCCTAGTATCCAAGAAGTTCTCCTCTCCTATGAGGACGTTCATCGCCTTCTTAAAGGCCGACATGGTGGTCATCATGTTCTGTCGCAAGTCCTTCCATTGCTTGCCATGGTTTTGCTCCTCCACCAACTTCAGGAACTCACCATACTGGTCGTTGAGCAAAAGATGGTATTCCATAAAACCTATCCAGTTAGCCATCAGCCCCAAAGACAACAAGAACTGGCTCATCGCCATGTAGGCAATGCCATTCTTATTGTCCATCTTTGCAGAGTCGAACAACGCCACTTGATACTTTGACTTGGAGAGGGAAGCTATCTGGTTGCGCAAGAAGTCCTCATTGTTCAAGCCCGCCAACTTATGGGCAAAGCGGTCACGGAAAGCCGTACCCTGGATAACAGGATTTTCTATCAAGAAGCCCAACATCTTGGCAAAGTAAGACTTACCGGAACCATAGAAACCGCTGAGCCATACGCCCGTCTCCTTCATGTCGGAAGTAAACTTGTCGAGGAAGTCGGACAAATGCTTAGCAAGACTCTCGGTGAGGATAAAGCCGTCGAGTTCTTCCTTCACAGCGTCCTCGCCCTGCGAATTGAGGTCGATGACATTCTTGATGTCGTTGTCCAACTGGATGGACAGAATATCTTTGATTTTCATTCTTCTAATGCTTAAATTATTTGATGACGACGCAACGATACTTGGAGGCAGGTTGCTTGCCGAGAAACAAGATTTGTTCACCCTCGACAGTGGCAGGGTAAAACACCACTAGTGGGATGCGGGAACCCATCACCACAGGATGCTCCATGATGTTGATATTGGAGAAGTTCATGCCATAGAGTGCGCCCGTATGAACGAGCACTGGTATCTTGGCCATGGCAAATGCCTCCTTGATTCGGCAGATGAGGAAATGGAAGAAAGTGCCCTCCGCAAAATTCTGACTGAAAAACACCTCATCGCCATAATCCTTGTTGTTCTCCTCGAAGTCGTCCATACCTACCTCGTCCAAAAATTGCATGAAGCCGGCTCGAACGTCTATCAGTTCATAGCCCTCCACCAAGACCTCGCGGGCCTTGGCTATATATGCCTCCTCATCCTTTGGGGGATAGACAAAGAGAATGCTCTTGCCACCATTACAATTGCCTGAAATATTGACAATGTCTTCCCCGAGCGTGGCTGTCAGCTCCGAAAAAAGGCGATTGTGTTCTATATCAAAAGTCTGCGTCATAGACATATTTTATTTTAATTCTATCATCACCTCATCACCTATCTGGGAAATATTCCAAAAAGGAATGAACTCCACGCGCTTCAGTCTGGCGATGAGTGAAGGCTTGTCGTAGAAACTGAACACCATCATCGGATTGTCCAACGTTTTCTGGTCAGGATAAGCAATCATTGCCATCCGGATGAAATAAACGAAGAGCCGGGAGGTCATCGGAGGATAGATGATCCGCTTTTTGACCGCCCCATCAGCCAATTCCAATTTCTTCAAGATGGTGAGATACTTGGAGGCACACATCTTCAAGGTCGCCTCAGACCATTCGAGTTCTCTCTTCTCTGTTTCCTTGATATGATGGAGCAAAGCAAGGACATCAAGCGCCGAGAGATTGGCTCTAGCTTGATAGACAGCCTTCATAAACACATCTTCCGAGATGCGGCGAAACAACGGGTTGCAATAAACAATCTGCCAAAAAAGAACCATCAATCTCTCCCGGGAGGACAAATCGCAGGAAGAAAGCGCATCAAGGAACAGTTGCTTGTGTTCATCACCCGCAAATCGCATTATCGCCGCCTTGATGGCAGCCTCGAAGCGGGTGAAAGTCTTGTGGGTCCGAAAGGCGAAACTTCCCTGTCCCTCTGGCGCACGCCCATGATATTCGCAGATGAAATCCATCATCGAAAGATAATCCGGGATGCTTCCCAAGACATTGATGCTGGAGTCGTATTTTACAGACATTGTTTTACACTTTAGAATTAATGACATTATTACAAGGCAACAAATATAACGATTTTAACAATCCGTCTGCCAAGGATTGTTAATTTATTGTTACAACGAACTGTTTGACATCATTTTTGATTACCTTTGGGAGATTTCTTTTAAGTAAAACGAAAAAAATGGAGAAGAATGAGATAACTTTGTTTTGCGTCAATGACGGCAAGAACCATAAGATCGGGAACGGACAGGACCTGAAAGTTCTGTCAGACAAGTATTGCCCGACAGTCACGGACAAGAAGACAGGACAGAAGTTCGACGTACTGGCGGCGCTGGTGGACAACAAACTGAAGGAACTGAGTTTCAAACCGGCCAACCTGCATCAGGTTGAATTCATCGGGTACAACCATCCGGACGGGAGACGGAGTTACGTGCGGTCTCTGTGCTTCGTGCTTCAGAACGCCGTGAGGGAACTCTACCCGGACAAGGTGCTTGTGATAGACCACTCGCTGCCGAGCGGATTGTACTGCGAGATCATCCAGAAAGGCAAGAACGATGACGGACGAAACAAGGTCTATTTCGTAACCGATGACGAGATCGACAGGATCAGGGAGAAGATGAAGGAGATTGTGGCGAAGGATCTGCCGTTCACAAAAGTAAAGATGTTCTCAGAGGAAGCCGAGAAACTCTTCCTCGCCAACAACCAGCCTCAGAAAGCCGAACTTCAGAAGAGTCTTGGGACATTCAGTTGCAGCGTTTACTACCTTGATGGAAAGGCCGACACGTTCCACGGGCCGCTGATTCCATCTACTGGCTACCTCAAAGTGTTCGACATCAGCGGAATGGGCGATGGATTCTGCCTCCAGTCCCCGATGATGACCGACTTCAGCAAAGTCATGCCGATGAAGAGGCAGGGAAAAATCTCGGCGGCGTTGAAGGAATATTCAGACTGGTGCTCCATCATCAACATCGAGAGTGTAGGAACACTGAACAAGGCTGTTAAAGACGGCAAGTCCGTCAGCATCATCAATCTGGCCGAATCGCTCCACGAAAGAAACTATGCAAGGATAGCTGACAGGATCTATGCGGAGAGAGGTACGAAGAGGATCGTTATGATAGCCGGCCCGTCTTCCAGCGGAAAGACATCATCTTCACTGCGAATCGCTCTCCAATGCAAGGTGTTGGGTCTCAAGCCGAAAGTCATCGAGTTGGACAATTATTTCGTGGACAGGGAGCATACTCCGAAAGACGAGGACGGCAACTACGATTTCGAGTCGCTCTACGCGATGGATCTCGATTTCCTCAATAAACAGCTCAACGAACTTCTTGAGGGCAAAGAGGTTGAGATCCCACGTTTCGATTTCAAGACAGGAAACAGAGTCTTCGAGGGCAACAAACTTCGTCTTGAGGACAAGGACATTCTGATCATGGAAGGCATCCACGCCCTGAACCCGGAGATGACCTCGGCGGTTGACAACTCAAGGATATTCAGAGTCTATGTCTCCGCCCTCACCTCATTGAACATCGATGAGAACAACAACATGTCCACATCAGACAACCGTCTGCTCCGCAGGATGGTGCGTGACAACAGAGTCAGAGGCATAACCCCGGAAGAGACGATAATGAGGTGGAACAGCGTGCGCAGAGGGGAAAGCAGGAATATATTCCCGTTCCAGGAAAATGCCGACGTGCTGTTCAACTCCGCTCTGATCTTTGAGCTTCCGATGCTGAAATACTATGCGGAGCCGCTTCTGCTCAGGATTTCTCCGAATTCTCCGGCCTACACCGAGGCTGTGCGCCTGCTCAAGTTCCTGGACTACATCGTGGCTCTTCAGCCAAGTGAGATCTCGGCGATTCCTCCGACATCAATCATGCGAGAGTTCATTGGCGGGCAGACGTTGACAAGAGACTAAAAAGACGCCGCTGGAACTGACGGTTCAAGCGAATAAGAAAGGCTGGCCGAAAACAAATCTGGCCAGCCTTTCTTGTTCATATTAATCCAATTAGATTATTTCTATATCAGCGGTTTCAATCCAGCCTTGTCGTCCGTCAGCGAGGGAGATGTTCTTCCACGTGCCGACCTCGTCAAGAATCGTGACCTTGGTGCCTTCGTGAATCACGAACAAATCCTTGGATGAGCCGGAGGACGGTGAGCTCTTCACTGTAGAGACCGGTGACATCACAATCGCCGCATTGGTCTTCACACTGTCGGATTTCTGCCATATTGAGAAACTCAAGGCCCCGGCGGAAAGCAACAGAAGCGCTATTCCGCAATAGAACCCGGCACGTCTCTTGCCGGCAGACACACCCAAAAGGAACAAAAGTCCCATCATCAAGGCGGCGGCTAGCAGCGTAAGGAATATGACTGCCCATGCGTTGGAACCCATCAAATAGCAGACTTTCCTTGCCACGCTCTTCAAAATGAATTCTGGGACCGGCTCGATCTTGTCCTGCACGAAATTATTGGTGAACTCCAGATTGTAACGCGCGTCTGAATATGAAGGATCAAGTCTCAAGGCCCGTTCATAGTACAGAATCGCCTTAGGATAGTTGCCCTGCTTGAACCAAGCGTTGCCAAGGTTGTAGTAAAGCGTGGCGGATTTCTGTCCGGACTTTTCAATTGAAGTCCAAACCTCAGAGGCATCGGAGAACTTACCATCCGTGTAGGCCTGCACTCCTGCCGTCCAGAGGGAGTCCAGATCCTTCGCCTGAATATTCATGGAAAATCCGAGAGACAGGAGCAAGGTCACGACCGTGGCTGCCTTTCTCAGAGATTTTCCGCCGCTCCTGAGGCCGGAGTCAATTGACGAAATCACATTCAATGCAGCTTCATAGTGAGATCTCATCGCCTCATTGCCTCCGTCAGGAGAATAGCGGGCGAATTCGCAAGCATCCAAAAGATCCGTGAAAGCCTTGGTCTGCTCCTCGCTGACTCCACCATCCGTAAGAGCGGAAGCGATGTTATCCTTGCTTATCTCAGACATATCCATATTCAATTTGTCGGAAACAAATCCGATCAGAGCTTTGTGAAGTTCCTCATAGAAAGCCGTGTAGAGGTTCTTGTCAAGATACTCGCCGGCCTGCTTGAGACGTTTCTGAGCCATCTTTGTGGCGCGGCGGTTCTTCGTGCCGGCGACATCTGCCCGCATCGCCGCAACCTTACGGAACGCGAGGTACACGGCGGCCGCCCCAAGAATCATCAAGGCCAGCAGAATCCAGAAAAATGCCGAACCGACAAAGTACGCTCCTGAGCCGGAAAGATTCGGCTTGCCTGTGAATATGAACCTGATGTCATCCGCAAGGCTCTTTACGTCCTTCCTCTCGACTCCAGATGTCACGGTCGTGACAGGGGCGGAATCCCCGCCCTTTCCCTTGGCCACCTTGATGTGCAACGGCTCAGTCTTGAGGGTCACATATTTACCGGCATTGACATCATAATAGGAATATTCAACCGGATCAATCGTGAAGTCACCGTGGCTTCTAGGGATGAATGGATATTCAAAAGACTTGCTGCCGGACGTTCCGCCGGTGCTTTTGTCCGTGTTCTCGGTCGTCTTGGTGTCATACACCTCGAAATCAGGAGGGAAATTGACTTTCGGTTCCTCCAAAAGGGCAACGTTTCCACGTCCCGAGACAGTGATGATCAGCGAAGCCGCATCGTGCGTCTTAAGGTTTTCGGTGGTGAGCCGCGCGGATATTCCGAAATTACCTACGCCGCCTCCGAAAGACGCCGGCTGCCCGGCGGGAAGCGGATTCACCTTTACCTTGACGGCAGGAGTTGTCACCCTCTTCCTGATTTGACGGTAGTCATCCTGAAAGAACTGGTCAAAGATACTGCCCGATGTCGAATTGTTGACCTTTACATTTATGACACAGACAAGTTCCGATGGATCGATGGTGATGACTCCGGACTTTTGCGGAATCAAAACATACGTACGGAGAACCGCCGTGTTGTAGATTTTGTCATCCAAACTTTCGCGTTTGAACTCTATGTTGTCCGGAACATAGGTTTCCTGACTCCAGAAGCCATTGAAAGTCGGAAGTTTGGCATTCTCAAATCCGACGATATTGGCTCTTTGATAAATCTTCAGTGTCGCCGTGATCGGCTCTCCGACAACCACTTCCGAACGGCTTAGGGACAACCTCATGAAGAGATTGTCTGAAGAGATATCGCCAGAGCCGGAGGAGGAAGAGGACTGTCCGCCGGAGGATTTACCGCCTCCGTTCTGTCCCGAGGACTGTGAAGAGGACGCGCCCTCGCTGACAACCTGGATGGAGGCTTGGTTAGATGTGATCCTGTCACCGGAAAGCGTGGCCGTGGCGGCAGGAAGTTGGAATGTTCCGGTGGATTTAGGAATCAGAATATATGTGAATGTTGTCTGATGGGAAGAAGACCTCTTTCCATTGATGATCTGAATGCTGGAACTGGATCCTTTCTGCGGTCCCCAGACCAGTTGGAAATCATCACCCTCGGACCAATGAAAATCCGACGGGCTCTTCTCACCTTCTATTATGAATGTAACATTGAACTGCTCGTTCACAGCGACGACATTCGGTGCCTCAACCCTGATGACATTCTGGGCAGAGGTCTGAAAAAAGGCCATGAACAAAAAAGCCGCTATGTAAAGCAATCTCTTCATATTCCCCTGTTTTACCAATTCTTTTCTTTCTGACGGGATTTCAGCAGAGCCGCCTTCTCCTTGTTGACCTTGTCCTGGGTTTCCTTCTCGCGGGCCTGGACCGCTTTCAGCATCTGCTGGGCCTGCTGAGGAGAAATCTTGGCGTCCCCCTGCCCTTCGCCTTGCTGTGGCTTAGGTTGATCGCCTTGATTCTGATCTTTGTTCTGATCATTATTCTGGTTCTGATCCTGATTACCGCTCTGGTCTTGATTGTTATTCTTGTCCTGATTCTGGTCGTTGTTGTTCTGGCCGTTCTGGTTTTGGTCGTTGTTCTGATCCTGATTCTTCTGGTCATCATTGCCTCCGCCACCACCTTCGTTCTTCAGCATCTGCTTGGCGTAAGCATAATTCTCTTTCGCGTCCATATCGCCCGGATTGCGCAGCAAGGACTGCCTGTAGGCATCCACAGCAGACTTCCAGTCTTTCTTTTGGACAGCGATATTACCAAGATTATAATAGTAGTCAGCGGAATTGGCCGACATCGGAGCGACATCCTTCAATCTTTCCATGGACTTACCGGCCTCATCGTAATTTCCTTCACGATAAAGCGCCCCGGCAAGATTATAGTTGGCGGCGAATGACGAGGTGTCCTTCACCAGAGCCTTGCGGTACTCAATCTCAGCATTCTGCCAATGCCCCTTCTTGAACTGACGGTTGCCGGCCCGGACTTCCTTGCGGTCAGTCTGCGCCAAAGCCGCCACACAGGAAAGTGTCAGCAAAGCCGCAGTCAAAACATATTTCAATATATTCATCATCTTTTTTCCTCAAACAAATGTCTGCGCGAGCGTCTTTCCCCGATGAGCATCTCAAGGGCGAAGAACGCCAACGCTATTCCGAGAAAATACATAAACTGCTCGTCATACTCCTCAAAGACCACGGAATTATATTCCTCATCCTCCATCCTGCGGATGTCGCCTATGATAGGTGTCAGGCCGAACTCATCGTTGCCGGCATGAACGTAGGCTCCACCGCCGGCTGCGGCGACCTCCTTCAATGTTTCCTCGTCCAAACGTGTCACGACGATGTTGCCGTCCTTGTCCTTCAAAAGGCCTCCGTCCATCGGAATCGGCTGTCCGTCAGTTGATCCGACACCGATTGTGTAAACCTTGATCCCGGCGTCGGCAGCCTGTTTCGCGGCGGCCACCGCATCGTCCTCGTGGTTCTCGCCATCTGTGATCACAATGATCGCCCGGCTGTGCTCACTCTGGGCGCTGAACCCGCGGATAGCCGTGTTGATGGCATCCCCGATGGCGGTTCCCTGAATCGGAATGGACTCGGTAGAGATGGAATTCAGAAACATCTTTGCGCTGACATAATCGGAAGTGATCGGAAGTTGGACGAACGAGGTTCCGGCAAATACGATCAGCCCGATCCTGTCATCCTGAAGCTTGTCCGTAATTCTGGAAATTGCCAGTTTGGCCCTCTCCAGTCTGTTTGGAGAATAGTCCTTGGCAAGCATCGAGTTTGACACGTCCAAGGCTATCATGATCTCGGCGCCTCTGGTCTTGTGTTCCTTCAGTTTCGCTCCCATCTGAGGTCGGGACAGACCGATGACAAAGAAGAAAAACGCCAACGAGAAAAGGACCGTTCTTACCCACAATTTGTTGCGGGACCACGAAGGCATAAGTTCGTTCACAAGAGCCTCGTCTCCGAATTTGCGCAGACGGCGGCGTCGGTTCCACAACCAAAGCCCCATTCCGAGAAAAAAGAACGGAATCAGGAGCAGCAGCAAAAGATAATGCGGTGCGGCGAAAATTATCATGGCAACCTCCTTATCAACAGTTTAACAAGAGCTTCCAGCAGCAGGCAGATCAAAGCGGCGAGAGCGTAGGTGCCGAACAGTTCCTTGTAGACCGGGAAACTGTCAATCGTCGTGCGGGCCTTCTCCATCTTGTTGATGTCTGAATATATCTCCGCAAGTTTCGTGTTGTCGGTGGCCCTGAAATACTTGCCTCCGGTCATCGAGGCTATGCTTGAGAGCAGTTTCTCGTCAAGTTCAACCTTGAGATTCTGCATCTGGACTCCCCACGGAGTCATCACCGGGTATGGAGCCTCGCCATTTGCCCCGACTCCAATTGTGTAAACCCTTATCCCGTAGGTCTTGGCGATCTCGGCGGCGGTCTCAGGAGAAATCTCTCCACAGTTGTTGACACCATCGGTCAGCAGAATCACGACCCGGCTCTTGGCGTCGGAATCCTTGATTCTGGCCACAGCCGTGGCAAGTCCGTTGCCGATGGCCGTTCCGTCCTCGATCAAATCAGTGGAAATCTCCTTCATCAGGTTGATCAGGGTGGCCCTGTCGGTCGTCAGAGGACACTGTGTGTAACTCTCTCCCGCAAACACAACGATTCCAATCCTGTCGGAAGGCCTTTGGGCGATGAACTCGATTGCGATGTCCTTGGCGGCGCTGATTCGGTCTGGTGTGAAATCCCTGGCCAACATACTGGTCGAGACATCCATCGCAAGCACGATGTCAATTCCCTCCGTGTCAACCTTTTCCACCTTTGTGGACGAACGCGGACGGGCAATCGCCACGACAATCAGCGACAGAGCCGCGATCCTTAGGACAAAAGGAATATGTCTGACCACGTTCAAGATCGTATTCCCTCCTGATTTCCAAGGCGTGAGACTTGAAACCCTGAGGTGCGGCCTCCGATCCTTCAGTTCCACGTAGAGATAACGCAGAACCAGCAGGGCCGGAACCACCAGAAGCCAAAGTAATATAGGATATTCAAAGAACATTACGCCTCACCTCCTTCCTTTTTGGCCAGGGATTTCGCTTCGGCTGCCTTGCGTGCGGCCTCCTCCTCGGCAAGTTGAGACTGGTAAGTGACTGTCACAAAGCGTACGGCGGCAGGCAGCGCGGCCGCATTCTCCTCATCAGACGCGGAAGCCTTGGCGAACTTCACGAAATCGGCCGTCTCAAACAGAGTCTTCATCTCCTCGTAAAGGTCTGCAGGAACACCGGAACTCTTGAGATCCTTGAATATCTCAGCGGTCGTCATCTCCATGGCGTCGATGCCGTAGCGTGCGTCAATATATTCCCTTAACGCGTCGGTGATTCCGGAATAGAAAGTCTTCTGCTTCTCCGGAGCCCAGTATTTGCTGCCACGGAAATGGTCGAGCCGACGCAAAGCCACCAGATAAGGCGGGTCATTGTGGGTGGAACCGGATTCATTTCTGCGCCTCATCGCAAAGAATGCCCAGATAAGGATGGCGACAATCGCGACCGCCCATATTCCTAAAACATAAGGAATGACTTCCGAAGCTTTCAACGGATAACGTATCTGCCCCTTGATGTCGTGGATCTGATAGGTCGTCGTGTCCACAGGCATAGTGAAGATGTCAAGTGTCTTTGAAGCGAAGACCAACGTGTCGATCCTGTCCACGCCCGAAGCCCTTATCAAAGAAAGCGGAAGAAGTTCGTATTTACCTTCGTCAAAGGAAGTTACGACCATCGAGACATCTATGTCGTACGACTTAGGCTCGTTCTTTTTGCCTTGGACCTTAACCGTGTCCACAATGAAAGGCAGGACGATCTCCACACTGTCCATGAACCCTTTAGAAAAGTCCGGGAGCGCGAACCTCGTGCCCTCTGCGACATCCTTCAAGTGAAAGCCATAGCGGAACTGGTCCCCGATCAGAGCGGAATCACGCTTCTGCAACGGTTCAAGGAAGGAATCCTCGGATCTTATCAGCATTCCCTTACCTTGCGGCGCCTGCTGTCCTGTGGCGGCGATGGTAATCATCACGGCGCAGAAAAGCGACAGACCGTAAACAAATCTCTTCATTTCTATCTCCTCCCGAAAAATGTCATCAGCCCCTTGACGTAATCCTGATTGGTGGCAATGTCGACAGAATCAATATGATAGCGGTTGAACAGCTTCTTCTCCTCAGCCTCGGCGGCACCGAACCATTTTGAATATTCAGCCCTCGTCTTCCTGCTGGAAGTATTGATCCAAGCCGATTCCCCAGTCTCGGAATCCTTAACGTGAACCAATCCCACATCCGGAATCGTCCTCTCACGGGGATCATGAACCTTGATGACAGAGATGTCATGGCGGTTGCGCGCCACCTTCAAGGCATCCTCGTAGCGGGGCGAGCCGTCAGGGTTGGCGTCCAGCATGTCGGAAAGCACGAAAGCAGTACATTTCTTCTTCATCGCGTTCGTCAGGTACCGCAGGGCCTGACCGACATCCGTGCCGTTTGACTTAGGTTTGAGTTCGATGATCTCACGTATGATGTGAAGAAGATGGCTGCGTCCTTTCTTCGGCGGGATGAACTCCTCCACCCTGTCGCTGAAGAAAAGCGCTCCGACCTTGTCGTTGTTGATTATGGCCGAGAAACTCAGGACCGCCGCGATCTCCGCGATCATATCCCTCTTCGTCATCCCGCTCGTTCCGAAAAGGCCGGAACGGCTGATGTCGATAAGAAGAACCACAGTCATCTCCCTCTCCTCCTCGAAAACCTTGACATAAGGAGAGCGCAGACGGGCGGTCACGTTCCAGTCCATCGAGCGCACATCGTCCCCGTACTGGTACTCGCGCACCTCACTGAAAGCCATACCACGTCCTTTGAAGGCACTGTGATATTCCCCGGCAAAAATCTGGTGCGACAGAGCCCTGGTGCGGATCTCTATCTTGCGGACCTTGCGGAGCAGCTCGTTGGCTGAGTTAACTGATGAAGTCGCCGCCATGATTGCAATGTCTGATTAAAAACCAACTACACATTGACCATTACGGAACCTGTACGGCGTTGAGGACCTCGGCGATGATCTGCTCGGTCGTGACGTTCTCAGCCTCGGCCTCGTAGGTCAGCCCGATCCTGTGACGCAGGACCTCATTGCAGACAGCCCTGACATCCTCAGGAATCACGTAGCCCCTTCTCTTAATGAAAGCGTAGGCCTTGGAAGCCATTGACAGCGAGATGCTGGCACGAGGCGAGGCGCCGAACGAGATGAGATCCTTGATCTTCCCGAGGCCGTAGTCATCAGGGGTACGTGTGGCATAGACAATGTCCACGATGTACCTTTCGATCTTCTCGTCCATGTAGACATCCCTGACGACGCTTCTTGCCCTCACGATGTCCTCAGGCTTGATCACCGGATTGACCGTCGGGAACTCGCCCGAGTTGTTCATCCTTATGATCTGCCTTTCCTCCTCTTTCTTAGGGTAGCTCACAATGACCTTCAGCATGAAACGGTCCACCTGGGCCTCAGGAAGCGGATAGGTTCCTTCCTGCTCGATAGGGTTCTGGGTAGCCATCACAAGGAACGGCTCCGGTAGCTTGAAAGTCTGGTCTCCGATCGTCACCTGACGCTCCTGCATGGCCTCAAGAAGAGCAGACTGCACCTTGGCCGGGCTACGGTTGATCTCATCCGCAAGCACGAAGTTGGCGAAGACCGGCCCCTTGTGTACCTCAAACGACTCGTCTTTCTGTGAATATATCATCGTACCGATGAGGTCAGCAGGAAGAAGGTCAGGAGTGAACTGGATACGGCTGAACTTCGCGTCGATGGCCTTTGACAGGGTACTGATGGCGAGAGTCTTGGCCAGTCCAGGGACACCTTCCAAAAGAATATGTCCGTTGGCGAGAAGTCCGATCAAAAGGTTCTCCACAAGGTGCTTCTGTCCGATGATGACCTTGCCCATCTCAAGGGACAGCATGTCCACGAAGGCGCTCTCCTTCTGGATTCTGTCATTGAGTTCCTTGATGTTTACACTTTCCATATTACTTTGTTTTTTACTATTTTTGCAACCTAACAATCTAAAAAATGCGCTACAGGATCATCCTTTCCTATGACGGTTCGTCATTCTGCGGCTGGCAGATTCAAAACCAAGCAACGACCGTTCAGGAGTGTCTTCAGAATGCTCTTTCGACTCTCTTGAAGGAGGACATAGCCGTCACGGGTGCCGGAAGGACGGATTCAAAGGTCAACGCAATCAATTACGTCGCCCACTTCGAGGTCTCCAATCCGGACATTGACGCAAGCGCGATTGGCTACAAAATAAATGCCATTTTACCCGCCGGAATCAAGGTACATTCGATTGCGCTTTGCGATTCCGGATTCCATGCCAGATTCGACGCCACGCAGCGTGAGTACAAGTACTTTATCCACCGCCGCAGGGATCCCTTCATGCGGGAATATTCCTACCTCTACACCTTCCCTCTGGATGTCGAGAAGATGAACCGCGCGGCGTTGGCACTTTTGGGGAAACACGACTTCAGTTGCTTTGAAAA
>ERZ808242.996-NODE-996-length-17890-cov-5.814578_pt1 | contig 17890 bp, 20 predicted proteins | sample MGYA00521244_ERZ808242 | MGnify/ENA primary metagenome ERZ808242 (study PRJEB31516, sample SAMN03275573) | gut metagenome | biome: mammalia-associated habitat; material: feces | host: Papio cynocephalus | place: Kenya | collected 2012-07-27 ... | reverse complement strand
AGTACTAGGCATAAGGAGCTAAGTAGTCAACTAAATATAGGGAACTACATACTGATGTAGAAGTGGAATTGTCAGAAACAGAAAAATTTGTCTTTTCTTTTTTGAGAAAGAAGAGAGCGATACAATTTAGACCTGTATTGATGAGTCTTATGCATCAAAAGTATCTAGGGGAAATGACAGAAGAGGCTTATAATGAAGTATTAGTTTTTATTTATCGTTTCTTTGTCTGTTATAATATTATTGGTGAGGAAAAATCAAATAAATTGGAAGATGTGATACGCAAATATGCCCCTATGATAGAAAACGAATATTCTGAAAGTATCATTTCTGATTTTGAGAATAGTTTACGAAAGCGAATACCCGATTATAATACATTCTTGAATGCTTTTCGAAATATTGGTTGGTCAAAACACAATGCTTTTTATAAGGATTCGAAACTTAAAAATCGAGTAATTATTGTTTTGGAACTCATAGAGTCTTATGAGTCAAGAAGGCAGGATATTCATGAATTTTCGATAGAACATATCATTCCTGATTCTTCAAACTCTCTTAATGCTTATAATATAGGAAATTTGATACCATTAGAAGAATGGAGAAATGCAGGCTTGAAAGATAAGCCAATAGAAGAAAAGTTGGCAGTTTATGCTGATTCGGAATACCGAATGGCTCGGAATTTTGCTAGTTGCTATACTGAAAATTTTGATCCATTGAAGCGCAATGAGCTGATGGCAAAGAAAATATATAATGAAATTTTGAACCTAGATTTGCCAAAAAAATAGAAGTAGAAATACTCTAATACAGTGTTAAACTATGGATTCAGCTAAGCGTGCATGCCTTGCCTTGATAATTGGTAGGGCGGAAAATCAGAGCTTCCAGTCTGTTTATGACTTCGGAACTGGCAATATATGTTTGTTCACTTGCTCGGGAGGTGTTGACAATATCCATGTGCTTGATTTGCAACGCAACAGTATTGTTACTGGTTCTTTGGCAAGTTTATACGATATGAATACCAATTCGTTTACCACCATCAATAAGAATGGAAGTTCTTTTAGTGGATATGATTATGGCTCGTCCTCATTCTTCTCAGGCAATGTAAATGGCAATATGGTGATGATCTACGATGGTCAAGATTCGTCTTATAATACATATTCGTTGATGTAAGTTATGAAGAAAAAGATATTGGCATTTGCTTTGCCTGCTTTGCTCTTGGGTATTTTTATTGGGCTTTGTGTTCCATATTGCTTGTACCCTGACACTTGCCCGACCCCATTGCTGCCAGTTTGTAGTCATGGCTTTTGGGATTGGTTCCTGCGGGTTCTGCAAGTGATAGGACCTATTGCTGCAGTCATAGTAGCTTTGTTCAAGGAGGATTGGATGGCTAGTTGGTATAAGCCAAGTCTCGATATTGATACATCAATGGATGACTTATCTGAAGTATTGGTTTCTGAAAGTGGAAATGATGTTGCTAGTAAATATTCTGCAAAATTGAGGTTCGCCAATATGGGGAAAGTTGCTGCAAATAATATGAGTATCTTTGTAGAACGAGTTGTGTATCGGAAAACAGGTAATAGTCTAACTAGTGAGGACATATTGAAAGAACCTTTTCCTTTGTTGTTGGATAGGGGCAATGATACGATTAATTTGGCAAAATATTGTGAGAAGTCAGCAGAATGGCTTTCGCTCATGAAAACTCAAACAAGAGTTCCATCAAAAGGAAATTCTAAACTTTCACCATTGAATATGTTCATAGGAATGTCATTTCAGGTAGCCCCTTCCTATCATTCAGGCATTTTGGATGTAACTTTCAAAATTGTCTGTGATAACTTGCGACCTCAGTTTAAGACCGTTCGTGTACAATGGGATGGAACTTGGCGTTCGAGAAAACAAGAACTGTCCAACGTATTTACTTATCAATGGATTTAACACAAAAGGATGATGACAGATGAACAATACAACGAATTGCTGAAAGCCTACAGTAAGGAGGCTTTGGCAAATATGATAAAGGCTGATATACGGCTGAGGTTTCCTGAACCTTATGCAAGTATGTATTGCCAACAATTTGATAATTTCAAGAATGTTGCGGATTTCTTAGAGTTTGCAGCTAAAATGATGAAGAGATAGGTATGAACATACTTAAAACATCGGGAGACAAATAACAAAATAATTAATAGGGATAAGGCAGGTGAAATGCCGAGAGCTTTATTTATGAGCTACTTTTCGGCTTTCGGCGTGAAGCCTGCCATTTTTTCGAACGAAAAAATGGAAAATAAGCATATAACAGCTGTTATGGGGGGGGCGACAGCGTTGCTCAAACCTCGAATTATATCGTATAGTCGTGATGCTACTTATCGTGGCTCACCATTACGTAGTTAATAGTGGAGTATGGGATGTTATGGAGGTCGAGCCGATGTCGGGCAAGTCTCTCTATTTGTACATCTTGGGCATGTGGGGCAAGACCGGCATCAATTGCTTTGTATTGATTACTGGCTATTTTATGTGTAAGTCTCAGATTACCATACGTAAGTTTTTGAAATTGCTTTTGGAAGTGTTGTTTTACAATCTTGTGATATGGGCAATATTCATAGGCACTGGTTATGAGGAATTTACTGTAAAAGCGATGGTGAAGGCTTTTATGCCTGTTGTGTCTATTGCTGATGGCTTCACATCATGCTTCATTATCTTCTACCTGTTTATTCCTTTTTTGAATATTTTGGTTAAGAATATGTCTCGCCAGCAGCATAAACATTTAGCTTTGCTTTTGCTGTTTGTATATACCTTACTAGGGTCTGTACCAAAATTTCATGTGGAATTCAATTATGTAACGTGGTTTGTCATCTTATTTATTATCTCTTCATATATTCGGTTATATGGTTTGTTTCCACGAATAAATAATAGGCAATGGGGATATTTCAGTTTGCTTATGATATTACTGGCTACAGGTAGTATGGTGGCATTCCTCTATCTTCATACAAGTTATGGTATCAAGCTTATGCCGTATAGACTAGTTGCAGACTCCAATAAGATTTTCGCAGTCGTTGCTGCAGTTTGTACATTTATGTATTTCAAAGATTTGCCAATCAAGCAGAGCCGGCTTATTAATACGATTAGTGCCAGTACATTTGGAGTGCTCTGTATTCATGCCAATAGTGATACGATGAGACAATGGTTATGGAAAGACATTGTTGATTGCATAGGTCAATATGGCAGTACCCATCTTATGCTACTATCATTAGCCAGCATCTTGTTGATATTTCTCATTTGCATTCTCATCGATTATATAAGAATTCATTCGATAGAAAAATGGACTTTTAGCTATATTGATAAGCTATTAGTCAAATATGGTTTACAATAATTTATGTCAGACAATTTAAAACAAAAAACGCAAAAAGGATTAGTTTGGAGCTTTGTGGAACGATTTGCCACGCAAGGAGTGCAATTCCTCTTTGGAATCATCTTAGCTCGCCTTTTGTCACCTGAGGATTATGGTACGATAGCGATGCCTTTGGTATTCTTGGCTGTTGCACAATGCTTTATAGATAGTGGATTCTCCACGGCACTCATCAGAAAAACGGATTTAACGGAGGATGACCTATCCACGGCATTCTATTTTAATATAGGTGTTGGGGTAATATGCTATTTGGCATTGTTTTTCACTTCACCTCTGATAGCCGACTTCTATAACACGCCTATCCTTGCCGACTTGCTAAAAGTTACGGCTTTGGCAACCCTCTTCAATCCGCTTTGTGCCGTTCAGCAAGCCATCCTCACTCGTAAGATAGACTTCAAGACGCAAGCTGTCGTTTCACTTTCTGGTGCAATAGTGAGTGGTGTTGTAGGACTGGTAATGGCATTCAATGGCTTCGGGGTATGGTCTTTGGTTTGTCAGCAAGTAGGTGGCTACATGATCCGAACAATCCTTCTTTGGGCATTGGGTAGATGGAAACCTAAAAGGAGATGGTCATGGGAATCCTTCCATTATCTATGGGGTTTTGGTAGTAAAATGCTAGGATCAGGATTATTGGATACCACATACAATAATGTTTATCCATTGGTAATAGGTAAGTTTTTTAGTGCGAATGAATTAGGAAATTACACAAGGGCACAACAGTTCTCTAGCTTGCCATCTAGTAATGTGACAGGTGTACTTCAGCGCGTTACCTTCCCTGTATTAAGTAGTATTCAAGACGAAGATGAAAGGTTGGCAAAGAACTATCGTAAGATATTGAAATTATCAGCTTTTTTGATATTCCCAATGATGCTGATGCTTTCTGCTATAGCTGATCCTCTAATTCGTGTGATGTTGACAGATAAATGGGAAGGATGTATTATATTGCTTCAAATAATTTGTTTTGATATGATGTGGTATCCTATTCATGCGATAAATTTAAATCTTTTACAAGTGAAAGGACGTTCGGATTTATTTTTTCGTTTAGAGATCATAAAAAAAATAGTTGGAGTTAGTATATTATGCGTGACGATACCCCATGGTGTTGTCTGGATGGTTAGCGGCGGTGTCGTTAGTTCCATGATAGCTTTAGTTATAAATACTTATTATACAGGTAAACTTATTCGTGTTGGATATTTCATGCAAATGAGAGATTTGTTTCCTATATTTGGAGTCTCGATTTTAATGTGGACAATTGTTCATGCCTCACTGTGGCTTACCGACAATATTTATGCTCAACTTCCTTTAGGCATTTGCATAGGTGCTATTATATATGTAATATGTGCTAAAATCATACTCAAGTCAGAATGGACTGATGCAATGAGCATGTTGCCCGCCAAGTTTAAAAGATAATAAAAACAATTTAAATCATATACATTATGGATAAGAAATTGATAACAGTAACATCACCGTTACTGCCTAATCTTGATGATTTTCATGCTGAACTCCAAAAAATCTGGGATAGCAAGTGGATAACAAATAATGGTGATTATCACAAGAAACTGGAGGCAGCTCTCGCTGAGTACCTCAAAGTTCCATACGTGAGCCTCTTCACCAATGGCACCTTGCCATTGCTTACAGCCTTGCAAGCACTTCGAATCACTGGCGAGGTAATCACCACTCCATATAGCTTTGTGGCTACTACCCATAGCATTTGGTGGAATGGTTGCAAGCCTGTCTTTGTTGACATCGATCCTGCTACTGGCAATCTTGATCCTAACAAGATAGAGGCAGCTATTACACCTCGTACTACAGCGATTATGCCTGTGCATGTTTATGGCAAGCCATGTGATACCAAGGCTATCCAAGACATCGCTGATAAGTATGGCTTAAAGGTCATCTATGATGCTGCCCATGCCTTTGGTGTGAAGGTGAATGGTGAGAGCATTTTGAATGCAGGTGATATTTCTACCTTGAGTTTCCATGCTACCAAGGTTTACAACACTATCGAGGGTGGTGCTATGGTGATGCACGATGAGAAGATGAAGAAACGTATCGACTACTTGAAGAACTTTGGATTTGCAGGTGAGACGGAAGTTGTAGGTCCTGGTATCAATAGTAAAATGGACGAAATGCGCTCAGCATACGGCTTGCTCAACTTGAAACAAGTGGATGCTGCCATCGAGGCTCGCCATCAGGTGGCTATCAAGTATCGTGAGGCTTTGCGCAATGTTGAAGGCATTACCTTCTTCGATGATATGCCAGGTGTTCGTCATAACTACAGCTACTTCCCTATCTTCGTTGATGCTCAGAAGTATGGTATGACTCGTGATGAACTTTATGCCAAGATGAAATCACAGAACGTTCTAGGTCGTCGTTACTTCTATCCATTGATTAGTGAGTTCTCTACCTATCGTGGCTTGGAGAGTGCAGCACCAGAGAATTTGCCAAATGCGCACAAGATGGCAGATAGTGTCATCTGTTTGCCTATGCATCATGCATTGAGCGATGAGGACATTCAAAGAACATTGGATTGTATATTGAAGTAACATGCAGCACTTATCGTATCAAGAGGTCAAAAAGTACCCAACTCCTTTTTTCTTATTTGATGAAGACCATCTGACCAATCTGGTTTCCTTGATAAAGCAAGCTTTTGAGCAATATTGGCATAATGGATTGATTGCTTATTCTGTCAAGACAAATTCTTTGCCCTATCTAGCGAAAGTTCTGTCTTATCAAGATGTTGCAGCGGAAGTTGTTTCAGAGGATGAGTTTGATTTTATCAATAAGATAGAGAAATGGGGGGGAAATTGTATGTAACGGACCTATCAAACATGTAGGATGGATTAATAAAATTCTTTCACAAGAATGCTATTTAAACATCGATTCTAAGAATGAGTTAAAATTAGTGGAAAAATATGCCATTCAACATCCTTTACAGATGATAAAAGTGGGCGTCCGAGTAAACAATGATATAGAGGATATATTCCCAAATGCATCTACTGCAGGTAAGAATGGAAGCCGATTTGGATTCAGTTATGAAACTGGGGAACTCAAATCGGCAATAAGAAAATTGCAAGTTATTAAGAATGTAAGAATATCAGGCTTGCATCTTCATATATCTACTAATCTTCGTTCATTGGAGGTATATCGGTACATCGTAAATAAGTTTGATGAAATTGTTCGTGAATATTCGCTGTCAGATATAGAATATCTTGATGCTGGTGGCGGTTTTTATGGTGAGGTGCCATACAAGCCACAATGGGCTGATTACATATCGACGATAGCCCAGGAACTTTCGTTAAAAGGTTATACACCAGAAAAATTAAAAGTCATTATAGAGCCTGGCGTCAGTCTTCTCTCTGGTTGTTTTAGTTATTATACAACTGTAGAGGATGTCAAGGATACTGCTCGTTCTCATTTCGTAGTTTTGGATGGTAGCCGAAACCATATTGACCCATTGATGCATAAGTCAATAAAAAGTTATTTTTATACTATCAATCAATCTGAAGAGACTCCAAAGTTTGATAAGCCTCAAATCTTAGTGGGTTATACTTGTTTGGAGTATGATACATTTTTTGAATTGGAACATGAGAGAACTTTAAAAAGAGGTGATGTTATTCGTTTCGATAAAGTCGGGGCTTATACCCTAACTTTTTCTCCTCTCTTTATCTCATGGTTTCCAATGGTTTATTCTATAAAAAATGGAAAGATTTCAGTCGCTCGTGGGCGATGGACGACTGAAGAGTTCCTGCAAAAGTCAAATATAAAATGAATATACTATTAACAGCAATAGGTTCAATGTCTGCTTTATGTGCGATCAATAATTTGCATAAGGCTGGGCATAAAGTAATAGGGTGTGATATATATCCTAAGGAGTGGCATTATGAGGCTTCTTTATGCGATGTCTTCAAGCAGGCTCCTTGTGCCAATACCAAGGAGTATATCCCATTCTTGATTCAATTGGCAAAGGATAATGACGTAAAGTTTATATTTCCTTTAACAGATTTGGAGATAGATGTCATTAACCAACAAAGAAATTTATTTGAGTCTGAAGGCATTACTATATGTATGTCTTCTAAGGAGACGTTGAGCATAGCAAGAAATAAGTTCGCCTTGTTTGATGTTTTCAAGGAAGATGATAAAGTCCCTTCTGTTCCAACTTTTACATCAAACGATGACTTGTCGATATTGCGTTATCCATGTGTGGCCAAGCCACGTAATGGTCGAAGCAGCGAAGGCTTGTGCTACTTGCAAAATGAAAGCCAATTGAAGGAACTCAAGCATAGTTCTAACTATATTTTTCAGGAGAAGATAGAAGGACATGTATGCACCGTTGATTATGTCAGAAATCCAAAGACTTGTGAGTCCTTCTGTGTTCCTCGTGAAGAATTGTTGCGAACCAAAAATGGTGCGGGAACAACAGTTAGAATATTCCATGACGAAAAATTGGAAAGCTTGGTCACTTATATTGGCGAGAAGTTGCAGATTAGTGGAGTCGTAAATATGGAATTTATTAATAGCGACAAGGATTTCTATTTGATAGATATAAACCCTCGTTTTTCTGCAGGAGTTGCATTTTCTTGCAAGACAGGATATGATTTCATCAATGCTCACCTTGCTTGTTTTGCAGGAGGTGCTTTGCCGACAGCTGTTAAGTTTAATGAATCCATAGAAATTAAATACTTTATTGAAAAATAGCATTAATATGAAAAAAGTCGTTGTTTTTGGTGCTACAGGAAATCTGGGTGCCTACATAGCTATGGATTTAAAGGAGCATGGCTATCAGGTAGTGGCTACTGGTCATAGAAAGTCAGACAATGGTTTCTTTGCTGCTCATGGTATCGAGTATGTTTCTTTGGACATTAATGATAAAGAGTCTTTTAGCAAGCTTCCTCAGGAGAATGTTTATGCCATAGCTCATTTTGCTGGAGAGCTTCCTTCAAGATATGATTATCAACCAGGTAAGTTGTTGAACTCAATTATCTTGGGAACATTGAATGTCTTGGATTATATGGTAAAAGTGGGAGCCGAAAAGATAGTTTTCCCTCAGACCCCATTTGATCTCTATAAATATCATAATACCGAGATTGCAATAGAGGCAGATATGCCAAGAGAGTTTCCTTTGACGGGTGACCATTCAATTTACACAATAGCAAAAAATGCTGCTGTGGATTTGATAGAGCATTATGCGGCAATTTATGGAATATCTTGGTTTGTACTTAGATTCTTTACCATCTATGAGTATCATCCTAACCCTTATCATTTCAATCATTATAAGCATCAGAAAATGCCATTTAGAATTTTGATGGATAAGGCTATGCATTCAGAGCCGATAGAAATATGGGGTGATCCAAATCGTCGTAAGGAAATTGTGTATATCAAGGATTTTACCCAGTGTGTAAGAAAGGCGATTGAAAGTGAAGTTGTTGGGGGAATTTATAATGTTGGTGGTAAGGAGACTGTTTCTTTGGAGGAACAGATAAAGGGTATCGTGGAAGTGTTTTCACCTAAGGATAACCCATCAATAATCACTTATCGTCCAGATATGCCTAATGCCTTAAAGGCTCATTTTGATATGTCAAAGACCCAAAAGGAGCTAGGTTATGAGCCAACATATTCATATATAGAAGCAATGCAGGATTTTTATCATGAGATGAAAACCGAGCCATTTGCTCAGCTATGGGGAAAGGGAGTGGATTATGAAAAATGATGAAATTATGGTAAGTGTGGTTTGTGATGTTTATAATCACGAACCATATTTGCGCCAGTGTTTCGATGGCTTTGTTATGCAAAAGACAAACTTTAAGTTCGAAATTTTGGTGCATGATGATGCTTCTACGGATAAGTCGGCAGATATAATCATGGAATATACTAATAAATATCCAAATTTGTTCAAGCCTATTATTCAGAAAGAAAATCAATACTCAAAAGGTATTGGTATTTGGAAAACATATCAATTTCCACGAGTAAAGGGTAAATATGTTGCTCTATGCGAAGGAGATGATTATTGGACAGATTCAATGAAGTTGCAAACTCAGGTTGATTATATGGAAACTCATTTAGGGTATACGATGTGTTTTCATAATGCATCTATTTTGAATGAAACAGATGTCCCACAATTTCCAATAACTCCAATTGCGGAAGGTGATTATAATAAAAACCAAATTTTTGAGAAATGGATTGTTCCAACAGCCTCAGTAATGTTTAAGTACGATATTTTAATGGAAATCACGAAAGAACGGCAAGTTTTTAGCGGAGACATTAATTTATTTTTAACATGTGCTAGTCTTGGAAAAATTCATGGGTTCTATAAACGAATGTCTGTGTATCGTATCCAGCATAATGGGTTGACATTGGGGCGTTTAAACATAAGTAGAGCTAATGTTTATAAAAAAGAACTAGAGCAATCTAAATTTTTATTTGAAAAATTTGGGTTGGATAGAAAAGTTTTTAAAAAAAAATATGCCGGATGGGAATTTAAGCTTTTTGGAGTGACATATGGGATTTCGTTCTTATTAATAGCTTTAAAAGCAAATGCGCCATATACTATATCGTTATTGATCAAGCGAATTGTAAAAACTCTAATTGGATATAAAAAATGATATTTTTACTAACGATAATATTGTTCGTTAATTTAATATATTGCTTATATAGTTTTACTTCCTATCTTAATCCTGGAAGTATATTTGGAGCAGGATTTTTATTAGCCACTTTGATGTGCATTTGGTATTATTCTGAGTGGAATATTAATACTCTCCATACTGAAACTTTTTTTATAATAGCTATGGGTGTGCCAATCTTTACTTTGGTATGTAAGTTAGTGGATAAACCTAAAGTTTATATTGGGGAGACTAGTATAAAATATAACTTTTCTAACAAATTCTTGTGGCTTTGTATTATATATCAAGTAGTAGTAGCAATTTTGACAATACGTGCATTAATGCAAGTTACAGACACTACGGATTTGACTTTGGCATTAACGATGTTTAGAGAACAGAAAACGGACGAGTCTGATACGTATAAATTACCGTTTTTGATAAGAAATCTAGCGTTTTTAGCACAAGCACTTGGATACTATTTTAGCTATGTGTCTGCTCGTATGCTTGTAGAAAAAAAATCGCGCAAACAAATGAGCTTAGCTTTTCTGATATTTACTTTAGGTACAATCATCAGTTTGCGTGGTGGTAGTCGTGGAGAATTTGTACTTAATATTATTGGATTTGCCATATCTTTTCATTTATTTAAGATTAAGCTTGCACATAAAAAAATAAAGTTAAAAATTAGAAAATTGATAAATTATGGATTGCTGGGTGTTATTTTATTATATAGTTTTGTTATGTCAATAACTTTTTTAGGAAATAAAGATTCTGATAATATAGACCCAGTTTATGGATTTGCTGTATATTGTGGTGCAGAAATTAAAAATTTGGATTATTTTGTTAGTGAGACTTATGATTTTAGTCCAATTTTTGCAAAATATACTTTGGGTAGAAATATTAATTATCAAGATGATATTAATTTTTATAAGTTTAGATGGGTAAATAGTTACAATTTAGGTAATGTATATACTTGTTTTCAAAACTATTATAAAGATTTTGGATTTTTAGGTACATTTATTGTTATTATGTTTATAGCTTATATCACACAAAAATTATATTCACAAGCTCTGTTATCTCGGAAAGTGTATAGGAATTTGTTTGATTGGAAAATATTCATATTCGTTTTTGTAATTCAGCGATTAGCGTTTAGCTTCTTTTCGGAAAAGTTTTTCTTATTGATACAATGGAATTATCTTAAAATTATACTTTTTGTATATTTCGTTAATTGGTGTGTTATGCGTTATGGTTTAATATTTAAATACAGGTAAAAATGAAAACTGAAAAAATTTTATGTGTTGTGGTTACATATAATAGATTAGCTCATTTAAAAGAATGTCTAGCTGCTTTATCTGCTCAAAGTTGTAAAAATTTTGATATATTAATTGTAAATAATGGTAGTACAGATGGAACTCGAGAGTTTTTACAGATGCTGGTTTCAAAGTATATAGTCATAAATCAAGACAATGTAGGAGGTGCGGGTGGATTCTATACCGGTATGAAATATATGTTGGATAATAAATATGATTATTTATGGATGATGGATGATGATGGCGTTCCAGATGAGTGTCAATTAGAGCAGCTTCTGAAGTATAAGGATGTATCTTGGTATCTAAATGCTTTAGTTCTAGATAAAGATGATAATCAAAAACTAGCATTTCCATTACAAAATACAAAATTATCATTGCAACAAATTATACAAAAGGGTGAAATAATAACAAATTTTGTCCATCCATTTAATGGAACTTTTCTTAACGTAGAATTACTAAAGAAAATTGGCTTAATAAAGAAGGAAATGTTTATTTGGGGAGATGAAAAGGAATACACTTTACGTGCTATTAAAATAGCCAATGTTGTGCCAACAACTATTGCTGCAGCAATTCATTACCATCCAAAAGAGAAAGGTGATAAAGAAAATGCTTTTCCTTTTGGATGGTTCCCTAATGATAAAATCATAGTAAAGCCTGAAAGTTTATCTTGTTTTTACTATCGGAATTTAGGTTATATTGATGCAACTTATTTCTCTCGTTTAAAGTCTGCAAAATGGATATTTTGTCACATTATTTATTTTTTAAGAAAGAATAAAATAACAGAGTTGGAAAAATATCTAGTTAACTATTTTGCTGGTAGAAATAATAATTATAAATAATATGAAGTATTATGTAAAAATAGAATTTTCAAAGTTGTTTGAACAAGCAGGGAAATATACTGCAACGTCTAAAGCCAGACTTGATGTTGAAAAAGGTTTAATGGGTAGAAATTTTGAAACAATAACTATAAAAAGACATTTTCTTAACTCTGTTTTAGGCAATATCGAAATATTTATTAAGGTTTGTATTTTGTGGATTCGATTAAAGCGGAATGATTTTGTCTTTTTACAATATCCTATTATGAATTTGGGAGCTTTTCGATTTTGTTTTAAGTCGATTTCAAAAGCACGGGTTATAGCGATTATTCATGATTTACCATCTTACAGATTCAACAATCAGTTTAAGTTTAGAAACGCTGAAATTCAAATATTGAATAGCTTTTCTCATATTATAGTTCATTCTATTCAAATGAAGAAGGTTTTAATGTCAGATGGTGTGAATACAAAAATGCAAGTGTTAGAAATGTTTGATTATTTGCTGCCTATTGATTTAAAATGTGGTTTTAAGAGAAATGTAATTGTATTCGCTGGAGCTCTTCATAAAAGTTTGTTCTTAAAAAAAATGGACACAATGACTTTGTTTGAGGATTTTAACTTATATGGGGCATATAATCCACAACTTAAAAATAAGCATCTGCAATATTGTGGGAAATTTTTACCAAATGATATTTCTAAAATAGAAGGAGATTGGGGGCTTCTTTGGGATGGAGATGATATAGAACAATGTAGTGGGCAGTTTGGAAAATATTTACAAATCATAGCTCCGCACAAATTTAGTCTGTATATCGCTTCTGGTTTAAAAATCTTAGTATGGAAAGAAAGTGCTATGGCAACTGTGGTTGATAAGTATCATATCGGCTTGAAAATTAGTAAATTAAGTGAAATACACGATGCAATATCAACACTCAGCGAAGAGGAGCGTGAGTTGATGGAAAAAAATGTATTAATACTGTCTGAAAGAATTCGCAAAGGTGATGCTTTTGGCTCAGTGTTAAGTAATATATTGAATGAGTAATGAGCAAAATAGGAATTTTAACCTATCATTCAGGCTTTAACTATGGAGCATGTTTGCAAGCGTATGCTTTGCAAACTACATTGAAGAAGTTTGGATATGATAGTGATATTATAAATTTTGAGACTGATGCTTTTGTGGCAAGTAGAGAAATGTTCAGCCACAAGCCAAGACGATTGAAGGAGATAATCAAGAATATTACTCGACTTCCTTACTGGAAATCTTTGCATGAGCGAGAGCGAATGTTTAATAGTTATACGTTCGATGTATTGAAATCTACTCCACGCTATAAAACGGAGGAAGAAGTAATACAACATGCAGAGGACTATGATTGCATCATCTGTGGTAGTGATCAGATATGGAATCTTACTCATGTAAAAGATGACCCAGCCATCACTCCTTTATTTTTCTTAAATTTCCCTAAGAAACAAAGAAGAGTGGCTTTTTCTGCTTCTTTCGCTAGTTTTACTAAGATAGCTCATCTTCATGAGGAGGAGTTTATGCCTTGGATTAAGGAGTTTGATTCCATTTCAATCCGTGAGCAAGATGGTTATGAGTATTTGAAGTCAAAAGGTATAGACTGTGAGTTGACGTTGGATCCAACCATCTTGTTGGATAAGGAGGATTATGAGCCAATATGCAAACCTCGGCTCATCGATGAAAAATATGTATTGATGTTCGGTTGGAACACCAATTCAGATTTGGTAGAGGCGGCAAAGCAAGTTTCTAAGAAACTTGTCTTGCCTGTATATAATATCGTACCACCACCAAGAAAAATGTTTTGTGGTATTCCGAGAAAATTGGATGTGGGACCTTGCGAATTCCTAAGCATGATAAAAAATGCAGAATTTGTGGTCACCAATTCTTTCCATGGAACGGCCTTCTCTACGACTTTTGAGAAACCATACGTTTCTATCGTTTCAGGCAAGGCTGACACTCGTATGCATTCTTTGCTAGCTCAGCTGGGACTAGCCGATCATCTTGTCACAAAGGACAATATTGATGTAGATAAGATGATGGCTACCGACTTTGCACCTGTGCGAGATAAGAAAAAGGCTTTGCGCCAGGCTTCCTTTGATTACCTTAAAAATGCCTTGAAAGGATTATGATTCATTTTGATTTTAATAAAGATTGCTGCGGATGTACCGCTTGTGCTAATAGTTGTAATCATGGGGCTATCACCATGCTGCCTAACAATGAAGGTTTTCTGATGCCTCATGTGGATGAAAGCAAATGTGTGGATTGTGGACTCTGCGATAAGGCTTGTCCTCATCTTAACACCTCTACAGATAGAAGCCAATTTTCTTTAGAGAGCTTCAAGGATAAAAAGGCTTATCTTTATTTCTCGAAAGATACTCGTAGAAAAGAGTCTGCATCCGGTGGTTTTGTCTTCGACCTATATAAAAATGTGTTGAAGGATGGTGGCTTGATATGTGGCTGCGAATGGAATGATGAATTGGAGGCTGTGCATGTGCTATCTGATTCTTATGAAGAGTTGCACAAAATGCAGAGTTCCAAGTATGTTCAGAGCAACATGCAGAACTGCTATAAGCAAATACGTAAGGCTTTGAGAGAAGGCAAGCAAGTCGCCTTTTGCGGAACTCCATGTCAGACAGCAGGTTTAAATTCTTATCTTGGAAAGACAGATAGAAGTAATTTGATTTCTGTTTGTGTAATTTGTCATGGTGTTCCATCACCAGGAGTGTGGAATGTATGGAAAACCATTATGGAGAAGAAATACAAAGGAACGCTTGTTGATGTGAATATGCGAGATAAGAGTTATAAAGGCTATAAAACCTCTTATGTAAGATATGCTTTTTCTTCCCCGCAGGCAAGCGACGGTCGCGTTAGCGACCCACATACCTCGCCGAAGCTGAGGAATGTGGGCATGCCCACATTCCTCAGCGACCCCTACATATTTCTGTTTACAGATGACCTCTATTTACGCCATTCTTGCAACCATTGCCAATATAAGGCAAACCATAATGGGGCGGATATTATAGTTGGAGATTTCTATCAGTCGGTGCCACAAGCAGGTAATGATGGATGCTCATGTCTCTATGCAATGAATGAGAATGGAGAGAAGTGGATTCATAGTTTGGGTGGAGAATTGATAGATACGGATTATAAGACAATAGGTAGCGTGAATGGTATGCTTTGGAGTTCGGTGAATGAGCATCCAAGAAGACAAGAGTTTTTTGATAGGTATTGCACCTTGAAAAATCCTACAGCTAATCTTTTCACGGATTTTCTTCCTTTGCGATTTAAGGTGAAGAGAATAATGAATCAACTAGGTTTATTTGCTTTCGTAAGAAAATTTATCCTTGGGAAAAAATAATTTTGTTAGCTATAACGATTGAAAAATACAAGATTTTTATGAAATATGCTATCAATGGACGCTTCGTCGTCCGAAAATTAACAGGTCAGGAGCGATTCGCTACCGAATTGCTCCGAGAACTGGATAAGATTTGTGAGAAGAATGAGTTTGTCTTGGTCGTACCTGAGTATGCCGAGACTCTGCCTGATTACAAGAACATCAAAATTGTGAAGTATGGCAAGGTGAAGAGCCATTTCTGGGAACAGATAAGCCTCTATCGCTATTGCAAGAAACACCATTTGGTGAGCGTGAACCTTACTTCTACATGTCCTCTCTTGGATAGTGGTATTGTGTGCTGTCATGATGCCGCTCCTTACGAGATTCACGATCTCTTGACACAGAATCTCTATGGCAAGTTGTCGCAAGTGTGGCACCAGTGGATGATTGATGCGGTGAAACGCAGCAACTATCCGATTATCACCGTAAGCAACTACTCGAAGGCTCGTCTCGCCAAGTTTATGAATGTACCGGAATCTCGCTTCCACGTCATCTCCAATGCTTGGCAGCATTATCGGCGAGTGGAGGAGGATGATTCTATCTTCGATAAACTACCAGCTGGGTATCAGCGAGGGGAGTACTTCATGGCACTGAGCAGTCTTTCGCCTCAAAAGAACTTTGTGTGGGTGAAAGAGGTCGCGAAACGTAATCCGAATAAGAAGTTCTTGATTGTTGGAAGAGCCGAAGGTTTCACCAAGTTGGGGGCTGACGATTTGCAGGAGAGTAATCTCCACTTCACGGGCTATCTGACGGATGGGGAGATTAAGTCGCTGATGAAGGGATGTCGTGCTTTTATCCATCCTGCGGTGTATGAGGGATTTGGCATTCCGCCAATCGAGGCGCTGTCGTGTGGGGCAGAACTGATAGTATCTACAGCTGCTTGTTTGCCAGAGGTGTATGGCAAGTCTGCGCATTATATCGACCCTTATAATTATGAGGTGGATTTGGATGAGTTGCTGAAGGAGCCGATTGCTCCTGCCAGCGAAGTGCTGGATAAGTATTCGTGGGCTAGGGAGGCTAAGAAACTGCTGGAGCTGCTGAGAAACTAATTTCAAAAGTTTTTCACCATGCTGGAATAGATACCGACCCTTGGCTGCGTTCCTTCTTCTCAGGCATCAATGTGCGTCCAAGTTGCTTTGCTTGCAGATTCAAAAAGCAATACCGAGTGACGGATTTCACGATATGGGATTGCTTCGAGGTGTACCAATATAGTAAGGAGTTGGATAATGACAAGGGCGTGACCAAGGTGCTTGTACATTCGGAGAAGGCTGCCGAGATCATGAAGGCTCTTGGCAATGATGCCTATATAAAGGAAGTGGGCGTGGATAAGTTGATAGCTGGCGTGCATGAGTTGACGGCACAACCTAAGAATAACCCTAAGCGTGCGGCTTTCTTTGAAGACTTGGACAGGCTTTCACCAAAGGAATGCTTTGAGAAGTATTTCCCTGTTACTTTCAGAACTAAGATAGAGAAGTGGATAAGAATCTTGATGCTGCAGTTGGGGGTGTATAAGCAGTTCAGAAGGTTGGTGAAGAAGATGGTGGGAGAAGTGAAGAGATAAAAACAGAGGCTACCCAAAATATAAATTATTCTAAAAATAACTTATTTGTAGCATCTTATTGCATAAATTATATTATATTTGCAGCAATTATGGATAAGAATGAAATTTCTCTAAGAATAATTGGTAAGAATGGAGACGAGCCTCTTTCTCCTGCCAATTTTGACATCGGGCAGATTCGATTCTTGCTCGATGAGGTGGAGAATTTGCTTTATCCAGACAAGAAAAAACGCAAGAATCGCCCTACTATTTCTTATGAAATGAAGAATGGTTCTGTGCTCAACGTCTTTAATACATCCTTGCAAAGTGTCCTCTTGGTATCGTCAATGCTTGGCGTCATAGAGCAAGAGAATGGATACATTGACAAACTGGAGGTGGCAACTGCACAAGCGATTGAGAATCTCCAGTCCTTTGCGTTGCGCCATAACTATGATATAGAAATAGGCACTTCTGATAAGCCACAACGTATCTTTAAAATTACTCCAGCAACGCATTATGTACGCCGTGAGAATATTATGGTGGATATCGAGTGCTATTATTATGGCACTTTAACTGATGCCGGTGGCAAGGACAAGGCTAACATTCATTTGGATACGAAGGATGCAGGAATCTTGACGATTCGTACAGACAAGGAATATTTAGCTGGATATCATGGCAATCCCCTCTATAAGAAGTTTGGGGTGCGAGTGCGCGCCAAGAAGAACATTCTTACAGGTGATATTGATAAATCAACTTTAGTCTTGGTAGAATTGATGGATTATCAACCTAAGTTTGATGAGGAGTATCTACAGGGGTTGATTCGGAAGGCTACTC
>ERZ808242.995-NODE-995-length-17907-cov-16.864777_pt1 | contig 17907 bp, 15 predicted proteins | sample MGYA00521244_ERZ808242 | MGnify/ENA primary metagenome ERZ808242 (study PRJEB31516, sample SAMN03275573) | gut metagenome | biome: mammalia-associated habitat; material: feces | host: Papio cynocephalus | place: Kenya | collected 2012-07-27 ... | reverse complement strand
CCTTTGCTGAACTTGAAATCTTATTTTGGGTGACGCAACGCCGAAGTCAGGAAATTCAACTTTGTTAAGCATTTATCTTTTGTTTTTAGGACGAAAAAATTGAACCATTCCTCATTCAATATTCGCCGCCCTAACATCCATTTTCATTCGATATACCTCGAAATCAATTCTACCTGTACGGCTAGAATAGTCCAACCATACCTGTTTGCATCTATTTCATCCTATTTCAAGTACCAAACCATCATAGGCGAACTCAAACCCTTCGGGGAGCCGTGAATTGGCTGCATCATGCAAACCTATCTGATGGGTAACATGCGTAAAGTAAGTCTTCTTTGCCCCTATCCTTCTCGCCACCTTGATGGCATCTGCCACCAACTGATGACTATGATGAGGTTTGTCGAATCGAAGGGCGTTGATGAGCAACGTCTCCACGCCTTCCAGGTAGGGATATTCCTCGTCTGCCATCGACTTCATGTCGGTGATATAGGCGAACTTGCCAAAGCGATAACCCAAGATTGACATCTTGTCGTGCATCACACGGATAGGCATCACCTCAATGTCACCTATCTTGAGCAGTTGATGTGGCTGGATGGTATGTAGATTGAGCTTCGGGGCACCTGGATACAAGTCCTCGGGATGCTTAGGAAAACAATAAGGCATCGTATGAGGCAATCCGTTGGTTACAATCTCATCACCATAGATATTGATGTCTCCATAGATGCAGAAAGGTCGAAGGTCATCGATACCCCCCACATGGTCGTAATGGATATGCGTGATGAGCACACCATCTATCTTGCGAAAAGGCACGCGCAACAATTCCATGCGGATGTCTGGACCAGCATCTATCAAGATACGAGTACACTCCGTCTCCACTAGTGCCGCACTGCGCAGTCGGTTGTCACGAGGATCCTTGCTGCGGCACACCTCACATTGACACCCCAACGAAGGAACGCCACCCGACGTTCCCGTACCTAACAAAGTTACTTTCATTTCACCTATATGATATTTTCCAACGAAAAAGCAAAAGCACCCTTCACCTTTCGTTCTTCCACGTTTCACTTAATATTGACTTCCGGATGGATTTCGATGCCAAACTTCTGCTTGACATCACGCTGGATGGTCTCGCAGAGATGCACGATTTCCCGTCCCTTGGCACCGCCACGATTCACAAGCACCAATGCCTGCTTATCGTGTACGCCTGCGTTGCCCAGGCTCTTGCCCTTCCAGCCACACTGGTCTATCATCCATCCTGCCGGAATCTTCTCATGCTCGGCATCGATGGTATAATGAGGCATCCCAGGATATTGCGCAGCTAGCTCCTCATATTTTGCCTTCTCCACGATAGGGTTCATGAAGAAGCTGCCGGCATTGCCTTGCACCTTTGGATCTGGCAACTTGGCGTTGCGTATCTCGATAATCGTATCTCGCAATTGTTGCGCAGTAGGTATCTCAATACCTTTTGCTGCAAGCGAGTCACGAATGTTGCCATAGTCCAAATCGGGCACAAAAGTCTTGATTAGACGATAAGTGACATAAGTGACGAGATACTTGTCCCTCCACTCATGCTTGAACTTACTCTGGCGATAACTGTACTGGCAGTCGGCATTGTCGAACGCCACGACCTTACCAGTAGCAATCTCCACGGCTTCCACCTTATATATAATGTCCTTCGCTTCTACGCCATAGGCTCCGATGTTCTGCACGGAACTAGCTCCCACCTCGCCAGGGATGATGCTCAAGTTCTCTGCTCCGTAATAGTCATGCTCCACGGCATAAGCCACCACATCGTCGAACACCTCACCACTGCCGCAACGCAAGAACACAAGGTCAGGGTTGAGCAAGCTATCATCTCCCTCTTCCTTTGCCACGACTTCATTGTCAAGCACCTCGATGCCACGGATGGCGGAATGGAGCACCGTCCCTTGATAGTCGCCCGTCAACAAGAGATTACTTCCACCGCCCAAGATGAGCAGCGGACGGTCGGCTGCCGTGAGCGACATCACGATTTGCTGGGCTTCCTCTACCGTATCGTACTCCAGGAATCGACGGCAACAAGCGTCGATTCCAAATGTATTGTGAGCCAAGAGGCTATAGTTGCGAATATCTTTCATATATATTTAAATATGTATATTAAAAACAAGTCTTTGCCTTGATACCCCAAAGACAGCTTCCTCATCCCGTCTTCTACATGTCGAGTTTCGTAAGCAGCCACTTGCCACCGATGCGGCGGAAGGTGAGCTCTGTCTCCAACCCGTTGGCGATACCACGAATCACAAATATTTTCTGATTGCTTTCTGTATACTTCTGACCATAAATGATGTTATAGATCATGCCGTGAGGCAACTGGGGAGCAAAGGCCGGCCATGTCTCTGGCTCGATGTCGCCAGTCATGGTGCTGAAGTCATCGTCAGGATCAGGACCAGTAAACTTCACTGGGTTGTGGAGGTGACGAGCTTGGAATGCCGTATCCGTGGCAAACGAGCCATAGAACTTCAAGAAACTAGCATTCTGGTTCGTGTACATCGGTTTATAGTTGATGCTTGTCATCATCCACTGCCCATTGATGCGATTGAAGAGGAACTGCTGCACCATCTTCTTATGGTAGAACACTTTTTCAATCACCACATGGTCGATGGTGGTATCCTTCACGAGATTCATCTGCTTGCGGTTGTCGAAGATGAGCGTGTAGTAATCCTGGCGCATGAAGAAGTGTTCCATCTTCCAATGCTTCTTGGAGATTTCCTTTACCTTCTTCTCATTGCGATATACTGGCAGCGGGAAGTGAATGCGCTCAAGCTGCAACTTGCGGTTGGCAGCGAAATTGAAAACGAAATCATCAAACAACTCGTCGGCAGCTTTCGGCATCGGCGTTTCCTCTATCAACTTTTCGGTAGAGTCCATAGTCTGCGTGTCGGTGACAGCCGTATCGGCGACCACCGAATCTGAGGTAGCGGCAGGCTTCTTGTCGGTACATCCCACAGAGGTGAAGCACACGATGGTAAGCACCGCCATCATTACTGTTATTAAAGATAGTTTCTTCATAAACTTATAAAATTTCTCAAATTTTCCATGCAAAAGTACAACTTTCTTTTGAGATATTTCATATTTTGAGCAAAAAATGTTATCTTTGCATGCAAAATAGACAAATAAAAAGATATGTTACTAGAAAAAATAGAAGAACTCTTGAAAGAAGTGAGCGCTCTCACTGCCAAAAACGCAGAAGACGTAGAGCAGCTTCGCATCAAGTATCTCAGCAAGAAAGGCGAGATCAATGCCCTCATGGCCGACTTCCGCAACGTGGCTGCCGACCAGAAGAAGGCTGTGGGTATCAAAATCAACGAGCTGAAGCAAGCAGCCCAAGATAAGATCAATGGTTTGAAGGAGCAGATGGAGGAAGCCGAGGCTTCAAGCGACGACATCGACTTGACTCGTACCGCCTATCCTGTGGCTCTCGGCACACGCCACCCACTGACCATCGTGAAGAACCAGATCATCGACATCTTCTCTCGCATGGGCTTCACCCTGTACCAGGGTCCTGAGGTTGACGACGACAAGCACGTGTTCACCATGCTAAACTTCGCTGCCGACCACCCAGCCCGCGACATGCAGGATACTTTCTTCATCGAGCAGAGCGATCCTAACGACGTAACCAAGAACGTGCTCCTCCGCAGCCACACTTCTGGCGACGAGGCTCACTATATGGAGACCCATGAGCCACCTATCCGTGTGCTCTGCCCAGGTCGTGTGTACCGCAACGAGGCCATCAGCGCTCGTGCCCACTGTTTCTTCCACCAGGTGGAAGGCCTTTACGTAGACAAGAACGTGAGTTTCACCGACCTCAAGCAGGTGCTCCTCACCTTCGCTCGCGAGATGTTTGGCGCCGACACCAAGATTCGCTTGCGTCCTAGCTACTTCCCATTTACCGAGCCTAGCGCAGAGATGGACATCTCTTGCAACATCTGTGGCGGCAAGGGCTGTAACTTCTGCAAGCATACAGGCTGGGTTGAGATTTTGGGTTGCGGCATGGTTGACCCTCACGACTTGGAGGCTTGTGGCATCGACAGCAATGTCTACACGGGTTATGCCTTCGGTATGGGCGTGGAGCGCATCACCAACTTGAAGTATCGTGTGAGCGACCTCCGTCTCTTCTCTGAGAACGACACTCGCTTCTTGCGTGAATTTGAGTCGGCAAAGTAATAGCGACACCAAAGCCACAGGAAACAAGAAAATGATTTATTGAACACAAGAAATCGACTTATTGAAAAACAAAACTCGATTACTTGAAAAAAATAACAAAAAAAGAGGGGAATGCCGACTTATGGCTTTCCCCTCTTTTTTATACCCTTAAGGCTAAATATTCCTACCCTTAAGACTAAATATATTTTTCCTTAAGACTAAATATATTTTCCCTTAAGGGTAGTTTCAACCCCTATTTTCGCCCCCTTTCACTACTTTTCGGGAGAAACAGGAATTAGCTTACAAAATATTTACAAAAGCCGATTCTTCACAGCCATTGAGCCACAGTTTAAAGGTTATTCCTCACAGCCTCAGCCAACTGCTCCAATGCTTGCTTGAGCACGCTTCTTGGTGCAGCCACGTTCAGTCGCATGAAGCCTTCTCCACCAGGGCCGAACATCTCGCCATCGTTCAATGCCAAGTGTGCCTTGTCGATGAAAAGGTCGAGCAACTCATCGTGTGAGAGATGCAAATCACGGCAGTTGAGCCATACCAGGAACGATGCTTGTGGACGGAGAGGTCGCACACCAGAGATGTGCTCCTTGCAGTAATCCTCCACGAATCGAACATTGTCCTCGATGTAGGAGAGCATCTGCTTGCGCCACTCCTCACCATTGCGGAAAGCGGCGATGGTAGCGATTGGAGCGAAGAGCGTTGGCTCATCCAACTCGTTGGCAACCAACCATCCGTAGAACTTCTTGCGTATTTCCTCGTTTGGCACAATGGCATAGCTGCTCACGATGCCAGCGATATTGAAGGTCTTCGTAGGTGCCTGAAAGGTGATGCTTATCTCACGAGCCTTGTCGCTCACCGAAGCAAACGGAATGTGCTTATGACCGAAGATTGCCATGTCAGCATGAATCTCATCGCTGACAACGAACAAGTGATGGTCGTAGCAGAAGTCAGCCAAGCACCGCAAGGTCTCACGACTCCAGGTGATGCCACCCGGGTTGTGAGGATTACAGAGAATAAACACCTTGCACTTCTCATCGCATACCTCTTCGAGGTTTTCGAAGTCCATGTCATAATAACCGTCCTCACGCATCTTCAAAGGATTAAACACCACCTTGCGCCCATTGCCCACCGGGGTCAATCGGAAAGGATGATACACCGGCGGCTGGATGATGACCTTCTCGTCCTCCTTGGTGAACACATTGCACACCAAGCCAATGCCCTTCACGATGCCCGGGATAAACTTGATCCACTCTCGTTTCACATCCCATTGATGATGGTCGTGAATCCAGTCGATGATGCTAGGAACGAAGTCCTCCGGCTCCACGGTATAGCCGAAGAGCGAATGCTCCAGACGCTTCTTCAGGGCATTCGTGATGAAAGCAGGGGTCTCGAAATCCATGTCTGCCACCCACAAAGGCAACAGGTCGTCCCTACCCCAGCGAGGCAGCAAGGCGCCATGCTTGAGGTCGCCACTGCCCGAACGGTCTACTATCTTATCGAAATCGTATTTCATCTAAATTCTAAATTTGTAAAAATTCATAAGTGAGGAACGAAGATTTCTTTATTGCAACAGATTTCTTCACTCTTCATTCTTCACTTCCCAACGCCTGCTTGATGTCGTCGAAGAGGTCATCGACATCCTCCAAGCCCACGCTCAGGCGCACTGTGGTATCGAGCACATCCATCGACTGACGCATCTTGTCGCTGAATCCGCCAAAGATGGTACTGGCTGGATGAATGGCAAGCGAACGATTGTCGAAGAGGTTGGTGGCACGATGGATGAGCTTCAGGTTGTTGAGGAAACGGAAGCAAGCCGCCTTATCCTCCAAGTCGATGCAAACCATCGCTCCCGAAGTTTTGCCAAACTGGTGCTGCGACAACTCGTAGAAAGGATTTTCTTTCAACCCCACATAGTTGACACGCTTGATTTGTGGCAAGGTCTGCATCTTCTTGGCAAGTTCCAAGGCGTTGGAGCTCTGCACACGATAACGAGCATCGAGTGTCTCCAATCCCACGGTCTGCATGTAAGCCACCTGTGGAGTCATGTAGGCACCAAAGTTGAAGAGCATCTCGCCATAGAGACGCTTGGCGAAGTCGCCATTGTAAGGAGTACCATAGTCGATGACCAATCCTCCCAACGAAGTGGCACCGCCACTCACATACTTAGAGCTTGACACCACCTCAATGTCCACACCCAAGTTCTTGGCAGAGAACTGGGTGAAAGGGATGGCAGTAGTATCAGCCACCAAAGGAACATTCTTCTCATGCGCAATCTCGGAGAGTGCCTTCAGGTCGGCGACCTCCATCTGTGGGTTGGTGATAATCTCCAGGAACACGCAACAGGTATCGTCGTCGATCGCTTCACGCACCGCATCCAGATTGGTCAAGTCGCGCAAACGGATCTTCACGCCAAAGCGGCGAAGCGTGCCTACCAAAAAACCATACGTATTGCCAAAGAGATGCTTGGAAGTAACGATATTCTTGCCCTGTGCCGCCAAGGCTAGCAAGGTATTGCTGATGGCAGCCATACCCGAATTGAAAGCTGTGGCATGAGCGGCATCGGTAAGAGCTGCCACACGACGCTCCAAATTAGTTACCGTAGGGTTCTCCACACGGGAATAATCTGGAGCCTTGATTTTATCGGTAAAGGCATCTGCCATGATTTCTGCATTGTCAAATTCGTAAGCTAGCGTATTATAAACTGGTACGCTCAATGAATCGTAAGCGTCACGACGCTCGTATGCCATGTGAATGGCTCGGGTTTGTTTCTTCATCTTTTATATTCTATTTTTGTTTTTTGGCTGCAAAATTACGAAAAAATAATGACATACGCATACCTAACGTTTGGTATTTTCTTTAAAATCATAAGAAAGCAGTCCTATAATTCAGCTTTACCTCTCTATTTGTCTCCCCCTAAATAGACCTATCCCCCTAGCCTTAGTCCTAAACTTACCTAAAATTCCATCAATTCTCCTTAATCAAAATTTACTTGAATCATCAATTCCCCTTAATCAAAATTTACTTGAATATAATAAATGAGAGAAAAACACGTTTTATAGGGTATGAAACAAAGAATATTGATTTTCGCTATATGCCTCGTTGCCACCCTCAAGATGATGGCACAGGAATTTACGCTGCAAGGTAGAGTGACCGACGACGACAACAACCCTGTGGAGCTAGCCACCGTATCGGTGGTCAAGCAAGGCAAGGTGGCATTCACTTCCCTGAGGGGCGAGTTCAGCATGCACCTACAATCCGCCGACAGCGTGGTGGTGAAGTTCTCCATGATTGGTTATAAGACCAAGACTCGTGTGTTGCGCCGCCCTCGTGGCAAGCAGACCCTACAAGTGGTGCTCCATGCCGACGCCACCATGCTGGGCGAAGTAAACGTGACGGGCGAAAAGCTACAGACCGACCAAACACAAGAAATCAAAATCAAGGATGCGAAACTGGCTCCTTCCGCCAACGGCAACGCGGTGGAAGGACTCATCCAGCAACAGGCTGGCGTGAGTACCCACAATGAGCTGTCATCCCAGTACAATGTGCGTGGCGGTGCCTTCGACGAGAACTCAGTATATATAAATAATGTGGAAGTGTATCGCCCGTTCCTCGTGCGCAGTGGTCAGCAGGAAGGTCTGTCGGTCATCAATCCTTACATGGTCGACAAGATTGGATTCTCCACCGGTGGCTACGCCGCCAAGTATGGCGACAAGATGAGCTCCGCCCTCGACATCACCTACAAGACGCTGAAAGCCAAGGGCAAGAAGCCTACCGTGGAAGGTAGCGCCGCCGCAAGTCTTCTCGGTGCCGACGCCTATATCGGACTGGGCACCAAGAAGTTGTCGTGGCTTAACAGCGTGCGTTACAAAACGACCTCCTACTTGCTTGGCTCGATAGAGACCAAGGGAGAGTACAAGCCGAACTACCTGGATTACCAGACCTATCTGAGCTATCAGCCGAACAAGCGATGGAAGCTCGACTTCATCGGTTACATCTCCGACAACCATTACAACTTCGAGCCACACGACCGAGAGACCACCTTCGGAACCATGCAGGACGTGAAGAGTTTCCGCGTCTACTTCGACGGACAGGAGAAAGACCGATTCCTCACCTACTTCGGAACCCTCGGCATCACCCGCAACATCACCGACAAGACCAACATCTCCTTGCTCGGCAGCGCCTTCTACACCAAGGAACAGGAGAAATACGACATACAGGGGCAATACTGGCTCGACCAGACCGAGACCTCCGAGAACCTCGGCGTGGGAACCTACTTCGAGCATGCCCGCAACTATCTCACCGCCCGTGTGCTGAGCGCCAAGCTCATGCTGAAACACAAGGTGCAGAAACACGACATCGAAGCTGCCCTGACCTTCAAGAAAGAGCACATCGAGGAAAACTCGGTAGAATACGAGATGAGAGATTCCGCTGGCTACAGCATGCCGCACAACGGCAAGGACCTCTACATGATTTACTCGATGAAAGCTCGCAACGAACTGAATGCCAACCGCATAGAAGGTTACCTACAGGACACTTACCGATTCACTAGCGGCGGAAAAGTCAAGCATAGCGCTTACTACGAAAAGATGATGGCCAACCGTGACAGCATCCAAAGTAACAACAGCACCCTGGGCAATAGTACCCAAGGCAGCAACTTGCCTATCGAGAACGAGGAAAAGACGCACTACACACTGAACTACGGTATCCGTTTCAGTCACTGGAACTTCAATAAGGAGACTATCGTGAGCCCTCGCATCTCCCTCGGCATCATCCCGGCAGGACACGAGAACACAACACTCCGCTTCGCCGCAGGTCTCTACTACCAGGCTCCGTTCTTCAAGGAGTTGAGAGATACCAACACCGTGAACGGCATCACTTACGCTACGCTCAACCAGAAGATCAAGAGTCAGCGAAGCATCCACTTCATCGCAGGTTACGACTACCGATTCAAGGTGAACGAACAGCGATACAAGTTCTCTGCTGAAGCCTACTATAAGGCGTTGAGCAACCTGGTACCTTACTCGGTGAGCAACGTGAAGGTAGTGTACTACGGACAGAACGAGTGCAGCGGTCATGCCGCCGGACTCGACTTCAAGCTCTACGGTGAGTTCGTGCCCGGCACCGACTCCTGGCTGAGCCTCTCGCTGATGGACACGAAGATGAAGCTCAACGGCAAGAGCATTCCGCTGCCTACCGACCAGCGATATGCCGTGAACCTCTTCTTCACCGACTACTTCCCAGGCAGCAAGAAATGGCGTATGTCGCTGAAGCTCGCCTTCGCCGACGGCCTGCCATTTTCAGCCCCTCACAAGGAGTTGGAAACCAACAGCTTCCGTGCCACAGCTTATCGCCGTGCAGACATCGGAATGAGCTACCAGTTGCTCGACAACCCACATCATGAGAAGAAGACCTTCCTCAAGAACGTGACGCTCGGCGTGGATTGCCTCAACCTATTCGGCATCGACAACGTGAATAGCTACTACTGGGTGACCGACGTGACCAACCAGCAGTATGCCGTACCTAACTACCTGACGGGCAGGCAGATTAACGGCAGAGTACTCATTGAGTTCTAAGTGAAGAACAAAACGAGATGAATAAAATAAGAAGAGCGAGAAGAATGAAACATGAAAAGAGATGAGAGAAGCATATACTCATCAAATCTAATGATTTTTCACATTATTCTAAATATTTAACCGTAGATAGTTCGCTATCTGCGGTTTTTTTCGTACCTTTGCACGGAATTATGAGATTTGCGCAAAAAGCGCATCATTTAGTAAGTTCATCACAAAGATTTCGTAAGTTCATCATTAAGACAAAAAAGAAATAATACATAATAATCAATTATGAGCAAACAAGTAGAAAAGATTAAGGAGCTGATCGCTAAGCGCGAACAGGCTCGTCTTGGCGGTGGCGAGAAGGCCATCGAGAAGCAGCATGCACGTGGCAAATACACTGCTCGTGAGCGTATCGAAATGTTGGTAGACGCTGGCAGTTTCGAGGAGTACGACATGTTCAAGTTGCATCGTTGCACTAACTTCGGCATGGAGAAGAAACAATACCTCGGCGATGGTGTCGTAGCAGGTAGCGCTACTATCGCAGGCCGCTTGGTATATGTATATGCTCAGGACTTCACCGTAAATGGTGGTTCACTCTCTGAGACTATGGCACAGAAGATTTGCAAGGTGATGGACATGGCTATGACCATGGGCGCACCTGTCATCTGCATGAACGACTCTGGTGGTGCTCGCATCCAGGAAGGTATCTGCGCACTCGCTGGTTACGGTGAGATTTTCGAGCGCAACATCCTCGCTTCTGGTGTCATCCCACAGATTTCTGCAATCATGGGCCCTTGCGCTGGTGGTGCCGTTTACTCTCCAGCCTTGACCGACTTCATCATCATGAAGGAGCAGACTTCTTACATGTTCTTGACAGGTCCTAAGGTTGTGAAGACCGTGACTGGCGAGGACATCGACGCCGAGCACCTCGGTGGTGCATCTGTTCACGCTACCAAGAGTGGTGTAACCCATTTCGCAGCCAAGACAGAGGAAGAGGCCATCGAGATGATCAAGACTCTGCTCTCTTACATCCCTAGCAACAACACTGAGGAGGCCCCTCGCGTAGAGTGCAATGACCCTATCGACCGCATGGACGACTCTCTGAACGAGATTATTCCTGAGGATCCTAACCAGGCTTACGATATGTACAAGGTGATTGGTGCCGTAACCGACAATGGTGAGTTCTTCGAGGTACAGCCTAAGTTCGCCAAGAACATCATCACTGGTTTCGCTCGCTTCAATGGTCAGAGCGTAGGTGTCGTTGCCAACCAGCCAGCAGCTTACGCTGGTGTGCTCGACGTGAACGCTAGCCGCAAGGCAGCTCGCTTCGTACGTTTCTGCGATGCGTTCAACATTCCTATCGTATCTCTCGTAGATGTACCAGGATTCTTGCCAGGTACAGGTCAGGAGTACAACGCCGTTATCCAGCACGGTGCACAGTTGCTCTACGCTTACGGCGAGGCTACCGTGCCAAAGATCACTATCACATTGCGTAAGAGCTATGGTGGTAGCCACATTGTGATGGGCTGCAAGCAGCTTCGTGCCGACCTCAACTTCGCATGGCCATCTTCAGAGATTGCCGTTATGGGTGCCAGCGGTGCCGTTGCCATCCTCTGCGGTAAGGAAGCCAAGGCTAAGAAGGAAGCTGGCGAGGACGTAAAGGCATTCTTGGCAGAGAAGGAAGAGGAATACACAGAGAAGTTTGCTAATCCATATCAGGCTGCTCAGTATGGCTACATCGACGATGTGATCGAGCCTCGCAACACTCGTTTCCGCATCTGCCGTGGTTTGGCTCAGCTCGCTACCAAGCGTCAGAGCTTGCCAGCTAAGAAGCATGGCTGTATGCCGATGTAATCTTCAGTCAGGAGTTAGAAGTTAGGAGTTAGAAGTTTAAATACTATAACGAATGGATAAGAATATTTATGCTGCTATTGCCATGGCACTCTATGAGTACCAGGGCAATAACGTACACGACAAGGAGCCTGGCATCATCACGATCCAGCCACGTCAGACGATGTGGAACGCCAAGTTCTTGAGTTTAACAGCAAAACCATAAAAGAATAGAAATGAAAGAGTTCAAATATACAATCGACGGAAAAGAATACAAGGTTCAGATTGAGGGTGTTGAGGACAACATCGCAAGCGTGAACGTGAATGGCGAGGCTTACAAGGTAGAGATGGAGAAGGAAGCAAAGCCAGAGAAGAAGAAGGTAGTATTGGGCAAGCCAGCTGCCGCTTCTGATGAGGCTGAGGCAACTCCTGCTGCCAACGTAAACGCTGCCAACGCAGTGAAGGCTCCTCTCCCTGGTACTATCACCAGCATCGAGGTTGCCGTAGGTCAGGAAGTTAAGGCAGGCGACACTGTTGTCGTTCTCGAGGCTATGAAGATGCAGAACAACATCGAGGCTGAGAAGGATGGCAAGGTTACCGCCATCTGCGTAAAGCCAGGTCAGGCTGTGCTCGAAGAGGACGCTCTCGTTGTCATCGAGTAAATATCGCACGGATTAAATCACGACCTACGCGCCCTGAAAGGGCAATTTGCTCCTAGCCCAGGGCATCGCCCTGGGTTTTACGTCCCAATAACAAAGTCGCCCTGAAAGGGCAAAAGCGTTGACGACAAGATGCTTTTGCCCTTTCAGGGCGACTTTGTTGATACTATCATACCCCCAGGGCGATGCCCTGGGCTAGGGGCTGTTGTGCTTTGGCTTTCCCTTCGGCCGCCGATTTACAATTCTGCCCGTCCTTGTCTGCAACCCCAATAGGACTTATGACACGCTCTCCTTTTTCTTATATATGTACAAATCCGGCAGGACCATTGAGTTTCTGCCCCTTCGTCCTCACATACTTCAAGAAAGCCACGACCACAGGATTCTTTGGCTTGCCAGCGGTAACGAGATAGAGGTTGCGGGCTGGTGGCGCAGGATACTTGCCTGCCGCTATCGCCTCCATCAAATGGTCGAGGGTATCATAGAATTGCTCGTCGGCATCCACCTTGCCATTTCCATTCACATCTATCGGAACGATGGCGATGCCCTTGGTTGGCTTATGCGTCTTGTCATTATAAGCATAACCGATGTTGTTATATCCGATGCCGTTCACATCCTTTTGCAGGGTCTCGGCGATACTAGGGTCTCCGAACACACCCGTTCCCTTCAAGTCCTCTTGCTTTTTATCCAAGAACTTTGCCCAGGTCTCGGCGGCTCCACAGGCATCGCTTCGAGTATAGACATTGAGCTTCGTCTTGCCATCCCAGATTTTCTTAGCTTCCTCCTGGCTCAATCCCGTCTTCAGATAACGCTGATACTCAGGATTATCCTTGTTGATGGTCGCCACCACGGCATCCTTGGCTACGGCATACGCCACCGCTCCTTTTTCCTTTTCCTGAGGCTTGAGCTCACGGCTCACCATGGCAATGTCCACCTGGTCAGCAAGCACATCGGTGATGCCCTTGCCCGCTCCACCAGCCGAGATGTCGATGTCTACCCCTGGATGCAGGCGATGAAATTCGTTAGCCCATTGTATCGCCAATGGATAGAGGGCGAAGGCACCCGAAAGGGTGATATATCCGCTCAACTCTTCCTTGCCGTTGGCATCTCGCTTCACCTCGCCCCTGCTGCCACAACTGTTCAACAGCAAAGTTCCTCCCAATACCAATAATATACCGAATACTGCTTTTCTTCTCATAATTCTTCCTTTATGATTGTTTCTTTGTTTCTTAATATGACTTCTGACCAATTCATCAAAGACTTTTGGAGAGTCTCTGATTGTGTCTGCAAAAGTACAAAGAATATCGCAGGAAGACAATACCATAATCGAATGATTCACAATACCATACTATTGGTATGCCAACTATCCCAAAAGAGACAAAAAGAGCTCCGAGCGAAGAATATACCAAACTTTAGGTATGCGATTACACCACAATAGGTATAGGATGGCATCGTTTTTCTCCGTACCTTTGCACCCGTAAACAAGAAGTAAAACTAAAAGGTATTTCCCTTTTATATATATAATAGGTATATACCTTATTAATAATAGGAGATAAAGACATGAACGCAATCGCAGCAACACTTTCACAGGCTTGGGCTGGTCTTACACAGCATCAGTTGGGTTTGGCACATCGCCAGTTCGCTTTCACTCAGAGCGAGCCTTTCACCGTGGACGCTAAGTTCGCACACAATTCCAACGCCCAGCTCGACACACACGACTTGAATGTCTACATCAATGGTGCGCAGATTCTGAAGAATGTCAACGTAAACATTCCTAAGAACAAGATTACCTGCATCATCGGTCCTTCCGGTTGCGGCAAGTCTACTCTCCTCCGCACATTCAACCGCCTCAACGACCACGTGGAAGGTCTGAAGATGGACGGCGAGGTAAATTTGGGCGAGAACAACATCCTCGCAGCCAGCAGCAGCAAGCTCTCAGAGTTGCGCCGTAACATCGGTCTCGTACCTCAGCGTCCATGCCCTCTCCCAATGAGCATCTACGACAACGTGGCTTACGGTTGCCGCATCCATGGCATCCGCAACAAGAAGAAGCTCGACTCTATCGTAGAGCACTATCTCAGAGCCGTAGGTCTTTGGGAGGAAGTAAAGGATCGCTTGAAGAGCCCAGCAGCCAAGTTGAGCGGTGGCCAGCAGCAGCGTCTCTGCCTTGCCCGCAGCCTTGCCGTAGAGCCTAGCTACCTGCTTGCCGACGAGAGCACCTCAGCCCTCGACCCTATCAGCAGCAAGAAAGTGGAGCAACTCTTCACTGAGCTGAAGAAAGACTACAGCATCGTGATGGTTACCCATACCCTTCGCCAGGCACTCCGCATCGCCGACCACGTTATCTTCATGTATCTCGGCGAGGTAATCGAGGAAGGCAGCGCAGACGAGGTCTTCAATCATCCAAAGCATGAACTCACTCAGAAATATCTCAACGGAGCATTTAGCTAATCGGCTAAGGGCTCCGTTTTTTATTATTTATATTCGTGGTATCCAAAGAATATTATTAGAGCTTTATTGAATCCTTACCAAGGCTCTATTGCCCGCTTACTAAGGCTTTATTGAACCTTTACCGAGGCTCCTTTGGGGCTCAAAAGGGGCTTACGAAAATGTTACGTTAGGCTAACGAAAGCGTTACGTTGGGCAGAATAATAGTAAAAATGAAGTATACCTAATTCGTGGTATGGAGGATACTACTATAATGCGATGCAAAATACCCCCTGGGTGGTATGGTGTAACTCACAAAATCGCAGTACCTTTGCACCCAGAAAATAACAAGTAAAAGTTATCGTCAGATAACCCAGAATAGTAACAAGAATAATAACAAATAAAAAAGATAAGATTATGGCACAGATTATTGTAAACGACGAGAAGCAGGAAGTTAATCTTCCTTTGACATTGGCAGAACTCATCAAGATCAACAAGGTGTTCCAGCCAGAGATGGTTACCGTTCAGGTGAACGAGGACTTCGTGGAGAAAGAAGACTACGAGAAGACTCAGCTCAAGGAGGGCGACCGAGTGGACTTCCTCTATTTCATGGGCGGCGGTGCTTGCTAACCCGAAGTAGCCATTTACGACTATTTATCAGACATATTGCAAGAAATTTCGCTAAAAGTTTCTCAATATGTACAATAATATTTCATCTTTCTTGTTAATAATATAATAGAGAATCATATTATATTCCAATCTCTCAAGCTAGAGCAAAAGATGTGAACGAACTGGAAACAAGGAAGAATTCAATTATTCATCAATAAAGGAAAGAAACAAGATGATTGATTTAACAGAAGAACAAATCGAGAGATATAGCCGTCACATCCTCCTTCAGGATGTCGGTCTCGAAGGTCAGGAGAAACTCCTCAACGCCAAGGTGCTCATCGTGGGCGCCGGCGGCTTGGGCGCTCCTGCTGCCTTATACTTAGCCGCAGCCGGCGTAGGTCACATCGGCATCGTCGATGCGGACGTTGTTGACTTGAGCAACCTGCAACGACAGGTCATCCACTTCACCAAGGACGTAGGTGTTCCTAAGGTAGAGAGCGCCAAGGAGAAGATGATAGCCATCAACCCAGACGTGGAGGTGACCACCTACCACGAATTCCTCGACTCACACAACGCGGAGGAAATCATCAAGCCATGGGACTTCGTCATCGACGGCACCGACAACTTCCCTGTGAAGTTCCTCATCAATGATGCTTGTGTCCGCTTGGGCAAGGCATTCTCCCATGGTGGAATTCTCCGTTTCCAGGGTCAGACCTTTACCCATCTTCCAGGCACAGCCTGCTATCGTTGCTTCTTCAAGGAGCCACCTCCAGCAGGAGCCGTTCCTACCTGTAGCCAGGCTGGCGTGTTGGGAGCCATCGCCGGTATGCTCGGAACCATCCAGGCAGCCGAGGCTTTGAAATACATTACAGGCGTAGGCGAACTCTTGACCGACCGCTTGCTTACCTTCGATGCCAAGACGATGAACTTCCGCACCATCAAGGTGAAGAAGCGTGCATCCTGCGAGATTTGCGGCGACCACCCTACCATCGATCATCTCATCGACTACGAGCAGGCTGCCTGCGACTTGAAGCATCACTAAAGTCAATGTTAAGTGTAAAATGTTAAATGTTAAGTTATTCAGATAGCTATGAAGATTAACGACGACGTAATACAGACTATCATCGAGCAAGCGAAGAAGGACGCACCCATCGAGAGTTGCGGACTTCTTCTTGGCAAGGACGATGTGGTGACAGAGAGCTATTGGATGGAGAACATCGACCATAGCGAGGAGCATTTCTCCTTCGCTCCGAAAGACCAGTTTGCAGCACTGAAATATGCTCGCAGCAAGGGCTTGAAGATTCTCGCCAACTGGCATTCCCATCCTGCATCCCCTTCCCGCCCTTCACAGGAAGACTTGAGACTGGCAAACGACCCAAACATTCGTTATGCCATCATCTCACTGCTCGACGGACAGATTCACCTCAACTCCTTCAAGGTTTTGAATGGAGAGGTGGTGGATAAGGAAGTTCACTACGAAAAAGAATAACGGTAACAGGGAAATATGAAAACGGCAACTAGAAATCATGCCGGATTTCCCTAGAAACAGTTTAGAATAAAAGATACAAAAACATGTACAGAATACCTTCTACATTAAATGGAGACTTGGACTATACCCAGTCGCTCATCGACCAGTTCAAGGCGGGTAAGATTCAGGCAGGACAGCTGAAATCCAACCGTGTGCCTATGGGTATCTACGAGCAGCGCAAGAACCAGCACTACATGTTGCGCCTTCGCTGTGCCGGCGGTCTCGTCACTCCAGAGCAACTCGCCAAGATTGCCTTCGTGGGTCATCAGCTCTCCACCTCGCACCTCCACGTCACCACCCGACAGGAGATTCAGATTCACAACGTTGACATCGAGGATGCCATCCCAGCTCTTAAGAAGTTGGAGAAGGTGGGCATCTCCAGCGCTGGCGGCGGTGGTAACACCGTAAGAAACATGATGGTGGATGACCGCAGCGGTCTCACCTCCGACGAGGAATTCGATGTCTATCCATACGTAGAGGAACTTACCTCTCGCCTCATCGCCGAGAAGGATTCGTTTACGATGCCTCGTAAGTACAAGGTGGCCATCGACACCAGTGTGGAGACAGCCAACTATTCTTACATCGCCGACCTCGGTTTGCAAGCTCGCATCAAGGACGGACAGCGTGGTTTCCGTGTGCTCATCGCAGGTAGTGCGGCTAGCAACGCCCACACCGGTTGGGAGGTATTCGACTTCCTGCCAGAGGTAGATCTCTACCGTGCAGCCAAGGCTTTGAAGAACTGGTTTCACAAGTATGGCAACCGTCGCAACCGCCACAAAGCTCGCATGAGATATGTGTTCTACAAGTATGGAGAGGAAGAAGCCAAACGATTGTATCTCGAAGAGTTTGAGTCACTTAAGAAGGATGGTTCTATGGATTTCTATGCTCCAGCATTGCCTTTGGAGCATCACAAGCCAGCCTTCGCTCCACTGACTGAAGTGAAGAGTGAAGAACGAAGAGTGAAGAATTCAAATGTAGAAGAAGACTTCCTCGATGTTGAGGCTTTCAACATTTGGAAGCAGCGTTACGCCCACAAGCAGACCAACGCCGAGGGATTGAAGGAGAACCTATGGTACGCCTACATCCCATTGAAGCACGGCAACAACTCGAC
>ERZ808242.993-NODE-993-length-17927-cov-6.646150_pt1 | contig 17927 bp, 16 predicted proteins | sample MGYA00521244_ERZ808242 | MGnify/ENA primary metagenome ERZ808242 (study PRJEB31516, sample SAMN03275573) | gut metagenome | biome: mammalia-associated habitat; material: feces | host: Papio cynocephalus | place: Kenya | collected 2012-07-27 ... | reverse complement strand
GCATAGAGAAGCAGGACATACGTACGAAGGTGAGGGAGCGCCGCTCCGGATGCACCATACTCTTCCTGGTGGACGCGAGCGGTTCGCTGGGGGTCCGCAGGAGGATGGCGGCGGTCAAGGGCGCTGTGCTCTCGATGCTGCGCGACAGCTACGTCAAGAGGGACCGCATTGGCCTGATGGCGTTCCGCCGCGATTCGGCGGAGCTTGTGCTGCCTCCGACGAGGTCCGTGGAATACAGCTACAGGAAACTGGAGGAGCTCCCCACCGGAGGGAAGACCCCGCTGGGCCAGGCCCTGGCGACGGTGAGCGACTTCATGACTTCGTACTCGAGGAGCCATCCGGGGGAGTCCTGCTACATAGTCCTGATAACGGACGGGAGGGCCAACGTACCGCTGAGGGAGGGGGCTGATGCCAATCAGGAGGTCGAGAGGCTCGCCGAGGGGCTGTCGATCCCTCAGGTGAAGTGGATCGTCGTGGATGCGAGCACGGGGTTCGTGCGCTTCGACAACGCGGAGCGCCTCGCGAAGGCCCTGGAGGGGACCTACTTCAGGCTGGAGGACCTCGACGCTGATAGGCTGGCGGGATCAGTCAGATCCGTCATTGGCCGATGACGGTTCCGCTGCGGGAGATGACGATCTCCTTGAAGCGGATGTCCCTTCCGCATTCGGATATCGCCGCCAGGACCATGTTGGTCAGAACGCGGCAGCAGGGGACCTCCATCCTGATGACCACGACCTCGTCGACGGGGTTGTTCCTCAGGATGGTGGCGATCTTCTCGAAGCGGGTCTTGTCATCGAGCTTGGGGCATCCGATGACGACAGGGTTGCCGTCCAGGAGCACCCTTTTGAAATCGTCGAAGACGAATGCGGTGCAATCGGCAGCGAACACTAGAGTCTCTCTGAAGAAATCGGATTTCTGAGGGACCAGCGCCAGCTGGATCGGCCAGTGGTACCCGGAGTCGCCCGTGGAGATGCATTCTATGCGTCCAGCAGCCATGATGCCCTCGGAAGGATCGATGAAGCGGATGGCGCCCTGTGGGCAGACCGGAAGGCAGTCCCCCAGGCCGTCGCAGAAATCCCTTCTGAGGAGCGCTGCCTTCCCGTTGACTATGGCCAAGGCTCCTTCGTGACAGGCTGTGACGCAGAGTCCGCATCCGTCGCATTTCTCCGAATCGATGACGATCTCCTTTCCGAGCATGTTGATTACATCTATTATTGAGATATAGTGCTTCGGTTGTTGTTATTAATATATCATATAAATGTTATGAAGTTCATTTTTGTCATCCAAAGTTTTTTAATTATTTAGATATTGGCTGTATCATCCAACAGTGGGTATAATGGAGATTCGCATAAAGGATGTGACTTTCAGTTACAAAGGATGTCTCGACAGTCCTGTTTTAAAAGGGGTTTCAGCAGACTTCCAAGAATCGCAGGTCATATCAATTTTGGGACCTAACGGTGTCGGAAAATCAACGTTGATTCATTGTATCAATAAGATTTTGGAACCGACTTCAGGCTGTGTTCTTTTGAATGATGTCGAAGTTTCTGAATATTCACTTAAGGAAATGGCCAAGCATGTGGGATATGTCCCGTATACCTCATCAGATACATTTCCATTAACGGTAGTTGATGCCATTCTTTTGGGAAGGCATCCGTATTCTAAATGGAAGACCACTGATGAGGATCTTGAGCTCGTCTATGAAGTAATAGAGAAGCTGGAGATACAAGATTTGGCGATGCGTTATTTCAATGAATTATCAGCAGGTCAGCATCAGAAAGTTATGTTGGCTCGTGGTTTGGTACAAAAACCGGAGATTCTTCTATTGGATGAGCCTACGTCTAATCTGGACATAAAGCACCAGCTGGGAATATCTCGTATTTTGAGAGAGATTTCCCGTACTGAGGGCATCATGGTCATTATGATCAGTCATGATTTGAATATTGCTGCACGTTATTCGGACAACATTATTTTGATGCATGAAGGCAGGATATTTGCTGTCGGAAAGCCGGATTCTGTACTGACTCCCGAGAATATCAAGGCAGTCTATGATGTAGATTGCAGAATAATCGACGATAAAGGGAAACCCTACATCGTTTTTGAAGATAATCAACTCAGGGATTTGCCACCTGCAGGGTTTGTTTCAACGGATTGACTGATTAGATATCTGGAGGTTAATGAATGGACAAAAAAAGTATGGCTGCAATCTTTGTCGTTATGATTTTGATTATAGCAGCTGTATCCGCATTCGTTGCATTGGATGATAAATCCAAAGACAACGGAGAACCAACAGTTCTGGATAATGCTGAGCTCAAAGTATATGGCAATATCAACGGCGACAGATACATTGATGATCGCGATGTTTCCATCATAAAGAATCTGATCAAAGAAAGAAAAACGGCAGACGAGTATCCGTTGGCCGATGCGAACCAAGACGGTGTTCTGGATTCTAAGGACCTCGATGTAGTCGAAGCTGTCGTCAATGGGGAACCAACGACGATTTGGCACATCAACTACCATGATGTGGATTCCGATGGAGCTATGGATGAGGAACTAGTCTCATCCAAGTACCCCATTACATCGACTATAATGACCGGTTCCACGAACAGTTTCATGCTGATGTTCATCCTTGGAATCGTCGATGAAGTCAAGGGGGCGTGCTACAGCAGTACGGTGGATAAGGCGCTGTTCGGAGATAATTATCTCAATCAGGAGAAGGTTGAGAAGCTGGGAGCAAAGAGTTACGCCATTCCGTTCGAAGACGGCAAGGTTGGATCTTCTGACATCATTGCAAAGAAGGGCGTTACTGCTCTAATCACAGACTGGAACAAGATCTATATAACGAATGAGAAGGACTTCGAGAATGCAGGCATCGATGTGATCCGTGTAGCTGCTGCTTCTGTAGATGAGCCTGTAATGAAGCACTCTGCTCTTCTTCTCGGCCTTCTTTTCCAGAAGATAGATCGTGCTAACGAATATCTGGAATTCTCCGAGAATATGATGGAGAATATCTCTAGTTTGGTCAAAGACGTTGACAAGAAGAAGGTCATTGCTTCGAGCACTACGGAGAACATTTCGTCTGGAGATTCGGATTATGTCAAGCTATGCATCATGGCAGGAGCAGAGTTTGCACTGGACGATAAGGTTGATTTCAACAATAAGAATTCTGTCCCCATTGCCGATCACCCTGAGGTATACACCTACAAAATCGATGATCTCATTCATCTGAGAACTGGTCTTTCGTACGGTCAGACTCCAGACTCCATAGCTAAGATGTGGGAGGAGTATACGAAGCCGTTTGAGAATGCGCCCAGCACCATGAATCAATATCTGGTGTCCGGAACGGTCCCCATCTGTCTCAGAGTAGGTTACGTATCCTGTGCACTTTATTCAGACGTGGTCAGTCTGGAACTTGTTAATGATTATCACAAACAGTTCATAGACAAGTTCTACAACGGTCTGTCGTTCGATATCGATTCGATGAAGTTCATTGTTAGCGGAACGGCATAAAACTTTTAGGCCGGGATTTCCCGGCCCCTTTACCCAGGTGAAATGATGGCGACACGCACTGAATTCAAAGAAATCTATCGTAAATCGATATATGTCAAATTGTGCGTGATTCTGGCTTTTTCACTTTTAGCTGTTATCCTGTTCTTCCTTTCATTGTCTGTGGGAACCCGCGATCTTTCGATTGGACAGGTCTATTCTATTCTTTTAGAACATATTTCGGGGTCTGTATATGATCCTGTTTTACAGTACGAGCTATGGTATGATGACAACATAGTGTGGAATTATCGTCTTCCTCGTGCTCTATTCGCAATTATCGCTGGTGCAGGTTTGTCTGTAGCGGGAGCAACAATGCAAAGTGTCATGAAGAATCCCTTGGCAGATCCGTATACTACGGGTATTTCTTCTGGTGCTTTATTGGGTGTATCCCTTTCTCTGGTTTTAGGCTTCAATGTGGGTTCTGGAGGATTAGATGGCTATGGAACGGTCATCAATTCGATGATTTTTGCAATGGTCCCTGTAGGCATCATCTACATGTTGTCTCCGATAATGAAATCTCCAGCCACTCTAATTCTGGCAGGAACGGCCGTATCCTATCTCTTCAGTTCTATAACTTCAATCATATTGGTTACGAACAGCGAAGAATCGTTGACAAGTGTGTATCAGTGGCAGGTCGGATCCTTTACTGATTTGTCATGGGATGCTATACCTATCCCCTTTGTTGTATGTCTAGTCGGCTCGGTTATGCTGTTCCTGATGTCAGGAAAGATGAATTTGATGTCTCTTGATGATAAGGATGCGAAGGCACTAGGTTTGGATGGAGAGAAGTTGAGGCTGATATGCCTCATCGTATTGTCATTCATGGTTTCATCAATCATCAGTTTTGTCGGGATAATCGGTTTTGTTGGACTGATTATTCCACATGTGGTTAGATTGACAATAGGTTCTGACAATCGTTTTGTGATACCTGCATCTGTATGCATAGGAGCGGCATTCCTTTTGGGCTGTGATATCATTTCACGTGCAATCGACGTTTCATCAACAGTGCCTGTAGGGGTGGTTACAGCATTCATAGGTTCGCCAATTTTCCTTTATCTCATAATACGCGGCAAGAGGGAGATCTGGTGATGATTACAGATTACATCAAAGGCTCAGTTAAGGCATATCGCCGTGCTCTCTCTAAGAAAATAATTTACTATGCGTTATTGACAGTGGTTCTGATTGTGATCAGTTTGTATTCCTTGTCTATAAGCAAGCTGGGCATATCATTTTCAGAAGTGTTGGATGCCATTTGGAATCATGTAACTGGAATGGTTCCGGATCGTAATACCCAGTACATCGACTGGTGGATAGACCACAACGTGGTTGCAAACGGTGCTAGAACGGTATGCGGTATTTGTGTGGGCGCTGTTCTGGCCGCATGTGGCGCGGTTATGCAGACAATCACCCGCAATCCTCTGACCGATCCGTATACGATTGGAGTTTCATCGGCAGCTTTGATGGGCGTCACAGTTTCCATAATAATGGGCGTAGCAGTTGTTCCTGGATTGAGCGGAGACTCTGTGAAAATCGTCAATGCTTTCGTGTTTGCGATGATTCCGTCTTTTGTCATTCTTTTCTTAGCCTCGATGAAGAGGTTGAGTTCGACGATGATGGTGCTCGTCGGAATCGCGATGATGTATATGTTCAACGCGTTTACTACTTTTTTGAAGTATAATGCGGAATCCGAGCAATTGGATGAGATATATCGCTGGAGTTTGGGAACGTTAACGAAAACGGATTGGGATTCCGCTTATGCATTGATTCCTGTGACTATCATAACTCTGGTAATCTTGATGATTTTTGCAAACAGTCTGAATGTTCTGGGAACTGGAGATAATGTTGCAAAAGGCCTCGGCGTGAATCCTTCACGTGTCAGAATAGGATCATTTGTTTTGATATCTGCTGTAACATCTGTGGCCGTTTGTTATACCGGAACCATAGGTTTTGTCGGTCTTGTAGCCCCTCATATTTCTAGATTGTTTGTAGGAAGCAATATCAAATTGCTTGTGCCTCTTTCGATGCTGATAGGCGGGATAATGGTTGTAGGTGCAGACATCTTGGTAAGATGGATTCCCCAAGATTTGCCTGTCGGCGTCATAACGGCGGTCATAGGCAGCCCATTGTTCCTGTTCTTTTTGTACAAGCAGAGGATGAAATCTGCGTTCTAAGTCATTGCGGACATCAATAGTGGCAATGTATAACGAAATTAACCTTTGAACACTACACCGCTAAGCATAGTTCTTGATGAGAATGGTAGAAGTTCTTCGACATACAGGAATCATCTATCGAGGGGATTCGATGAACGATGTCACAATCAGAGCGAAGGGTCTGGTGAAGAGGTTCGGAGACTTCACGGCAGTGGACGGCATAGACCTCGAGATCCGCAGAGGCGAGATATTCGGATTCCTCGGACCCAACGGAGCCGGCAAGACCACGACCATCCGCATGCTCACCACGCTCTCTCCTCCTACGGAGGGCATCGTCGAGATCGACGGAAGAGAGGTGTCCGGCCTTGGCGACCGCGCCAAGGAGGAGATAGGAATCGTGCAGCAGCACATCTCGCTCGATCGCGACGTCACCGTTTTGGAGAACATCCGCTACCATGCAGTCCTCCATCGCATCCCGAAGGAGGAAGCCGATACGCGCATATCCGCTCTGGTGGAGATGATGGGGCTGGAGCCGTACCGTGACAGGCTTGTGGTGAACCTATCGGGAGGCTGGAAGAGGCGCGTTGCGATAGCCTGCTGCCTCATCCACAAGCCGTCCCTGCTCTTTCTCGACGAGCCCACCGCGGGCCTCGACACGCAGTCTCGTCATATGCTCTGGGAGCTGGTCCGCCGTCTGAACGGCGATGGCCGCACTGTGTTCCTCACCACGCACTACATGGACGAGGCCGAGGCCCTCTGCGACCGTGTCGCCATAATAGACCGCGGAAGGCTGGTCCGCGTCGGAACCCCGAAGGAGCTCTGCGAGTCGATCGGCGCCTGGGCCGTCGAATACGGGAAGAGCGGAGCCGAGGAGTACAGGTACTTCCGCTCATGGGAGGAGTCCCGCGCCTTCCTGGATTCTCTCCCTCCGGGCACGCCGTCCGCTTCGAGAGCCACGAATCTGGAGGATGTTTTCCTCGAACTGACAGGGCGCGACGTCAGTGCGGTGGAGGAGGTGAAGTTCCGCATATGAGCATCCTAGCCGACTCCTTCCGCGTGGCCTGGATCGACATGGTGTTCATCAGGCGCAACATCGCGGTCGTCCTAGCCACGTGCCTCGTCACCCCTCTCCTGTATCTGTTCGCCTTCGGTTACGGATTGGGAAGCGGCATGACCGTGGAAGGAAGGGACTACCTTGCGTTCATGATCCCCGGAGTGGTCGCCATGACGACTCTGACGGCCTGCTTCAACACGGTGGCGACCAAGGTGATGCTGCAGCGCACGTATTATCAGAGCTTCGACGAGCTGTTCCTCTGCTCCATGTCTCCGTTCTCCATAATCCTGGGGAAGGCGTATGCGGGGATGGTCCGCGGGCTGATCAGCTGCGCGATAATATATTCGATAGGTCTGGCGCTGAGTCCCGATCTGGTGCCGTCCGCCTATGCGGCCGTCGTCATAGTATTCTCGTGCCTGATGTACGGCCTCCTCGGAGTCGTCTCGGGCATGCTCGCGAATTCGCACATCACCCTCAATCTGTTCAACGCCCTCGTCGTGATGCCTATGACGTTCCTGTGCGGGACGATCTTCTCGCTGGACGGCATGGGCGGGCCGATACAGGCCGCGATAGGGCTCCTGCCGCTGACCCATACCACCTCGTGCGTAAGGGCGGTCATGCTCGGGGATCCGTTCCCGTGGGAATCCGCCGCAATCCTGCTGGCATGGTCCGTCGCATTCGTCTTGATATCCCGTCGCATAATGATCTGCGGGCGCTCCTGATCCGGGCGGTCAGTTGGATGACTAATCCATTATATACGGACTATACGGATGGAGGTCCGATTAAGACATGCACCGGGATACGGAGAACCTTCTTACAGACCAATCCGGAGATGCGGAACGCCCAGTCATGGCGGACGTCCGCGACCTCGTGGTCAGATTCGGAGACTTCACGGCAGTGGACGGCCTCACCTTCCAGGTCAGGAAAGGCGAGATATTCGGCTTCCTCGGGCCGAACGGGGCCGGCAAGACCACGACGATCAGAGCCATAACCACGATACAGCGGCCGACCTCCGGGAAGGTCTTCATCGACGGCCACGACACCTCCACGGATTATCTCGTGGCCAGGAGCCTGATAGGGATAGCGCAGCAGCATATCGCTCTGGACAAGGACCTCACCGTCCGCCAGAACATAAGGCAGCACGCGATGCTCCACAAGATTCCGAAAGGCGAGATAGAATCCCGCATGGAGTACGCCGCCGACCTCCTGGGATTGGACGAGTACATGGACCGGAAGGTCGATAGCCTTTCCGGCGGATGGAAGAGGAAGACCTCGATCGTATGCGCCATCGTCCATCGGCCCGAGCTTCTCCTCCTAGACGAGCCGACGGCCGGATTGGATACGAGGTCCAGGCATCTCCTGTGGGATCTGGTCCTCGATCTGAACCGCAGGGGGACGACGATATTCCTGACCACGCACTACATCGAGGAGGCGGAGTCTCTGTGCGACCGCGTGGCGATAATCAACCACGGCAGGTTGGTCGCCGTGGGAACGGTGGACGAGCTCCGCGACACGGTCGGACGCGTCTCCGTCGAATACCAGCGCGACGGCAGGATGGAGGTCCGCCACTTCCCGACGAGGGACGAGGCCAAGCGCTACTCGGAGACCCTGGGGGACTCGTACTTCAACATCCGCAGGACGACCCTGGAGGATGTGTTCCTGGAGCTGACCGGAGAGGACAGGGGGAAGCTGGCATGATCAACCCGTTCACGGTACTGGACGAGGCGTACCGCGTGGCCTGGGGCGATCTCGTGTACATAAGGGAGAACCTCCCGGAGGTTGTCGTGACGACCCTGGTGGGGCCCCTGCTGTATCTGCTGGCCTTCGGATTCGGAATTGGAGGAAGCGTCTCCAGCGATCCCGACGCGTACATGGCCTTCATAGTCCCTGGTATAGTCGCGCTGACGACGCTGTCGGCGACGTTCAGCACGGTATCGATGAAGATACTCGTCCAGAGGCTCTTCTACATGAGCTTCGACGAGCTGCTGCTGTGTCCTGTTCACATATCTGCAATAGTGCTGGGAAAGTGCGCTTCGGGAGTCATACGCGCCCTGCTGAGCTGCACCGTTCTGATGGTCGTCGGCCGGATGATCTCCTCCGACGTGGGGATCGATCCGATGGCGTTCGTAGTGGTGTTCTTCGCCGCCCTCATGTTCTCGCTGCTGGGGCTGCTCGCAGGGATGCTGGTCAACAAGACGCAGAAGCTGAACATGTTCTCGTCGCTCGTCATAGTGCCAATGACCTTCATGTGCGGTACCCTGTTCGATGTCGATGCGCTTCCGGAGGCGGCCTCGGTGGCTGTGTACGCGCTTCCTCTGACCCATGTCAGCGCCCTGATGAGGGGGATAATGCTCGATACCGGCATCCCGATGGATTCGGTGGCGATCCTCGCCGCGTATCTGATCGGATTCTTCGCGGTCTGCTGGTGGCTGATCAAGACGAACCGCTGTCGATCCCGGCGAGCCTCCGGCCTATGCTCTCGGCTTCGGCGATGACGTCGTCGTCGATTGGCATGCCGGGAGGCATCATCCAGATGCAGTACGCTATTCTTCCGACCGATTCGCAGAAGAAATGCTGGGTCATGATGTCTTCCAGGCCTTTGGAGACGCGCTCGGCGCCGGACTCGTCCGCCCCCGCCGTCACGATGACGGCGACGGATTTGCCCCTGGGCATGACGGTTGCAGCGTTCGCGTCCAGGAAGCAGTAGAACCTGTCGAGAACCATCTTGAAGAGGCCGTCGGCATCGTTGAATGCGATGGGCGTGCACAGCAGGATGCCGTCCGCATCCCTCACTGCATCGATGATAGGCGAGATGTCGTCATCCAGGATGCATCTCCCGTTCCCCTTCTTGCACGATTCGCAGTTCTGGCACTGACGGAATATCCTCATATCGTTCAGGAGGTGCTCGTCGACCTGCGCCCCTGCAGCGCGTGCGCTTTCCGAGACCTTTCCGGCCAGCGTCGCACCGTAGCCTTCCCTGCGCGGGCTGGCGATTATCGAGACTATTCTGCGTCCATGCATGCTGCCGGGCCGTGAAGCCGGACGATATGTCAGCAACACGGATGCATCCTGCATCGTCCTTTTATCCGGGTCAGGAGTACGGACCGTCATATGGCGTACAGGTATTCGGATCTGGAGGATGCGATAGTCGATGCCGTCAGGCGCGGGACCGAAGGGAAGAGGGTCGGGGTGGCATGCTCCGGAGGGCTCGATTCTGGGCTCGTGTCGGCTCTGTCGACGCGCTATGCCGATTCGGTCCATCTCTACACATGCGGGACGACGGGAGCGTTCGACGTGGCTATGGCCGAGGACCTTTCCCGGCGCCTCGGCCTGCCCTGGACCCATGTGAGGATATCGAAGTCCAATATCGAGGACCTCGTGAGAGGGATCATCGGCGCCACGGGGATCACCGATCCGTTCACCGTCTCGTATGAGCTCCAGCTCTACAGCGTGTGTAAGGAGGCGGAGGAGGATGTGATCGTATCCGGGCAGGGCTCCGACGAGTACTTCATGGGATGCGCCAAGTTCGTAGGTCAGACGCAGGAGGCCTACGAGGCCCTCAGGGATGCCAGCGTCCAGAGGCTCCTCGAGGTTTCGGTCCCGTGCGAGCTGAGCATCGCGGAGCATTTCGGCAAGACGCTCGTCTATCCGTACATGGATCCCGAAGTGGTATCGCGCATATCGGATCTGGACCCGGAGGACCTCAGGCCCCGGGACATGGATTCCCGCAAGGCGGTCCTACGCGACATAGCGGAGCATCTGGGGTATCCGGAGCTGGCCCAGAGGAAGAAGAAGTCGTCACAATACGGTTCGGGAACGACGGATCTCGTCCGCGCCATGGCCCGCGCCAGAGGCATGAGGTACAACGAGTACATCGCATCGTTCTGCGACGAGCTATCCTCCGACATCCCGTCCTGCGGAAGAGGTTCCGTCATCAACGCCCGGGTGGATTCCGTTCTCAAGGCGGAGGCCGAGAGGATAATCTCGGAGTGCGGAAGCGATCCTTCGGATGCCATAGCACGCTTCTACAGGAGGATCGTCCGCGACGGGAATCTGAGATCCGTGGATGGAAGCAGGGAGCGATCGTCGCGATCCCTTCTTCCCGCAGTGGGCGACGCCCTCCGGCGTCATCGGGACGGTGCCGCGGTATCTGTGCATGTCCTCCCCTACGGGGCAGGTCCTGATGCAGATCCCGCAGGGCCAATGGTGCTGCTCCTTCAGATGAATGTGGTATCTGGTGCATGCTCCCATGTCCATGCGATACGGGAAATCTCTAGGATGTTGATCAAGAGACGTCTTGATTGTAGGTGTTTGAGGAAATATCGTGGTGACAAATTAGAACCATGCCCCTATGCCAAACAATCCCAAAACACTTGAGTAGGCGGCTATCGGTCTATGTTCTGAACCAATGTTTTAACCATTAGTTATAGGATAATGCTGGTCGATTAGTGCAGAATAAATAGGCATCGAAGAGAAAAAGGGTGGTTAACATTGTTTTTGTGAAGGTCTTCTGGAGGAGATGTTTGTAATCGAATTGGAGTGTCGGATCCATTGCATCTTCTTCATCGTCTTCTACGTACTGTTGTAGAAGAAATGTAGAAGGTATGTAGAAGATGTGAAGCATCATTCAGTCGTTATTGCAGTTTCTTAGAGGAGTCGTAATCCTTGTATTGTCTCAATGTAATCTTTTTCAGTAATCGTAAAGAATAATCTGGTCTTTGCTTGGATTGTTGTGGTATTCATATGGAGAAGCAGAATGTCGAGTGGAAGCGGCAGTGGAATGACAAGTTCCTAAGGCAGATCTGCGGCTTTGCCAATAGCGAAGGTGGTGTCATGAAAGTCGGTGTGGATGACGATGGCACCGTGTTGGGAGTTAAGGATCCTAAGTCTGACATGAAATCTATAACAGACACTATTGCCAACAAGCTTTCCATCTATCCGACCGTGGATGTCGATGAAGCTACAAGCGTTATCACCATTACTGTTCAAAGATCCTCTGTTCCTGTGGACCTCGACGGTAAATTCTACATTCGTACAGGCAATACCACCCACGCTGCCACGGGCAGAGAGTATGACATATTGGTCTCCAGAAGGTTAAACATCTCCTGGTCAGAGATGCCGATCGACAGCTTGAATATCTCATGTCTCGATGCGAATGCCATTGATTTTTTCCGCAAGAAGGCGAAGGCCAAAGGAACGATCAGCGATGAGAGCCTCGATGTATCTGACAGGGATCTTCTGATGAAACTGAAGCTTATGACTAGGGATGGCGCCCTCACTCGTGCGGCTATACTTTTGTTTCATCCCAATCCCGAGGACATTATACTCGGTTCCGCCGTGAAGGTTGGATTGTTTGAAGGAATCGACAGTCCCGAGATTCTCTATCAGGACTATGTGAGTGTTCCTCTGATCTTGATGCCAGATCATCTGTGCGACCTTATCAACATCAAATACTCCAAAAAGAGAATTTCATACAAAGGTTTGAACATGGTCGAAACTCCTCCTTTTCCTGAAAAGAGTTTGAGGGAGGCGATTTTGAACGCTGTGATGCACAATGATTACGGTTCTGGGATTCCCATTCAGATTCGTATATGGGATGATAGGATGAGAATCGCTGACAACGGAGGCATTCCATACAATTGGACTGAAGAGGATTTGATGGAAGATCACGAGTCTGTGCCTGTTAATCCGAGTTTGGCTAATGTCTTTTTCCTAGCAGGTTTCGTTGAAGGTTGGGGACGCGGAATCCAGCGCATCATAGATGGATACGGTGATTATCCTGACAAGTCCCCGTCGTTCAAGGTAAGTCATCACTCGTTTGCCGTCGTATTGAAGAATGTCAACTACGGCTTCTGGGGCGATGTTCCAGAAGATATGTCCGTTGTCGATAGCGATAAGAAAAACTTGCTGAGATTCTTGGATAAAACGGAAGGGCGTTCATCTCGTGAGATAGCTGAGTTCCTGTGTGTCGCATCCACTAATGTCGCTACCAGGAAGGTCAAGCCCCTCATAGAGTGCGGACTGGTTGAACGTACAATACCGAATGCGGTCAGAAGCAGAAATCAGAGGTATCGTACGACAAAAAAAGGAAGAGATCAAGCTAGGTGATTAGCGATTTGATGAAAAGCAGACCGTTTTGTTGATATGATTCGGCGGGTGCAGAAATCGACGGTCGCGATCCCTTCCTCCCGCAGTGGGCGACGCCTTCCGGTGTCATCGGAACGGTGCCGCGGTATCTGCGCATATCCTCCCCTACGGGGCAGGTCCTGATGCAGATTCCGCACGGCCAATGGTGCTGCTCCTTCAGATGGATATGGTATCTGGTGCACGCCTCCATGTCCATGCGGTACGGGCGGGAGCCGTCGTCCGAGAAGCTGTGCGACGGGCAGTCCCGCAGGCATCTGCCGCAGTGTATGCACAGATCCTCCTCGAGCATGCTGTCCGGTTCCAGCGGGGCGTCCGTTACCACGGAGACTATGCGCACCCTCGGGCCGAACTCCCTCGTCAGAAGATTGTGGCTGTCCCCTATCGTGCCCATTCCGGAGTAGTATGCGGCCAGGACGTGCGAGAATGCCGCCGTGTGGTCCCTCAGCAGAACGTCTATCCCGAAGTATCCGTCGCGGGGGAAGTACATGGCTCTGTATCCGAGTCCCGTGAGGAATCCCGTCATGCGGTACGCCGCATCGTCCAGGACGCGGTTGGTGGTGTTGTACAGCTCCTGATAGACCATGGACGGCGTCGATGCTACCATCGGGATGTACAGGGGGATGCCCATCACGAGGACGTTCCTTGCCCAGGGCATCATGGCCTTCGGCCGGTACTCGGGTTCCTGCAGAGGCAGCTCGTCCCATCTCTCCACCGGGCAGGATTTCACCAGGGCGATTCCAAGGCTCCTAGCCTTTTCGACGACATCGGATTTCAGCTGCTCGGACGACCGTTCATCCATGGTATTTCGGTTAATCAATCGCTTTCATGCATAAAAGCGGTTGCGGGAATCATCGCATCCGATATGTCGTAAGCTACTGCGGAGCCGAATGCCTCGAGCATGCCGATCTTCCTCTCGATCAGGTCGATGCAGTTATCATCGCAGAAAAGCACCGTGTCCCTTCCGATGAGACAGTCCGACATGCAGGACTCGAAGCCGTCGAAGACGTAGTCGATCGGAAGCATGCTCTGCGGAAGGAGTCTGCGGACGTGCTTGCCGTAGATTCCCTTCGAAGCGGTTGAATCCAATCCCGTCATGGAATGCTCCATGATTTCACGGTCGAATCTGTTCGATACCGGGACGATCCTGAACCTCCCTCTCGTGCAGGAGCCGGTCTTGGCTATGAGCTGGGATTCGGTGCAGGGGAACGGCGCTTCGGGGATTCCGCGCATGCCGCTGATCCCGCGGTTGAGCAGGAACATGGACGGCTGCATCAGACCCGAGAGGTGGACGTTCTCGCTGTCGGAGAAGAACTCGGAGGGATCGCCTGAGAATACCGCACTGCCCCTTCTCAGGACGTGGACCTCGTCCGCCCATCCGTAGGCGAGATCGACATCGTGCGTGGATATGACGATGGTGGTCCCTTCATGGTGCAGCTGCTCAGCCAGCTCCATGAGCTCCAGGGCCATCTGCGGATCCAATCCGGCGGTGGGTTCGTCCATGATGAGGACCTCCGGCTCCATGGCCAGGGCTCCGGCCAGCGCCAGCCTCTTCCTTTGGCCGTACGACAGATGCAGGGTGTTCCTTCCGCGGAGATCCCTCAGTCCGAGGGTTGTCAGCGCCCTGTTCACCCTGTCGGCCACCTCTTTCTCGCTGAGGCCGAGGTTGCGGGGCCCGTATGCGACATCCTCCTCCACGGTCTGGCCGAATATCTGGTCGTCGGGGTTCTGCAGGACCACGGAGACCTTGGACCTGAGCTGTCTGAGCTTCTTCTTTCTGTACGATACGGGCTCCCCGTCGAATTTGACGGTTCCTAGAGAGGGCTTGAAGACACCGTTCAGATGATAGAACAGCGTGGACTTCCCGGCCCCGTTGGCTCCGAGTATGGCGGTCTTGATGCCCTTCTTTATCGTTATGCTGACGTCGTCCAGGGACGGCTTCTCGCTGCCCGAGTATAGGAACGAGAGGTCGATGGTCTCGATTCCTTCCATCGGTGCATCACCTCGGGGCATCTGCCGAATGCGGCGAGCCTCCCTATCTTATCTTCGATGAATCCGGCCAGATCCGGATCGCAGAATATGGTCGCGTCCTTTCCGCCGAGGGCATGCAGGCAGCTCCCCTCCACGGCATCGAAATACAGGTCCGCGCGCATGGAGCGGCTCTTGAATAGCATCCTAGTGCGGAATCCGCAGATCGCGACGAAGTCTTCGTCTCCGTACTCGGGTTCCTCCCCCTCCTCCAACGGGATTACGCGTATCCTGCCGGGGATCGAATCGGGAGCGGACAGCCTGGCCAGGAGCTGGCTCCTCGTCCTCGGGTACGGTCTCCCATCCTTCCCCTCCATGGCTGCGAGGGATCTGTTGACTGAGACGGTATGGGGGAGGGTCAGGCCTGCCAGGGTCACATCGTCCCTGTTCTCGAAGAAGCCCTCCGGATTCCCGGAGTACACGAGCCTTCCGAGTCTCAGGACGTGTATGTCGTCGGCCCACGAGTACGCCAGGTCCACGTCGTGCGTGGATATCACCACGGTGGTTCCTCCGAGGCATAGCTGGTCCACCAGCTCCATCATCTCGTTGGACATCTGCGGATCGAGTCCTGCCGTGGGCTCGTCCAGGATCAGGATCTTGGGCTCCATCGCCAGGGCTCCGGCGATCGCCACCCTCTTGCGCTGTCCGAACGACAGCTGGGTGGTCGGCCTCTTCCTGTACTCCTCCATTCCAACCTTGAACAGGCTCTCCCGTATGCGCCGCTCGACGATTTCCGGAGGCAGGTTGAGATTCATCGGACCGAACGCCACATCCTCCTCGACGGTCGACGAGAATATCTGCTCGTCCGGGTTCTGGACCACGACAGAGATGTACCCTCTGAGCTCGTACAGGTGGTCCTTCTTGTAGCTGAGCGTCTTCCCTCTGTAGAACACCTCGCCGGATTCCGGCTTGAGTATGCCGTTGAGATGATAGAACAGCGTGGACTTCCCGGCTCCGTTGGCTCCGAGGATCGCGGTCCTGGCGCCATTGCGTATGCCGATGGAGACATCCTTGAGGGCGTAGGAATCGGTCTTGCGGCTGTATCTGTGGCAGATGTTTCTTGTCTCGAGGATATAGTCCGTGGTATCAGCTCCCGAAAATGATTCCGGCGAAGTCTATGACTCCCTCCGTCCCGCGGCCGAGGACCACCAGCCCTGCGAAGAGGGCTACGGTGGCCAGGACCCATGCCGCACCCGCTTTGGGCGGGCGGTTGTAGATCGGGAAGTATCCTCTGTATCCTCTGCAGTCGAGGCATATCTGGGCTTTGTCCGCGAGGTTCATCGATGAAGTGAATATCCCTACCGCGATCGATGCTATCGTTCTCATGCTCCTCATGAATCCCGAGAAGCCCATCCTGCTCTCCGCCGCGCTCCACATGGTCCCCATCCTCTCGAGGAGTAGGAACGCGTAGCGGTAGATCAGGATCACGATCTCGCAGACCTCGCGGGGGACCTTGATCTGTCTGAGGGCCTGCGAGAGATGCGGTATTGGGGTGGATGTGGCGAAAGCCATCATCACGGTTATGCCCGAGACCGCTCTGATCAATACCAGGCAGGCCTGGTTGAAGCTGTCCGCGGTCATGTACAGGTCCATCCACAGGAGCTCTCCGCTCCATATGCACGGTTCCGAGTGGTTGCCGTTGATGGAGATGATGCCGCATGCCACGATGAGTATCAGCAGGGCCTCGCCTATGGCGATGCCGAGCATAAGGGGGATGCGCATGTTGGTCGAGTAGGCCATCAGCGCGATCCCCAGAGCCAGGACGGCAAGGGAGAGGATGACGGAACTTGTCAGCACGTTGGCGATGAGCACGGCCACCACGAGCATCAGCTTGCCCAGAGGCGACCATCCGACCATCCTGGATCCGTACGCGAGCGCATCCATCTGGATATGCTCGGTGGAATCCCCTCCGCGGGCCTTCATCCGCCTTCCGTCTTCCTTCCGTCCCGACATGGTTTTCACTCGTAGTAGTTCTTCTCGGATTCCTTCTCGGACACTTCCGTCTTGGCAGCGGAGTCGCTGCGATTCTTGGTGTATCTTCCGATGAAGAATCCGATCAGTATGGCACCGATGGCGGCCTGGAGCGCGAACAGCAGGCTCTCGGTCTCTCCGGGGAGCTCGTAATCTCCGAATATTCCGGTGTACCAGGGCTCGTACTCGGGATCCAGATCAGAGACGACTCCTCCTGCTGCATCGTCGGCACCGCCGAATTCGAATCCGCTGGAGGCACCGTATGCCAGAGTGACGATGACGAGGACGGCGATGATGGCGATTCCTGCGACGTAGAGGTTCCTGGAATTCTTGGCGGACCTGGCTTTCTCGTTGACGGCGACGTGGTTCTCGCTGGGCATGAGGATTCCGCCTGCGGTCTCGAACACTTCGGGCTTGTTGTTGATGAGGTAGTTGGCGAACATGTAGAACAGGATACCCTCGACGATGGAGATCGGGACCTGTGTCACAGCGAACGTGCTCAGGAAGTTGGTGAAGCCTCCCCAGTTGAGTCCCATCTGGCAGGAGGTCATGACGTATGTGCAGAGGTCGGCGAGGACGGCTGCGGCGAACATTGAGGGTCCGACTCCGGCCCCCATCTTTCTGAGGACTGTCCAGATGATGACTCCGCACAGAGGTCCGAAGATTCCCATGGAGAAGATGTTGGCTCCGAGAGTAGTGATTCCTCCGTGGGCCAGGAGAATCGCCTGGAATATGAGGACGATGGTGGCGAGGAAGGAGGTTGCGCATACGCCGTAGAGCACGGCGGACAGGCCTGTTCCTGTCGGGTGAGAGCTGGATCCGGTCACGGACGGGATCTTGAGGGAAGACAGAAGGAAGATGAACGCTCCCGAGAGCGCGACGGTCATCTTCTGTTCCGGATGTTCTCTTACCAGTTTTATTACGGCTCTGGCCCCTAATACCACGAACGGTATAGCGAGGACGAACCAGACCGCGCACCAGAGCGGGTCCAAGTATCCTTCCATAATATGCATAATTTCACCTGTCGTCCGCCCTAC
>ERZ808242.992-NODE-992-length-17929-cov-4.710529_pt1 | contig 17929 bp, 17 predicted proteins | sample MGYA00521244_ERZ808242 | MGnify/ENA primary metagenome ERZ808242 (study PRJEB31516, sample SAMN03275573) | gut metagenome | biome: mammalia-associated habitat; material: feces | host: Papio cynocephalus | place: Kenya | collected 2012-07-27 ... | reverse complement strand
GAAGCATAGAGCTTGCAAAGGACAAGCTTTGCAGAATGAGCAATCTTTCAAGGTCCTGCAGTGTTGCTGTGGGCGACTGGATTATGACCTCGGGCGAGGGAATTTTCCCCGAAGGACTTTTAATCGGTCAGATAAGCGCCATAAGCAGTGATAAATACAACACCTCGATTTATGCGGATATTAAGCCCTTTGCGGAGCTTTCGGACATAAAGAATGTTATGGTTATAACCGATTTTGAAGGTCAGGGCGGAATAAATCCCGATAAAAACGGAGAAAAATAAGCTATGAACACTCAAAAAAAAGGAAGACTTACGGTAACGCTTATAAATCTCCTTATTTTCTCCGTTCTTTATATTTTTCATTTTTCGGGGAATATTTCTCTTAAAATCGGTTCGGCTCAGCCGATATTGTGCCTTTCGCTTTTGGTTGCCGTTTCAATGTTTTCAAGCGAATGGTTCTCTGCCTTTGCAGGGCTTGTTTTAGGCTTTTTCTTTGACAGCGTTTCAAGCAGCTCATCGGTTTTTAATACGGTTATTATGTTTATAATAGGACTCGGTGTTTCACTTATAACACATTATATATTTAATAATAATATTTTATCCGCCGCGGCGCTGTCCGTTATAAGCTCTGTTATTTATTTTCTTTTAATGTGGCTCCTTTTTTACGGAATAGGCAAGGGCGCGGAGCAAAGCGCTTATTATCTTTTCAGAATTGCCGTTCCGTCTGCCGTTTATACAGCGGTGTTCATTTTCCCGTTTTATTTTCTTGAACGGGCGCTGTTTAAAAAATTTACTAACAACTGATTAAGGTGATACTATGCCATTTAAGCATGACCGGCAGACGCCGATCACAATACTTGCGGTTATACTTGTTATAATAATGCTCCTGTATTCGGCAAGGCTGTATTCTCTGCAGGTTATAAACGCGGATAAATATTCCTCCGCCGCAGGAAGCACCTCTGTCCGTACGGCGGTGCTGAAAGCTCCGCGCGGAGAAATTCTCGACCGCTACGGCAGAAAAATCGCCGTCAACCGTGACGGATACAATATAGTTTTTAACAAAGCCTATGTAAAAGACAATCTTAATGATGTCATTCTTTCTCTTTGCAAGCTTTTAAGCGAGAAAAACACTCCTTGGATAGACGAGTTGCCTCTCGACAGAACATCTCCCTACGGGTTTACCGAGGGCGCTTCTACAGATAAGCTTATAAAGCTTTTAGGCGTCGCCCACTATGCCACCGCGGAAAACTGCTTTGAAAGAATGGTTGAAAAATACGATTTAAAAAAGTATCCGTCGGATGAGCAGAGAACAATAATGGGCGTAAGATACAGCATGGATCTTGCCGATTTTTCTATATCCTATCCTTATAATTTCGCTGAGGATATATCCTCGGAGCTTATGAGGACAATAAGCGAATCGGGCTTTATGCTGAACGGAGTTTCGGTTGAGGTTGTACCGTTTCGCGAATATACCGATACCTCGCTTGCGGTAAATCTTATCGGCTCGGTAGGCCCTATTTACGAAAAGGACTGGAACGATCCCGACAACGGCGAAAACTATAAGGCAAGAGGCTACAGCTATAACGATAAGGTCGGAATAAGCGGAATTGAATACTATGCCGAAAAATACTTAAGAGGAACCGACGGACAGATAACATATTATATAGACGCTTCGGGAAACATTGTTAAAACCGAAATTTCAAAAGAGCCGGTTGCGGGAAAAACCATAATGCTGACTCTTGACAAGACCATTCAGCGCGCGGCGCAGGATAAGCTGGCGGAAACCGTAAACGACCTTAAATCCAAAGGCGGCACCTGCACGGCAGGAAGCGCGGTTATGATGAATGTAAGCGAGGGAAAGGTAATCTGCGCGGCAAACTTCCCGACATACGATTCTTCGACCTTGAGTCAGAACATAAACAGTCTTTTAAAGGACCCTGCAAAGCCGATGACTAACAGAGCCTTCAAGGGCGTTTATCCCGTTGGCTCGACAATAAAGCCGGCAGTTGCGGTGGCGGCGCTTGAAAACAACCTTTATAAAAAGGGTGAAATCATAAAATGCGTTATGACCTACGATTATTTTGCCGACTATAAGCCGAGATGTCTTCATTACCACGGACCCATCGACCTTACAAACGCGCTTTCAAAAAGCTGTAACTATTTCTTTTTTGAGTTAGGACGAAGAATAGGAGCGATGACGCTTACCGATTATTTCAAGCAGTTCGGCTTAGGAACAAAAACGGGCGTTGAGGTTGACGACAGCAAGGGTCTTTTAAACGAGCCTAAAACAAACGGTATCGGAGGAGACACATTACAGATAGCAATAGGTCAGTTAAACGCGTTTACGCCATTACAGCTTTGCAATTATGTCGCAACTCTTTCAAACGGCGGCACCCACTACAAGGCGACGCTTATAGATAAAATAATGTCATACGATTTATCTGAGACCTTTGACGAATGCAAGCCGCAGGAGGTAAACAAGGTTGAAATAAGCGACAGCACGCTTGAAGCGGTTAAAATCGGTATGCTTTCGGTTACCGTCGACGGAACGGGACGCACCCAGCTCGGCGATTATCCGATAAAGCTCGGAGGAAAAACGGGTACTTCACAGAATGATAACGGTGCCGACCACAGCACATATATAGTATTCGCCCCTTATGACAATCCCGAAATTGCGATTTCCGTTATACTTGAGCACGGAAATTCGGGCTCGGCGGCAGGAAGCATTGTAAGGTCTCTTTTGGACGCTTACTTTTTTGCTTCGGGTAATGCGGCGGCAGATGCTGTTCCTTATACTGTTTTAAGTTGACACAGGTTGCTTTTTATGATAAAATTATGAGATACGAGGTGAATTTATGCCTATTTGTTTAGGGATAACTTCGGGAAAGGGCGGAACCGGTAAATCCACGGTAGCCGCAGGGCTTGCGGCAGCCTTTTCAAAAAAGGGCAGAAAAACCGTTTTAATAGATATGGATCAGGGAATGCGGTGTCAGGACCTGTTATTCGGATTTGACGAGGATGTTATATTCGATTTAAGCGATATCTTATCGGGAAAGGATTTAAGCGACTGCATTTACAGTCCCGAAAAGCATAAAAATCTTTATGTTATCCCCGCCCCTGCGGAGCTCGAAAATATCAGCTTAAACGCTCTTTGTCCTCTTACCGAGAAATTAAAATCAGAGTTTGACGCGATTATCTTCGACTTCCCCGCAGGAACGGATTTTTCGCTTTATTCCGCTCTCGGGGACGACGGAATGTTTATAACTGTCTGCAATCCCGACCTTGTTTCGGTAAGAGACGCGCAGGCAGTAAGCAGACTTCTTCCGAAAACGGTGTTTGAGCCAAGGCTTATAATAAACAAGTTTGATAAAAAATCGTTTTTGCTCGGCGGATATAAAAATTTCGATCAGGTTATTAACGGAGCTTCTATCAGACTTATCGGCGTTATTCCTTATGACAAGGGTCTTTCCTCGCTGTGTATAACGCACTGCATAAATTTAAAGAAAAGAGCAGGCAAAGCTTTTTTGCGGACAGCCGAAAGGATTTCCGGCAAAGAGGTTTCAATGCCTGATAAAATATAAAAATAAAAAAGGAGTTTATATTATGACAATTGCACTTATTGCACATGACACAAAAAAAGAGCTTATGGTTCAGTTCTGCATAGCCTACTGCGGAATTCTTTCAAGACATAATCTTATTGCCACGGGAACTACCGGAAAGGTAGTCTGCGAAGCAACAGGTCTTAATATCGCAAAATTTTTAGGCGGCTCTCAGGGCGGCTCTCAGCAGATAGCTTCGAGAATAGGCTGTAATGAAATAGATATGCTTCTCTATTTCAGAGACCCGTTAAACCCGAAACCGGGCGAGCCTGACGAAAGCTCGCTTTTAAGGCTTTGCGATGTTCATAACATTCCTTTTGCCACTAATATTGCAACCGCCGAGGTTTTAATTCACGGTCTTGAACGCGGAGATCTCGACTGGCGCGAAATAGTTAAAAAATCATAAAAAATTTCAAGGGATAAAAAATGGCGGAAATAAATCATGCCGTAAAAGGCACGGGAGATATTCTTCCCGAAAATATTCATAAATATCAGTATATCGAAAGGGTGATGCTCGACACTGCCCTTCGTTTCGGTTTCAGGGAAATAAGAGTTCCCGTTTTTGAGCACACCGAGGTTTTCAGCAGAAATGTCGGAGAAACCACCGATGTCGTTCAGAAAGAAATGTATACATTTCTTGATAAGGGCGGAAGGTCAATAACCCTTCGCCCTGAGCTTACCGCAGGAACGGTAAGAAGCGTTATAGAGCACGGAATGTTAAGCGGTCTTCTGCCGCAGAAGGTCTGCTATATCGGCGGCTGTTACAGATATGAAAAGCCGCAGGCAGGAAGACTGAGAGAATTCCATCAGTTCGGAGTTGAATGCTTCGGCGCGGCGGACGCGGCGGCGGACGCGGAAATCATTTCTCTTGCAAATGAGGTTCTTAAAAACGCAGGAATTAAAAGCATTCATCTTGAAATAAATTCAATAGGCTGTCCCGAGTGCAGAAAAGAATACCAGAAAGCCTTAAAGGCTTATTTTACCGAGCATTTAGACAAGCTTTGCGACACCTGCAAGGAAAGACTTGAAAGAAATCCCATGAGAATTCTTGACTGCAAGTCCCCCGTATGCTCGAAAATTGCCGAAAACGCACCTAAGGTTACGGATTATCTTTGCGGGGAATGCAGCGAGCATTTTGAAAAGGTTAAAAAATACCTTACGGCAGAGGGAATTAAATATACCGTTAATCCGAATATCGTCCGCGGACTTGATTATTATACAAGAACCGTTTTCGAATTCATTTCGGGCGATATCGGCGCACAGTCGACGGTGTGCGGCGGCGGAAGATACGACGGGCTTGTCCGTCAGATGGGCGGACCCGATATTCCCGCACTCGGCTTTGCAATAGGTATCGAAAGGCTAATGCTTCTGCTTGAAAATACCAAAACGCAAATGCCGGAGGCTCAAAAATGCGAGCTGTATATCGCTCCTATGGGAGAGAGCGCTAAGCTTAAGGCTTTGGAGCTTTGCACAAAGCTCCGTAAAGAAGGATTTTTTGTTCAGACCGATATTTCCTCTAAGGGACTTAAGGCTCAAATGAAATATGCCGATAAAACAGGTGCGCTTTACAGCACCGTTATCGGAGAGGACGAGCTTGCGGCTGACAGAGCAAATATTAAAAATATGGCTACGGGCGATATAACAGAGGTAACATTAAGCCGTATCTGCGAGGATTTTTCCGATATAAAGAACAGGCAGGCTCTTTTAAACCTTGAAAATTCTATAGAAGGTGTTTTTTAATGAAATTGGACAGAATGAATGGAATGAAGCGCACCGATTACTGCGGCTCATTTACAAAATCGGATATTGGCCGTGAAACGGTAGTTTGCGGCTGGGTTCAGAGAGCGCGTAATCTCGGAAGTCTGATATTTGTCGATTTAAGAGACAGAAGCGGAATTGTGCAAATTGCGTTTGACGATACGACCGACCGTTCTGTATTCGAAAAGGCAGAGGCTTTAAGAAGCGAATTTGTTATAATGGTTCACGGAAAGGTCAGAATGAGATCCTCCGTTAACAAAGAAATCCCGACGGGCGAAATCGAAATCGAAGCCGATGTGCTTAAAATTTTAGGCGAGGCTCAGACTCCGCCCTTTGAAATTCTTCCCGACAGCAATGCCAATGAGGAACTAAGGCTTAAATACAGATTTCTTGATTTAAGGCGCTCACCTCTTCAAAGAAATATTTTAATGCGCCATAAAATCACAAAGGTTACAAGGGATTATTTCGATGAAAACGGATTTCTTGAAATAGAAACCCCCACGCTGATTAAATCCACCCCTGAGGGTGCAAGAGACTATCTTGTTCCGTCGAGAGTACATAAGGGAAGCTTTTTCGCGCTTCCGCAGTCCCCTCAGATGTATAAGCAGCTGCTTATGGTATCGGGCTTTGACAGATATATGCAGCTTGCGCGCTGTTACAGGGACGAAGATTTAAGAGCCGACAGACAGCCTGAGTTTACTCAGATAGACCTTGAAATGTCCTTTGTCGAGCGAGACGATGTTTTTGCCGTTGCAGAAGGATATGTTAAGCGCCTTTTTAAGGAAGTTTTGAATATTGATGTTCCCACTCCCCTGCCGAGAATGAAATATGTTGACGCGATGAACGATTACGGCTCCGATAAGCCCGACACGCGTTTTGATATGAAAATCAGGGATATTTCGGATATTGCGGAAAACTGCGGCTTCGGAGTGTTCTCCGATACCGTTAAAAACGGCGGAACAGTCCGCGCGATAACAGCTAAAAATGCCGCCGGAATTTATACGAGAAAAGAAATCGATAAATTGACCGAGGAAGCCAAGGGCATAGGCGCTAAGGGTCTTGCCTTTATCCGCTGGGTCGAAGATAAGCCGTCCTCATCGTTTGCAAAGTTTTTAACTGAGGACGAAATGAACGCAATAATAGACAGGACAGGAGCCGAAAAGGGCGATGTTGTCTTAATAGTTGCCGATAAAAAGAATATTGCGCTTTCGGTTCTCGGCGCGCTCAGACTTACAGTCGCCAAAAGGCTTGACATTATCCCCGAGGGAAAATACAATTTCCTTTGGATAACCGAATTCCCGTTCTTTGAATACAACGAGGAGACAGGCCACTGGGACGCAATGCACCACCCGTTCACCGCTCCTTTGGACGAATGTATTCCATATCTTGACAACGCGCCCGAAAAGGTGTATGCTAATGCATATGATTTGGTATTGAACGGAACGGAGCTTTCAAGCGGTTCTGTAAGAATAACCGACCCCGAGCTTCAAAAGCACATGTTCAATGCTTTGGGGCTTTCGGACGAAGAGGCAGAGCAGAAATTCGGATTTTTAATCGGTGCGTTCAAATACGGCGCTCCGCCCCATGCAGGAATGGGAATAGGTCTTGACAGGCTTTGTATGATAATGACGGGCAGTGACAGTCTGCGCGATGTTATCGCATTTCCTAAGGTCGCAAATTCAAGCGAGCTTATGTCCGGCGCTCCGGCGGCTGTCGATAATGCTCAGCTTAACGACCTTGCAATCGAAATAAAGCCAGAAAAATAATAAAACAATTTAAAATTTAATAAAAACTATATGAAACCTACAGAAGTTATTTTTTTAAGCGACTGCAGGCGGATAGAACTTTGGAGAATCCCGCAATGAGGTGGGTGCCGAAGGTGCAAGAGGCTTTGAATTTATAGAGCCTTAATCTCTCAGGCAAACGGACGAAGTATTTTATAAACATTTTGTTTTTAGAGCGAAGTGCCGTTATTTTGGCATTTCGCTTTTTTTATAAAGAAATAAAAAAGGAGAGAAAAAAATGGAAAAATTTCTTGAAAATCTGACCCGAATAAATGACACTCTTAATACATTTATATGGGTTAAAATCGGTGTGGTAATACTTATATTTACCGGAGTTTTGATGACTGTTGTCACAAAATTCTTTCAGGTTTCGCACCTTAGACACTGGTGGAAAAACACTATCGGAAGCCTTTTTAACAAAAAGGTTATAGGACACTCTAAGGAACAGGGCTCAATTTCGCCGTTTCAGGCGCTTTGCACCGCTCTTGCGGCAACTATCGGAACAGGAAACATTGCAGGTGTTGCTGCGGCAATAGTTATAGGCGGTGCAGGTGCGGTATTTTGGATGTGGATTGCCGCATTCTTCGGAATGATGACGAATTATTCCGAAAATGTTTTAGGAATTTACTACCGCCGCAGAAATGCCGACGGCGAATGGTCGGGCGGCGCAATGTATTATTTAAAGGACGGCTTAGGCTCTAAAAAGCACTGCAAAAAAATAGGCGCAGTGCTTGCGGCTGTATTTTCGGTATTTACTATCATTGCATCTTTCGGAATAGGCAATATGGGACAGGTAAATAAAATCGTTGCAAACGTTGTTTCGGCTTTTGATATCAAAGCGCTTTCTTCACATGTGCTTTACGGTGACATTACCCTCTATAATGTTGTCATAGGCGGAGTTATAATGCTCCTTTCGGCTTTGATAATCTTGGGCGGATTAAAGAGAATTGCGGCTTTTGCGGAAAAAATCGTTCCGTTCATGGTAATAATGTTTATTCTCGGCAGTCTTACGGTTATAGGCGTTAATTATGAGCAGATCTTGCCTGCCTTCTCCGCAATTTTCAAAACCGCCTTTAAGCCTATTGCGGCGGCAGGCGGAACTATCGGTTACCTTATAAGCGTGGTTGTAACACAAGGCTTTAAGCGCGGAGTTTTCTCAAATGAGGCAGGTCTTGGCTCCTCTGTTATGGTACATTCAAATTCGAATGTAAGAGAACCGGTTGTTCAGGGCATGTGGGGAATTTTCGAGGTATTTGCCGATACAATGGTAGTCTGCACAATGACTGCGCTTGTTATTTTAACCTCTGGCGTTTATGACCTTAACACCGGAAAGGCGGTTTGTGACGACGCAACGCTTGTTGCAAAGGCATTCAACACCACCTTCTCCTACGGAAATATCGGAGAAAAGTTTATAGCGATTGCCATGTTCCTGTTCGCCTTTACTACCGTCCTCGGCTGGTCGCATTACGGATCTAAGGCTGTAGAATACCTTTTCGGTGTTAAGGGCAAAAAGGTTTACAAGATTATATTTGTTTTAATGATAATTTCGGGCGCTCTTATGACCTCATCCCTTGCGTGGGATATTTCCGACACCTTTAACGGACTTATGATGCTTCCTAACCTTATAGGCGTTTTGGCACTTAGCCCGTTAGTTGCCAAAATTACAAAGAATTATATAAAAAGAATTTTAAAGGGCAAAACCGCAACGCCGATGCTTTCCTATGACCCCGAATTGCAGGCGGAGGGCGAAGAAAAGCTTGATGAAGAAAAGGAAGAAATCGCTGTATAAAATTCTTGACAAAGATTTTGTGTGGGGTATAATATTTATAGCGAATATTTTTGATTGGAGCTGACCTTTATGGCAATTTTAATAACCGGCGGTGCAGGGTTTATCGGAAGCCACACCTGCGTTGAGATGCTTAATTCCGGCAGGGATGTTGTTGTAATAGATAATCTTGACAACAGCTCGGCGGAGTCGCTTAAAAGAGTAGAAAAGATAACCGGAAAAAAGGTTACCTTTTATGAAGACGATGTCTGCGACAAGGAAGCGCTTCGCAAAATCTTCAAAAAAGAAAACATAGAAGCGGTTATCCATTTTGCGGGACTTAAAGCGGTAGGCGAATCGGTAAGAGAGCCGATAAGATATTATGATAACAATCTCATCAGCACACTTTCTCTTATTGAGGTTATGAACGAATTCGGCGTTAAGAAAATCGTTTTTTCTTCCTCGGCTACGGTTTACGGTGTTGCGAAAACAATGCCGCTTAAAGAGGATATGCCAACAGGAGCTATAAATCCTTACGGCAGAACAAAGCTGTTTATAGAAGAGATTTTAAAGGACCTTTATGTTGCCGATAAGCAGTGGTGCGTTGCGCTTTTAAGATATTTTAATCCTATCGGCGCGCATAAGAGCGGACTTATCGGAGAGGACCCGAAAGGAATTCCGAACAACCTCATGCCTTATATTTCTCAGGTGGCTGTAGGAAAGCTTGAAAAGCTCCATGTTTTCGGAAACGATTATAAGACCGTTGACGGAACGGGTGTAAGAGATTATATCCATGTTGTTGACCTTGCTGTCGGACATGTGAAGGCAATAGACTGGGCGCTTTATAATACAGGCTGCGAGGCTATCAACTTAGGCACGGGAAACGGCGTAAGCGTTTTACAGCTTCGTGACGCATTCGTTAAGGCAACCGGAGTTGACATTCCTTATGTTATCGACCCGCGCCGCCCCGGGGATCCCGACGAGGTCTATGCCGACGCAACCAAGGCTAAAGAAATGCTCGGCTGGGAAGCGAAATACGGTATAGAAGAAATGTGCGAGGACACATGGCGCTGGCAGAAAAACAATCCTGACGGTTACGGAAAATAAACATAAAAAATGCAGACTGTTTTTTTAAACAGTCTGCAAAATATCTGCCCGTGGCGCAGCTGGATAACGCAACAGATTCCGATTCTGAAGAACGGGGGTTCGAATCCCTTCGGGCAGGCCAAACGAAAAAGTCGCTTGATGTAAATCAGGCGATTTTTTTGTTTTATTCATTAAAACGAACTTTTAATGATGTCGGTAAATGTCGTATTTGAAACAGCTATAATTATATTGCTTGAACGAAAGAGAGGTGATATAATTGAGTTATATAGGTGAATTATTTAAATCCGGTGTTTGGGGTATAAAGGCACCCAAAGAACCACAGTGGATCAAATGGGTTCACAGGAATTTAAGTGTAAACCATTGCCCGGAATGTTTAAAGCTTGACGGTTGTTATTTTTTGAAAGAAAAAGCGCCAAAGCATCCGCATCACCCTTATTGCCATTGCCTTTTAAATTCTATATCTTATAATACTGTTTTGAAAAATGCTAAGGCGGTCAGTGATTACAGTAAATATGATCCTTATCTATTTAATCCCAAATATGCTAAAAAGCACGGAAAAGACAAAATGTTTAAAAGCTGGGGCTTTGACATTACAGATTCAAAATATTTGCAAGCAGAATGTGAAAAACAAGCACTTGAGAAATATGTAAATGGCAATTATGATTTGGGAAAACTTGATAAATACGGACAAAGAATCAGCATTAGAATCAGTATTCCCAGAAAGGATACGGGCGAAATGGTTTCGTACATCACAGGATGGATGGTACAACAAAACGGCAAAATAAAATTAAATACACCATACGGAGGTAAATAGAATGAACTATTTAGATACGGTAGAATTAGTTACTGAAAAAGAAAAATATGCAAAAGAAGGCGTTCACAAAGGTATGCAAGGTGTAATTTGGGACGAAAGAAAAATTGACGGCTGTTGGCTTGTCAATTTTCCAAGTTACGGCGAAAATGCCGATATTGCAGAAATCCCGATAAAAGAAGAAGATTTAAAACTCCTGCCTAACGGATTTAATTCGGTGCCGAACGAAGAAATAAAAAAAGCTTTTGAAAACAGCCAAAAATAAATAGGTATCTTAATTGCACCCACAAGCCAAAAAGAAACGGCAATTTTCGAAAGAAGATTGCCGTTTCCAATGAAAAGATAAAAGAAAATTTTGCCTTTCCTCTTATTTTCAATTTTCCATTTTCAACTATCAATTCTCACTCAAAAGCCAGTCTGCCGTTCCCCTTGCTATTGCGAGGGCTTTTTTATTATTTGCCTCGTCTGACTTTATAGAATTCAGGTCATATTCATTGCTCATATATCCGTTTTCCGAAAGCACGGACGGGCAAAATGTCATTCTTGCCATATAAAAATAATGCCAAGCGAGCTGAGTCCTGCTTTGTCCCGCAGGAGAATAAATTCCCGTTTCAAGATTCCTTATAAAAACAGACCTTGCAAGAGACTGCGAAAACGGCGTGGAATAAAACGCGCCGTAGCCGTTAGCGGCTGAGCTCACCGAGGAATCATGGTGAACGGAAATAAGCAAATCAGGGTCATATTTTCTGTAAAGGGCAGTTCTTTCGGGCGAAAGCAAATATGTATCGGAGGTCCTAGTCATATAAACAGTTGCCCCTGCATTTTTTAAAATTCCCGCTATTTTAATACTGAGTGTTAAGTTTCTTTCGGATTCAGCAGTACCGTCGTGAGCTGTAGCTCCGCTGTCCTTTCCGCCGTGGCCCGCGTCTATAAGAATCTTAATTCCCGTAAGGTCAGCACCTATTTCATTGTCCGCAGGAACAGCTGATTTCGGATGTTTAAATGAAAAAATAAGCTGACCCGAGTTATTATAATAGGCATCCCAGCCGTAAAACGCACCCTTCCTTTTAAGATAAAGTCTGACGGTATAATCCGGAGCACCCGCGACAATTTCAAATCTTGAAAACAGCGGATTACTCTCGGAAAAGCTTATCTGCCCCTCAAAAACCGATGCATAGCAGAATTTAATCTCAACATATTCGTAAGTTGTATTTGAAACAGTGTAATCCTGCGCGGCAGGATTCGTATACTTTTGCGGATAAAGGTCAAGAAAGAATGGCGCCTTATAAAGGGTATTAAAAGTAATCTCGGTTTTGCCGCCCTCGCTGAGAGAGGCAAGCCTTATTTCGTTATGGTCGGGCAGAGTGCCCGAATATGCCTTCGAGGTTTCAATATATTTTCCCTCAGGCTTTATAATTCTTTTTATATAAACCCGTCTGCCGCAGTTAAGCTTATAATAGGTACAACCGTTTGCGCTAAGCTCTCCCGCAATATAATCAACAGTACCTTTAGGTAGGTAGTTGTTTGTGGGACGGGTCAAATCATCGGTAGTATTCCCGTCAAAGGTCTCAGCGCTTTCCTCAACTATTTCTGCAATCTGAGGCTGAGAAACAATACTGTCAGAGGAAACAGACGAATTATCAGACGAACTGCTTGCAACAGTTTCTACCGTTTTCTTCTCTTTATTATTGTTTTTGAGAACGAAAAATACGCAAAAGGCTGCCGCAACAAGTGCAACAGCCGAAACCGACGAAATCAAAATTATTTTTTTCTTTCGTGACATATTATTACCACCTAGGCAAGCGAAAATAATCCAAACCCGTTTTTAGGCGGCAGATTTTCCGCATAGCCATGTTAAAATACTCGTTAATCCGACAGGATTAACTGTGTTTTTGCCTCGCTCTGCATAAAAATCTGCCAAGCATAAAAATCAGCGACCTAAAATGAGCTGATTTTCGAGCAGAGTTTTATGCGGAGGATGCAGTGAGGCTGTCGCCTCACAAAGACGACAAGTTATAATATGCCGAAAAGACGCCATTTTAGGCGGGTTCGGATTATTATCGCTTGCCTAATCAAGGGTATATTTATCCGCATATAATTTGTATTCGTCTTTAAACTCCGTATTATTGGCCGCCTTAAATTTGCGCAGGAATTTATGCGCGTCAAGCTTAGAGGAATGAAGCTGTAAGGTGCAGACCGCAATATTTGAGCAGTGATCGGAAATTCTTTCAAAATTAGTAAGAATATCAGAAAATACAAAGCCCAGCTGAATTGTGCATTTTCCTGTCTGCAGGCGCTCGACATGGCGCGAGGTAAGCTCATCCTTAAGCTTATCAATAACCTGTTCAAGCGGCTCGACATGAGACGCCATTTCGGTATCGTCGTCCGTAAAAGAATCAAACGACATATTTACAATTTCTATAAGAGCCGCTTCCAAGGTTTTAAGCTCGTTGGTCGCCTCGTCCGAAAAGACAATTTTCTTTGTGCTTATCTCTTCTGAAACCTTGCTGATATTCAGCGCATGGTCCGCAATTCTTTCAAAATCGCTTAAGGAATGAATCATTCTGCCGACCTCATGGGACTCAGCAACCGTCAGCTCGTTACTGCTGATTTTTACAAGATAGGTGCTAAGCTTATCCTCATATTTATCGGTCAAGGCTTCGATTTCCTTAACATACTGCGCCTTTGACTGCTCATATTTATTTATCATTTCAAGCGAAATCATCAGCGCGTTTCTTGAATAAGACGCCATTTCATTTACAAGACGGCGGCACTCGGATATAGCAAGAGGTGTGTTATTGAAAATTCTTTCGTCAAGAAATACCTCATGGGTTTTGGTATTATCGCTCTTAATGGTCTTCCTGCAAAGATTTATAAGAGGCTTTTTAAAAGGAATGAAGAAAATCGTATTTATAATATTAAACAGCGAATGAATTACCGCAACGCCTATCATTGAGATTTTCGGCGTCATCAGGTCTGGAGATATGAACATAACGATATACATTACTATCATACACAAAACGCCGCCGATAGCATTCGTATAAACATGCATGGCAACAACGCGCTTTGCGTTTTTATTCGTTCCGATGCTTGATATAAATGCGGTCATACAGGTGCCGATATTAGCACCGATTATAAGCGGAATTGCCGCCCTGTAATCAAGACCTACGGAGAATGCAAGCGCCTGAACAATAGCTACTGTAGCCGCCGAGGACTGAATAACGCCCGTAAACAGCGTTGAAACCAAAAATGCGAGTGCAGGCGATTTAGAAAAGGCGGTTAAAATACTTGAATACTGCTTGACATCCGCCATTGAATCGCTCATCATATTCATGCCTGCCATTAAAATGGCAAAGCCGATAAATATTTCGCCTAATTTCTGCTTCTTATCGTTCTTTGAAAGCATACGCATTGCAATGCCGATAAATGCAAATATCGGAGCAAAGGTCATAGGCTTTAAAAGCACCATCCAGAAATTGCTTCCCGTATTCGAATTAAGCGTCAATATCCACGCGGTAAGCGTTGTTCCGACATGCGAGCCCATTATCATACCGAAGGTTTCTTCAAAAGCAAGAATACCTGAGTTTACAAGTCCGACAAGCATTACCGTCATCGCGGAAGAGGACTGAATAGCAACCGTTATTCCCGCGCCTACGGAAAAGCCTAAAAAGTCATTGCCGGTCACCATTTTCAGCGTGCGTTCAAGTCCGCCGCCCGCCATTTGCTCAAGACCGCCGGACATTACGCTCATTCCGAAAAGAAAGAATGTAAGTCCGCCGAGGAGCATTGCCACCATGGAAAGTATTTCTGCGGCCATTTAATATCCTCCAAAAAGCTTTTTAAAATTCAACTGTTTTTTCAATATAAGCCTTAAGCTCGCTTATCGGTATTCTTACCTGCTCCATTGTATCTCTGTCACGAACGGTAACACAGTTATCGGTTTCAGAGTCAAAATCATAGGTAATGCAAAGAGGAGTTCCTATTTCATCCTCTCTGCGGTAACGCTTACCGATAGAGCCGGCATCGTCAAAATCAATGCTGAAATACTTTGAAAGCTCATTTTTGATTTCAATTGCCTTATCAGAAAGCTTCTTAGAAAGCGGAAGAACCGCCGCTTTAAAGGGTGCGAGAGCAGGATGAAGTCTTAAAACTACCCTTTTATCGCCCTTTTCGTCTGTTTCCTCGTCATAAGCGTTGCAAAGGAAAGCAAGCGCAACACGGTCCGCTCCGAGAGACGGCTCAATTACATAAGGAACAAATTTTTCATTTGTCTCTGCGTCAAAATATTCCATAGGCTCGCCCGAGAACTTCGCGTGCTGAGAAAGGTCATAATCCGTTCTGTCGGCAACGCCCCAAAGCTCTCCCCAGCCGAACGGGAAAAGGAACTCGAAGTCGGTTGTAGCCTTAGAATAGAAACAAAGCTCATCCTTATCATGGTCGCGCAGTCTAAGCGACTTTTCGTCCATTCCGAGATTTAAAAGCCAATCGCGGCAGAAGGAGCGCCAATAATCGAACCATTCAAGGTCGGTCCCTGGCTTACAGAAGAATTCAAGCTCCATCTGCTCAAATTCACGGATTCTGAAAATAAAGTTTCCGGGGGTTATTTCATTTCTGAAGGATTTTCCTATCTGACCTACGCCGAAAGGAAGCTTCTTTCTTGTTGTGCGCTGAATATTTTTAAAGTTTACGAAAATTCCCTGAGCGGTTTCGGGGCGGAGATAAAGCGTAGAGGTATTATCCTCGGTTACGCCCTGAAAGGTCTTAAACATAAGATTGAATTTTCTGATATCCGTAAAATCGTGCGCTCCGCAGGAGGGACATGCGATATGATGCTCCTTGATATAGTTCATCATTTCCTCGTCGCTCATAGCGGCAGGATTATCGCTTAAACCGTTCTGTGCAGCATAATCCTCAATAAGCTTATCCGCGCGGTGTCTTGTTTTGCACTGGCGGCAATCCATTAAGGGGTCCGAAAATCCTCCTAAATGGCCCGAAGCCTGCCAAACCTGCGAATTCATAAGAATAGCGCTGTCAAGTCCGACATTATAGGGGCTTTCCTGAACAAATTTTTTCCACCAAGCGCGCTTGATATTATTTTTGAATTCAACTCCGAGCGGGCCGTAATCCCAAGCGTTTGCAAGTCCGCCGTAAATTTCACTTCCGGGGAATAAAAATCCTCTTCCCTTAGCAAGATTTACTATCATATCCATAGTCTTTTGCGAATTATCCATTGACCTTTTTCCTCCGAAAATCATATTTATACATTATAATTTTAAAGAAAAAACCGACAAATGTCAACACAAAAAAGCATTTTTAAGCTAAACTTTCAAAAAAGTACCCTCTTGACATATTTTTGTGTATAGATTATACTTTAAATATATTTAAAGGAGGAGAATAATATGGATAACGGAAAAATACAAGTTCACAATCTTGATTTTGAGGGATTTATAAAGGCAGTAGACCAGTGCAAGGGCGATGTCTATCTTGAAACTGACGAGGGAGATTCCTTAAACCTCAAATCCCGTCTCTGCCAGATGATAGGACTTAGCAACATTCTTACTAATCCCGAGATCGGCGAGGCAACTATCCGCTGCACCAATCCCGACGATGAGACTATTCTTTTCAGGTACAACCTTTACGGTGAGATGCCCGAAAAGAAAAACTGATCTTTTTAGGAGCTGAAACTATAATGGCAGAAGCAAAATTTCTTACCTATAAGGGAAAGCCGCTCGTAAGAAAGGACAACGAGATTTATTACGGCGATATGGCTGAAAAATATGTGGTAAGATTTGAAATTCTTTCAAGCAAGAAGGACGGGGCGCTCGAAATTGCCGATAAGGTAAGCGTACAGCTTCTCGATTCGAATACCGACCTTCCGATGAAAAACCGCATAAAAAAAGAAAGCACCAAATCAACATTGTTTGACGCTCTCGATTTAGGCTTTACATGGCTTGAAAGGGCTTTAAAGGAAAATTAAATTAAAAAAAATTTAAGCCGCGGCATTTGCAATAATTAACGCAAATGCCGCGGCGGTTTTTTATAATATTCTTATTTATTATTTATTGCTTCAATAATTCTGTCAGAATGGACACGGTTGTTAGTATCGTCAAGTCTGTCGGAAATGATTGTTCTTATCTGCATTTCCGCCTGTTCTGCTTTTGATTTTTCAAAAATCAAAAAAGGAATAACTTTTGAATCACCTGAAGTGGTTTTAATTACAAGAAGTGTTTCAAAAGCTGTAATGGCTTTATTCGCGCCTATCAGCAATAAAATGAGTGCCAATATAAAGCTTTGAGAAAACATAAAAAGTCCGATTATTGCAATTATTGCTCCGATAAGAAAAGAACCGAAATGAAGCTTAAAGTTCGATTCAACCGATGATAATTGATTTACGGGAATAGAATCCTTTTTAGCGCCGAGAGGAATTAAACTCAAAATTGTGTTCGGTCTTTTAAGATTAACAAAGTTTTGCTCTTGCCTGATTTCTCCTTTCAGATAAAATGTTAATAGCGACGACATGTACTGTATAGGTTGCATTTAAACCCCTCCAAATATATTTTGCCGAAATATGTCGGCACTTATATTATATCTGTATTACAGATAATTGTCAATATCTTTATTACAGATATCGCATAATAAGCATGAGGTGATTTTATGCGATTTAAAAATTTACGCGCGATAAGAGAAGATAATGATATAAAACAAAAGGATTTGGCGCAATATTTGAATGTTTCGCAAAATACTTATTCTCAATATGAAACAGGTATTATATCGCTGACAGCAGAAGTTCTTATTAAACTTGCGGAATATTATAATGTCAGTATAGATTATTTGCTTGACAGAACAGACAATCCGGTATTGCAAAAATAATAGCCGCAATAATTTGCAGCTTTAAAAATATTGAAAATAAAACTGTAGATATCAGAATTAAAAGAAATTTTATTTAATTTTTGTGCCGTAAGGCACACGTACAGTGGCTCCATCTGACGAGGGAGCTGTCGGCGAAGCCGACTGAGGGAGAGAATAACAATAGTTTTAATGTATTTAAAGCTCAGTCTGTCGATAAACTGTAAATTAGGTAGTGTTGCGGTGTTTACACCGCATTT
>ERZ808242.991-NODE-991-length-17931-cov-4.670452_pt1 | contig 17931 bp, 13 predicted proteins | sample MGYA00521244_ERZ808242 | MGnify/ENA primary metagenome ERZ808242 (study PRJEB31516, sample SAMN03275573) | gut metagenome | biome: mammalia-associated habitat; material: feces | host: Papio cynocephalus | place: Kenya | collected 2012-07-27 ... | reverse complement strand
AGACGATGGAATGTGATGCAGAGCACTGCCCTTATGCGAAAGGACATTTTGACCGGGTTAATGCTGCATTATTTGAACTGATCACACAGGAAGAAAAAATGGATCGGGAAATCATCCGTTCTTATGCGGAAAGGTATCAGGTCTGCCCGTTTGAGCTGGGACTGGATGCAAGCCTGTTTGCAGATGCTATTATCGGAGATTATAACTATGTGTTTGATCCAAGGGTGAATCTGAAACGGTTCTTTTCCCAGACAGCATATGATACAGGACGGTATGTATTTCTGGTAGATGAAGCACATAATCTGGTGGACCGGGCATCATCCATGTACAGTGCGACGCTGTATAAAGAAGACTTCCTTGCTGTAAAGAGGATGATACAGCCGTACAGCAAAAAACTGGCACGAAGTCTGGAATCCTGCAACCGGGAGCTTCTGGAATTGAAGAAGCAATGTCCGGAGCATGGATATCAGATCTTAAATGATATCGGGGTTCTGTATCTGAAGCTGCTGCATCTTCATACGACGATGGAGGCTTTTTTAGAAGATTACAAACAGATACCGGAGCGCAAAGAAGTGCTGGAGTTTTATTTTGCACTTACGACATTTTTAAATATTGCAGATCTGATCGATGACAGTTATGTGATCTATGATGAGCTTACACCGGATGGCAGATTTATGGTGCGGTTATATTGCGTTCATCCGGCGAATAATCTGAAGTTCTGTCTGGATAAGGGAGTATCAACGGTTTTCTTTTCAGCGACGATCCTGCCGGTGAAATATTATATGGAAATGTTATCTGATACGGATACAGACCAGGCGATCTATATTCCTTCTCCATTTGATCCGGAGAAACGACAGATCATGGTTGGAATGGATGTGTCTACGAAATATACCAGACGTTCTGTAAAGGAGTATAGGCGTGTGGCCGAATATATCAGGCAGTTGTTTAACGCACATCCCGGAAATTATATGGTATTTCTGCCATCCTATAAGATGCTTCAGGAAGTCTATGAGCAGATGGTGGAAGAAGATTGTTCTGCCATGGAGCTGCTCTGTCAGGAGCAGAACATGAAAGAGGCAGACCGGGAAGCATTTTTGGATCATTTTGCATCGAAAAGAAATGTGGTTGCCTTTTGTATCATGGGTGGTATTTTCTCTGAGGGTATCGATCTGACCGGAGAGCGGCTGATCGGATCGGTTGTAGTAGGTCCGGGACTTCCGCAGGTGTGCAATGAGAGAAAGATCATGATGGACTATTTTAATGCCAGAAAGAGTATGGAAGCATATGCAGGCTCATCGATTGATGGTTTTAAATATGCGTATCTGTATCCGGGTATTAATAAGGTATTCCAGTCAGCCGGACGCGTGATCCGGACAGAAGAGGATACCGGAGTGATCCTTTTGTTAGATGAACGATTTGGAACCGGAGAATATAATTCGTTATTTCCGGTGGAGTGGCAGGATGCAGTATTTGGGAATTTTGATCAGATTTCACAGAGCATAGAACAGTTCTGGTCAAATCTTAATCTTTCCTGAAAATGGGAATATATATACAAGAATACTGGAAATTCGCATATACATGTGATAGAATGGACGCAGGCTTTTTCTACAGGCCTGCATGCAGTGCATGCTTTTATATGAAATATGAAACTGTTCTGGAAAGGCAGATAGGGGAAAAATGGAAAATATTACAGTAAAAGATATTGTGAAAGCAACAGGAGGTTTCCTGCTTTGCGGCGATGAAGATACACCGATCACGGGTCTGTGTATTGATTCCAGAAAAGCACAGCCGGGAGATTTGTTTATTCCTCTGTTGGGTAATAAAGTTGACGGACATCGTTTTATTGAATCCGCTATGGAGAAAGCGTCTGCAACTCTGACATCGGAGCATGATAATGTCGTTATTTCTGAGAAGCCGTTTATCCGTGTCGATGACACGATGAAAGCACTTCAGGCTATTGGAATGGATATCCGTGACCGGTATGACATTCCGTATATCGGAGTGACCGGAAGTGTAGGTAAGACAACAACCAGAGAGATGATCGCAGCGGCTGTCAGCACTGCAAAACGTTGTTTTCAGACAAATGGAAATGAGAATTCACAGATCGGTGTACCGATGACACTTTCCAGAATGACAGACGGATATGATGCAGCGGTGATCGAGATGGGTATCAGTGAACCCGGTCAGATGGAGATATTGTCCGAGATCGTAAAGCCATCGATCTGCGTAGTAACGATCATCGGTGTTGCACATATTGAATTTATGAAAACACAGGAGAATATCAGAAAAGAGAAGCTGTCTATTATCAATCATATGAAAAAGGACGGTCTGCTGCTGTTAAATGGAGATGATCCATTGCTGCGTGAGATAAAAGCGGATATGCCATGTCAGACCCTTACCTTTGGTATAGATGAGACCTGTGATTTTCAGGGCTCCAATGTAAAATGTGGAGAACAGGGTATGGAGTTTGACTGTATCCATAATGGTGAGACCGTTCATGTTACCATGGATATTCTTGGAAAACATAACGTGAGAAATGCACTGGCAGGTATTGCAGTTGCATATCAGATGGGAATACCGATGGCAACTTCAGCAAAAGCCTTTGAACATTTTGAAGGACAGAGACAGAGGCTCATCCGTATGGAGAATCGATACACGATCCTCGATGATACCTATAATGCAAGCCCGGATTCCATGAAGGCAAGCATTGATGTGCTTTGTGATATGGACTGCGAGGGAAAAAAGATCGCAGTACTGGGAGATATGTTTGAGCTGGGAGATGACAGTGCCAGCTATCACTATCAGATCGGAGAATACCTGCGGGATAAGAAGATCGATGAGGTTGTGGTAGTCGGAAAGGAAGCCCTGGAGATCAAAAAGGCACTGGATGTCTGCGACACAAAGTATGCAAAAACATTTTCATTTATGGATAATGAAGAAGTTGCACTTTATCTGATGGCTGTTATGAGACCGGAGGATGTCGTTTTGATCAAAGGATCACATGGCATGAAAATGGACGAAATTGTCAAAATTCTTACGAATTAATTATGCAAATTGTATAAAACGACTATATAAACGACCAAATTCCATAAAATTTGGTCGTTTTGTTTGTCTAAAATGACCTTGATTTTTATGAAAAAAAACACTCTGTGGTACAAAACGGAGAAAAAACAGTACCTGTATTGAAAAAAAAAAGAAAATGGAGTAATATCAATCCTAGCTTGAATAAGGAATACATACATGAATTGTTACATAAGTAAAGTGATAGAAATTAGTTTTAAAACGGAGGGTTTTAATCATGGCTACTAAGAAGACTGAAGATGCAAAAAAGGTTGTTGCAAAAAAGGCAACAGTAGAAAGCGTTGTTGCTAAAGCTGAAGCTGCAAAGAAGGCTGAAGCTGCTAAAGAAGTAAAAGCAGCAGTAAAGGCTGAGCCAGTTAAGGCAGAAGTAAAAGAAGAGAAAAAGCCAGCAGCAAAGAAAGCACCAGCAGCTAAGACTGTAGCAGCTAAAGCTGAACCAGCAAAGACAGAAGTTAAGGCTGAAGCAAAGAAGCCAGCAGCTAAAAAGCCGGCAGCAAAGAAGCCAGCAGCAGCTAAGACAACAGAGACAGTTTTTGTTGAATATAACAATGGACAGATCAATGTTTCTGACATTGTAGCAAAAGCAAAAGAAGCACTTGGCAATAAGGCAGTTAAGGAATTGAACGTATATTACCAGCCAGAAACAGGTATGGTATACTATACAGCTGATGGAGAATCAGGTTCTTACAGTCTTTAATCTATAAATAGTTGAAAGGGCAGCGTTCTTAACAAAAGGATGCTGCTTTTTCTGTATAACGAGAAAGGAAGAGGTAAAATATGAAAATCGGATTTATTGGCTGTGGCAATATGGCAACAGCTATTATAAAAGGAATTATAAAGAAGCAGATTATCGGAGCAGAGAATATCATGGCTTCAGCAAAGACAAAAACAACACTGGAACGTGTTCATGGAGAATTGGGTATAAATGTAACACTGGACAACCATGAAGTTGTAAAAAACAGTGATATCATAGTTATGGCGATAAAACCACAGTATTATCAGGAAGTGATCGGACAGATAAAAGATGAGGTTAAGGATTCTCAGATCATTATAAGCATCGCACCCGGTAAGACTCTTGAATGGTTAAAAAATTGTTTTAGCAGGGATGTGAAACTGGTACGGACAATGCCAAATACACCGGCACTGGTTGGAGAGGGTATGACGGGAGCATGTCGGAATGAATATGTTACCGATGAAGACTATGCAACAGTTCTACAGATCCTTGGAAGCTTTGGTGAAGTAGAAACAATACCGGAGAATCTGATGGATGTCTGTGTATCTGTCAGTGGAAGTTCTCCGGCATATATTTATATATTGATCGAAGCTATGGCAGATGGAGCAGTGGCAGATGGAATGCCAAGAGTACAGGCATATAAGTTTGCAGCGCAGTCTGTTCTTGGAAGTGCAAAGATGGTACTTGAAACGGGAAAACATCCGGGTGAATTAAAGGATCAGGTCTGCTCACCTGGCGGAACAACGATGGAAGCTGTCCGCGTCTTAGAAGAAAAAGGCTTCCGTTCCTCCGTGATCGAAGCAATGAAAGCCTGTGTCCGCAAAGCCCGCGGATTATAATAGATTCTATAAGGCGGTGTCACCGTGTTCGCCGGTACGGATACGGATGACATCGGCAACATCATAGACAAAGATCTTGCCGTCGCCGACTTTTCCGGTTGATATCTTTTCACATACCTTAAAGATGATGTTATCGGCAACATCATCCTTGACGATGGTTTCAATCTTGATCTTCGGGATCAGGTTGACCACATATTCACTTCCACGGTATGTTGTTTTATAACCCTTCTGATTACCATATCCCATAATATTTGATACAGTAGCACCGGTGGATCCACATTCATCCAGAATGGCTTTTACATCATCCAGTTTTTCAGAACGGACAATAATTGATAATTTCTTCATATATAACCCTCCATTCTATGCATATATAACTAAGAATATGATACCATATTCTCGTTTTCATTTCTACAAGAGGGGCAGAATGGGAGATTTTATATATTATCTGAAGAAAAAACAGGAAGACAGGGAGAAATGAGCGCATCTGCACTTAATTTAATTAATCGAGAGTGGCAATAAGGAAATTATTTAGAAAAATTTAACCGCTTTACCAGAAATAATACTGTTTTCATATGGGTGGAATCTGTGGTATCATGTAGCAGAGTTATATCATTTAATATAGATAACTGTTTTAAACAGGAAACAAAAGTATGGAGGATAAAGATGTCTGATTATAGAAATGATGATGAAAATAAAGAACTGACCAGTCGGACGGTGGCTGATGATCATAAAACAGAAGACAAGCGTGAGGATGAATACGAGAAATACTGTTATCTCTGCAGAAGACCGGAAAGTGTTGCCGGAAAGCTGATCGATATGCCGGGCAATATACATATCTGTGCGGACTGTATGCAGAAGACCTTTGATAATCTGAATCAGGGCGGATTTGGCGGAATGCAGTTCCTGGATCTCTCCAATCTTTCCAATATGGGAAATATTGATATGAGCAGACTGATGGGAATGAACGATATACCGGATAAACAGAAGGTGAAGAAGAAGGCAGCAAAGCCGAAGAAAAAAGAGCAGGAAATGACACTTGCAACGATCCCTGCACCGCATAAGATCAAAGCGATGTTAGATGAATATGTGATCGGTCAGGAATATGCTAAGAAAGTAATGTCTGTTGCAGTATATAACCATTATAAGCGTGTACTGACAGATTCCATGGATGATATCGAGATCGAGAAATCAAATATGCTGATGGTAGGACCGACAGGCTGTGGTAAAACTTATATTGTAAAAACGATTGCAAAGCTGTTAAATGTACCGCTTGCGATCACAGATGCGACCACACTTACGGAAGCCGGTTATATCGGTGATGATGTAGAAAGTGTATTGTCAAAGCTGCTTGCAGCCGCGGATAATGATGTTGAAAAGGCAGAAAAGGGAATTGTATTTATCGATGAGATCGATAAGATCGCAAAGAAGCAGAACAGCAACAGCCGTGATGTGAGCGGAGAATCCGTTCAGCAGGGACTGTTAAAGCTGTTGGAGGGTGCAGATGTTGAGGTGCCGGTTGGTTCCGGAAGCAAGAATGCAATGGTGCCAATGACGACGATCAATACAAAGAATATTTTATTTATCTGTGGCGGTGCGTTCCCGGCAATCGAAGATATCATTAAAGCAAGACTGAATAAACAGTCCTTGATCGGTTTCCGTGCAGACCTGAAGGACAAATACGACAAGGATCCGAACATCTTAAAGAAGGTGACCAATGAGGATCTCAGAGAGTTCGGCATGATACCAGAGTTTCTGGGAAGACTGCCTGTTTTATTCACATTGGATGCTTTAGATAAGGATATGTATATCAAGATCTTAAGGGAACCAAAGAATGCGATCCTGAAACAGTATAAGAAGCTGTTGGCACTGGATGAGGTAGATCTTCAGTTTGATGATTCTGCATATGAAGCAATCGCAGAAAAAGCACTTGAAAAGAATACAGGAGCAAGAGCACTTCGTGCGATCATTGAGGAATTCATGCTGGATATTATGTATCAGATCCCAAGAGATGACAGCATTGGCCGGGTGATCATAACCGGTGATTATGTAAATGGCAAGGGCAATCCGATCATTGAGCTTCGTGGTGTAGAACCAATGCAGATCGAGGCCTGTGCGACAAAACAGTCATAAAGTAACTGGTACGATATTAGAAATAAAGCACACATTAAGATACTAAATAAAAAGACTTAAAGACTGTAGACAGAAAATATACGGTCTTTAAGTCTTTTTATTTTACAGGAAGGTTCATTTTTCTATAAAGTAAAAATCGTTTCATTAAGGTTGGAAATTTTGCGGAGGTGAAAAATTGATTGAAGAATTGTTCTAAATGGTTTATATTTCGGCATCAGTATGCAAATAGCTATCTCTGGGTAAGATAAAAGAAAAATACAGATATATTGCAGGAATATGATCCGGTGATCTGTCAATGATACCGCAGTCCGGTATCAAGGTAGTCCTTGATGGTCTCAGAATCCTGTGATACTATGAAAAAAAGCGAAAAAGGAGCAGGGTATGTTTAAAAAGAAATTGTTAAGAACCTGTAAAAGTGTAATGGCTGCGGCTATCTGCATTTCTCTTGCAGTCGGATTATCTGCCTGTGGAGAGACGCAGGGAGAACGCAGACATCTGAATGACAAAAACGATACAACGGAAAATACAGAGAAGGCGCAGGAGTCTTTCTCCGAGGATGCGCTGAAGGAGCAGCAGGAATTTGAACAGTATCTGGATGATTATTTTAAGGATGTTGTTACGGATGACACGCTGACCTATAATTATACGATCAAGGATGGTACGGATTACGGTCTGGAAGAACCGGAGGTCACACTGGGAGATCCGGGAATGACGGCAGAGGAGATCGAACAGGATAAGGAAGAGTTTGAAGGCTGGGTAAAGAAGCTGGATGCTATTGACCGTTCCTGTCTGACAGAGGATCAGAAGCTGACCTATGATGTGTTGGATGAGTATTTTGAAGTGTCTGCGGGAATTTTTGATAATGTATATCTGTATGAGCCGTTTTCCCCGATGCGTGGACTTCAGGCAAATATTGCAACGAATTTCACAGATTACCGGTTTGATGACAAGGGAGACGTGGAACGCTATATCGAACTGCTTGGTCAGATTCCGGATTATTTTGCAGAGTATCTGGATTTTGAACGGGAAAAGTCAGAAAAGGGTTATTTTATGAGTGATGCAGTCTGTGATAAAGTCATCAGTCAGTGCCGGGATTTTGTTGCAGATAAGGAAAATCATTTTATGGTAACAACATTTGATGATAATATCGATGCGCTTGACTTTTTGTCGGATGAGGAAAAGACAGAATACAAGGAGGCAAATAAGCAGGCAGTTGAGAATTCCCTGCTTCCGGCATTCGAGAATGTTGCAGAGGTGCTTTCCAGTCTGAAGGGAACCGGAACCAATGATGGTGGTATCTGTAACTATGATGGCGGTAAAGAATATTATGAATATCTGCTGAAGAATTTTGCAGGAACAGCCAAGTCACCGGAAGAGGTGATCGATATGCTGGATACAGAGCTTCAGAAACTCATGGTATCGTTATATCAGTATTATCTGGGAGATCAGGCGGCATATGAATATTTTGCATCCAATTATGATTCAATCTTTGCGGCGACCGATCAGATGACTGCTTCGGAAATGATCGATAAAATGATGAAAACGGCATCGGAGCATTATCCGGATGCTGGAACGATCAGCTATAAAGCAGAGGCGCTGGATAAGAACCTTGAAACGATCATGGATGATGTGCTGGCGTATTATATGGCACCGGCGATCGATGATCCGGATAATAATTTGATCCGGGTGAATGGTCTGCATACGGATGGCATGTGGACGACACTGGCACATGAGGGATATCCAGGACACATGCTGCAGAATGCTTATTATATGTCAACGGATCCGGAACCAGTTCGGACTTTGATGAATTTCTTAGGCTATAAAGAAGGCTGGGCGATGTATGCATGTTATGATTCTTTATATTACTATGAATACGAGGAACCGGAATATGGAGACACCGTTGCAGCCTTTTACCAGTTGAATGATGAGATGAGTTATCTCATGATGGGAAGAGTAGATCTGGGAATCAATTACGAGGGATGGACGATACAGGAGACAGCCGATTACCTGACAAAGAATGGAATGGATGGCAGTGCTGCGCAGGAGCTATACACGACAATGGTCGGAGATCCGGCAGTATATCAGAGTTATTCGACCGGATATTATGAAATGAAAGAACTGCGGGATTATGCAGAAGAGAAAATGGGAGATGATTTTGATCTGAAAACATTTAACACGATCATTCTGGAAACAGGTCCATGCCAGTTTGATATCCTGAAGGAACAGGTGGATAAGAAGCTGCAGGGACCGATCATATAACAGGTGCAGAAAAAACAGGTATAGAAAGAGATCAGACGGAATAGACTGTATACGAAAAGCATAAGAACGGGAACCGATATGGAATGTGAAAATGCAGCATACAGGGAAGATTATGCAGACTATCTGATCGAATATAACGGAGAGCGGGAAGCTGTTTTGGATATTTACAGAGAAAACGGCTGCCTGCTCTTTATTGATGAGCGGTTTGCTGTTTTATACAGGGAGAAGCCGGAGGATTATATGCGGATCTTTTCCAGACTGGAATATACGCTTTTCCCTAAATTATATGGTCTGATGGATACCAGCAGCGTAGAAGCAGTCGGAGCTGTGAATATACAGCAGGAATCGATCCTTGGGCTTACCGGAAAGGGAATTCTGATCGGAATTATCGATACCGGGATCGATATCCGGAATGAGCTGTTTCTGGATGCAGCCGGAAATACAAGGATTCTTGCAGCATGGGATCAGTCCGTGCCGGGATCGCCAGATCAGGAAGAAAATCCCGGATATGGAACGGTATATCATCAGGAGGATATCAATGAAGCAATCCGGAATGAAACAGATATCCTGACAGATGCAAATGGACACGGAACCTTTCTTGCAGGGATTGCAGCAGGAAAACGGACAGCCAATTTCACAGGAGTGGCGCCGGAAGCAGAATATGTGATCGTAAAATTAAAACAGGCAAAGAACAATCTGCGGGGACTGTATGGTGTGCCGGAGGACGTAGAAGCATATCAGGAAAATGATATTATGATGGGGGTAGCATTCCTGCAGAGACAGGCAAGCAGACTCCGGAAAAATATATCGATCCTGCTTGGAGTTGGTTCGAATAGTGGGAGCCATACCGGTTCTTCTGCGTTAGAAGCGCAGCTTTCCAATGTCGGGATCATGACCGGAGTTGCTGTGTCCGTTCCGGCAGGAAATGAGGGAATCGCAGGTCATCATTTCAGAGGCAGGATCGAAGGGGGAAGTGCTTATACGGAAATGGAGATCAATGTGACGGGAAATAACAGCTTCACGCTGGAGATCTGGGGAGCGGTTCCAAATACATATTCTGTGGCATTTGAGATTCCGGGAGGAGAATTTGTAAGTCAGATTGCTCCCCGTTTTGATAAAAGTGAAGTCATACGTCCGGTTTTTGGTGGGGGGATCATATATGTCGATTATTTCCTTGTAGAGGATCAGTCGGGAGAAGAACTGATCATGATGCGTTTTTTTGATCCGCCCAATGGCCTGTGGCGGATCCGGGTATATGGCAGCGGTGATACCGAGAAGACCTTTCATGCATGGCTGCCGATCACAGCATTTCTTTCCCCGGATACCCGGTTTATAAGACCAACGCCTGAAACAACACTTGTGAATCCGGCTACAGGAGTGATCCCGATGGGAGTGGGGGCATATGATCATTATTCGGATACCCTGTTTCTGGATGGAAGCCGGGGATACACGGCAGCAGATGATATCAAGCCGGATTTTGTTGCTCCGGGTGTTGATGTATATGGTCCGGGCAGAGCAGGAACATTTGTCAGAAAATCAGGTACTTCTGTTGCAGCGGCGCATTGCGCCGGATGTGCGGCATTGATCCTGCAATGGGCAAGAGACCGGGATCTGGCACGGTTTGTAAATGGCAATCAGATCCGTAATTATTTTATACGGGGAGCCATTCGTCCGGGGACGGCGGGAAGTCCGTTTTCATATGTCATGAACGATACAGAGGGATATCTGTTTGCAAGGGAATATCCGAACCCGGAATGGGGATACGGAATCCTGAATGTGTATAATACCTTTGATTCGCTCCGGACCTGACGCTGTAAATATAACAAAAATGTAAAAGATTTATAATTTTTCGTAAAATGGTTTTACAGATTTTGTGCGGTGTATTATACTATAAGACATGTTTGTAACCAACAGGTAAAGGGCATGTGCAAGATGTGTCAGAATGGATAATAACAGCCGGAGGTACATATGGATAACAAGATTCATACGGATAACTCAGAAATATTTGAAACAGAAGATATAGATGAAGTAAGTGAGATCACAGAGACAGAAGATATAGAAGAAACCGAACCGGAGGAGACTGATCAGACAGAGATTCCGGAAACGGATGAAGTTCCTGCAAAGAAACGGTTCTGGAGGAAGGACAATGTACTGAAGATCATAGTTGCAGTGCTTGCTGTACTTATCATATGTGAATATACCTTCTTTGGTGTGTTCTTTCAGACAAATAAAGCAAAATATGAAAAGGCAAAGCAGGAGACGGAACAGGAAGAGAGTTCCGCTGAGGAGAAGAAAGTAAATATTGTTACAGAAGAGCCTTTGCCAACTACGAATATTAATGATGATTCCGAGGATGAAGAAGAAGAAGTGGAAGTGACATCGGAATATAATACCTATGATTCACATACATCTTACTCTACGGAAGCTTCTACGACTTATGAGGCAACTACGGCAGCGGGAACCGAAGATGAACTTCCGGTTGTAACGACCGAGGAACAGAAGCCGATCGTAACCGAAGAACCGTCAACGGAGGAAAAGACGACCGAAGAGAAGACAACAGAGGAGAAGACAACGGAAGAACGTACGACAGAGGAAAAGACAACCGAAGAAAAGACAACGGAAGAAAAGACAACGGAAGAAAAGACGACAGAAGAGCGTACAACGGAAGAGAAAACGACGGAAGAGAAGACAACAGAGGCTACGACAGAAGCTACAACGGAGCCATCTGCAAAAGCAGATCAGCCGATCGACCTGCCATTTATTCCGGCAGAATAAAAATATAGAATAAAAAAGTAGTCCAGTCTGGATGGTGAAGAACAGATCACCGGAGACTGAACTGCTTTTTTTAATTGTTATGCTGTTCCAGATATTCCTCTAAACAAAGATGTTTCTGGTACATTTCTGTAGCAGCTTCAACACCGACATAGCGGTAATGCCAGGGTTCATAAGAGATTTCTGTTATATCGGATTTATCTGCCGGATAACGGAGAATGAAGCCGTATTTATAACAGTTTGCCATCAGCCATTGCTGGGTGTCAGTATCTTCCTGGGAGGAATCCAGCTCCTGGTTGCCAATGGAACAGATATCAACGGTAAGACCGAGCTGGTGTTCGCTGGTACCGGGATAGGCAACCCAGGTAGCAGCAAGGGCTGTAGCATCATCTTCACTGTAGCCCTGTTCCAGATAGGAGTTCTTTTTATTTGTATAGAGTCGTTCCTGTGTTTCATTTGTACGGTAGGAAGAGCAGATCAGAGGATCAAGACCTTCGGCTCTTGCATCGTCCATCATTTTTTGAAGCCCGTCATAAGCACGGCGGTCGATCGACTGATCATTTCGCAGCTCGACCAGATCAACGGTCCAGTCGGCTGGCAGGGTATGGGACATATTGACAAGGGTCAGCAATCCGTTGTTTTCCGCTTCTGTTGCGGAGGCAAGTGTCTGTAAAACGGATGCAGTATCAAAAGAAGAATAGCTGCCGGAGGATGCTTGGGTTTTCTCTGTGGAATCTTCGGTGGCAGAAACCTGTTCTGCCGTGACAGGACTGGAGTCTGCCTGGGAGGCACGTTCCTGAAGTTTCATTTTTTTCACCTTTCCTGCAAGGATCACAAGTGTCAGTAACAGTATATAGATGATTCCCAGAATTATGACCTTCTTTTTCTTGATTGCAGTTCCAAATATATGTAACATGATGTTCGCTCCTTTGTCTTTTGTTTATGTACAGAAGGATACTCCGGAAAAGCATACAAAAATTCTCAAAAAAGCATCGTTTTTGCATATTTATTCTCTTTCTTTTTTATTTGGCAATGGTATAATGGGAGAGATACATTAGAAGATGATGAGGAATAACTGTGAAGAAAATAGAACACTTAATAACGGTAGTATATCCGGATTCCATTGCAGAAGAGATGGAAATAGAACCGGGTGATTATCTGCTTGCGATCAACGATAAGGAAATAAAAGATGTATTTGATTATCGTTATATGATCAAAGATGAATATATAGAGGTGCTGATCCGTAAATCATATGGAGAAGAATGGCTGCTTGAGATCGAGAAGGATTATGATGATGATCTTGGGATGGAATTTGAAAACGGTCTTATGAGCGATTATCGTTCCTGTACCAATAAATGCATGTTCTGTTTTATTGATCAGATGCCGCCGGGGATGAGAGAGACACTTTATTTTAAGGATGATGATTCCCGGTTGTCTTTTTTGCAGGGCAATTATATCACACTTACAAATATGACAGATGAGGATGTGGTCCGTATCATCAAGATGCAGCTTGCACCGATCAATATATCGGTTCAGACGACCAACCCGGAGCTTCGATGCAAGATGCTGCATAATCGTTTTGCGGGTGACCGGCTGAAATATCTGGATCGTCTCTTTGAAGGACATGTAGAGATGAATGGACAGATCGTTCTCTGCAAGCATGTAAATGACGGGGCAGAGCTGGAACGGAGTATCCGGGATCTTGGAAAGTATCTGCCATTTATGCGGAGTGTATCCGTTGTTCCTGCCGGACTTACAAAATACAGGAAGGGCTTATACCCATTAGAATTATTTACGAAGGAAGAAGCGGGACAGGTTATCGATCTGATCGAGAGTTATCAGAAAAAATTCTATGAGAGATATTCTCTTCATTTTATCCATGCAAGTGATGAGTGGTATATAACAGCCGGACGGGACTTCCCGGAAGCAGAACGCTATGATGGATATATCCAGCTTGAAAATGGCGTTGGAATGATGCGTTTGTTTTTAGAGGAATTTGATGAAGCCTATCAGGAGCTGCTGGCTTCACCGGAATATCAGGAACAGAAAGAAACATTTCATCGTACGATCTGTATGGCAACTGGAAAACTGACATACAGTACGATTGCAGATTTTGCCAGGCGGCTGATGCAGGCATATCCCGGACTTACGATCCGTGTATATTGCATCCGGAATGACTTCTTTGGAGAAACGATCACAGTATCCGGACTGATCACAGGCATTGACCTGACGACCCAGTTAAAGGAGCGGCAGGCAGCAGGAGATGATCTTGGAGAAGCACTGCTCATTCCGTCCAATATGCTGCGAATGGGAGAACAGGTATTCTTAGATGATATGACAGTTGCACAGGTAGAGGAGCAGTTGGGCTTAAAGGTGGTGCCGATCGAATCCGGAGGTTCGGATTTTATACAGGCAGTCATTGATCCCTCTTATTCGATGGATAGAAACAATGAAACAGTTGGATATATTCAGGCATTTGATGATACAGAAGAGTAAAAAAAATGCTCTTTTTGGGTAATTGTAATTTCATTCTAAAGTGGTACAATGTGAGCACCAAATTGTGGTACAGAAATATCAGAAGATGAATGGAGGATATGTATGAAACAGTTAATGCTCAAACCAACGATCTACAAGTATGACACATGCAAGGAATTTGCTGACGAATTCCATATCGAAAAGGGTGATCTGGTAATTACAAATGAATACATCTATGAACCGTTTTTTGGAAAGATGGATCTGGAATGTGATGTTATCTTTCAGGAAAAATATGGCGCAGGTGAGCCTTCGGATGATATGGCGGAGGCAATTTATAAGGATATAAAGGGTGAACATAAAAGAATTATAGCAATTGGCGGAGGAACGGTTATTGATATCTCAAAGCTGTTTGCATTAAAGTATGTATCACCGATCCTTGATCTGTATGATGGCAAGCTTCCGATTGAAAAGAACAAAGAACTTGTACTGGTTCCAACTACCTGTGGAACCGGTTCAGAGGTTACAAATATAGCAATCCTTGCATTAAACAGCCGGGGAACGAAGAAGGGACTGGCAGTTGATGAGATGTATGGAGATTCTGCAGTTCTGATACCAGAGCTGTTAAAGGGGCTTCCATTCCGCTTCTTTGCGACCAGCTCGATCGATGCACTTGTCCATGCGGTAGAGTCCAGTCTGTCTCCAAAAGGAAATGAATATACCCGTATGTTTGGCTATAAGGCGATCGATATGATCCTTCATGGATATATGGAGATCCGTGAGAAAGGACCGGAGGCAAGAATTCCATTGTTAGACCGTTTTCTTGTAGCTTCAAACTACGCAGGAATCGCATTTGGCAATGCAGGCTGTGCAGCAGTACATGCTTTAAGCTATCCGCTTGGAGCAACCTATCATGTTGCACATGGAGAGTCGAACTATGCCATGTTTACCGGAGTTATGAAGAATTATATGGAGATCAAACAGGATGGTGAAATTGCAAAATTAAATGCATTTATTGCAGATATTCTTGGCTGTGATGTCGAAAATGTCTATGAATCGCTGGAGGATCTTTTAAATATCCTGATCCCGAAGAAAGCCCTGCACGAATATGGGGTAACGGAACAGGATCTTGTCGAATTTACTGATTCCGTTATGACGAATCAGGGTCGTCTGATGGCGAATAATTTCGTAGAGCTTGACCGTGACAGAGTTTACAAGATATATAAGGAACTGTTTTAATCCGGGCAGAGCCCTGAAGGTACAGAGAAAAAAGGAAGATGGAACACCGTCTTCTTTTTTTGTTACATAGATCAGACATAATTCTACGGGGTTCTTCTTGGAAAATGTCGAGATGGTACAAAATTGTTCCCCGGAGGCGAAAAGCTGTCGCAACTTGCGGAGAGAAGCATATTCCAATGCAGGTATCATAGAGATATAATGTTGTCCAAGGCAGAAGAGCAGGAGGGACATTATGAATTATGTAAAAATAATGATAGTAAAGCGCGACAAAAGAGAAGTGGAACAGCTTGTATCTATCGTGAAGTCGATTCCGGGGTATGAGGTTTCGGGGATATGTGACAATGGACAGGAAGCCGTGAAGAAGATTCTGGAACGGGAACCGGATGTTGTGATCATGGATGAGGTTTTGCCGGGAAAAGATATACTGGAGATAACAGAAGAGATCATGCGCTATAAGAATCTGAAGAATACAAGGATTCTTCTGTGCGGATCGAAAACACATAAAGAATATCTGGACTTTATCTACTATAAGATTGCAGACCGCCTTGTATTGCGAATTCTTGATGTGCCATATGATGAACGAAAGGTCCGGGAGATCATTGAGGATGTTATGAAGGCTAAGAGAAATGATAATTATCAGAAATTGGTGGAAACAGGTTCGGATGGAACCATGCTGGAAGCCGTTGTGACTGATATCATACATGAGATCGGAGTCCCTGCACATATAAAAGGATATCAGTATCTTCGCAGTGCGATCCTGATGGCAGTTCATGATATGGACATCCTGAATTCAATTACAAAGCAGTTGTATCCATCGATTGCAGAGGAATATGGAACGACAGCCTCCAGAGTGGAGCGTGCGATCCGTCATGCGATCGAAGTTGCCTGGGGCAGAGGCAGTATGGATACGATCAATGAATTATTTGGATATACGATCCATGCAGGAAAAGGAAAACCGACAAATTCGGAATTTATTGCATTGATCGCAGACAAAATTCGACTGGATAATCGCAGTATGCTTCAGAAAACGGAATATTCCCTGCAAAGTATTTCTTAGAAATATGGTGCATTCCATCAGGTGACGACGAAGCATGTCGAAAAATGGAGGAAAATTCACTTATCAGAGGGGGTTCTGTGAACCTGGTAAGTTCTTGACATTTGTCGAAATCATAAATATACTTTAGAAACAGTCGATTTTTTAAACAAAAAAGATTAAGGGGGATTGAATAATGAACAATCAAGAAATCAGTATTATTATTGCTGATAGCGACTGTGAATTAATAGCACGTCAGCTTACAGCAGCTAACACAAGAACAGGGATGAGAGTTCTTGATAAGGTAAGTGATGGGGAGAGTGCGATCGAATCAATTAAAAAATATCAGCCAGATGTTGTACTTTTAGATATCTGTCTTCCGGTTCTGGATGGATTAGGGGTAATGGAACAGATCCGGGAATCAGGCGAATGCCCAGATACATTATTTGTCATTGTAACATCGGTTGGTTCACAGAGACTGATACGGTGTGCGTTCGAACTGGGGGCATCTTTTTATGTATTGAAACCATATAATTCTGAGCAGCTCATTGCAAGAATCCATCAGATTTACAACAGAAGAAAAGAGGTCCAGACTGAGATCTCAAAGGATCTGATCTGCATCCAGAACAGAGAGGGACTGTCTGGTGCGGCGAATAATATTGAGAGTGATGTAACGGATATTATCAGGGATATAGGGATTCCGGCTAATATAAAGGGTTATCAGTATATTCGTGAAGGGATCATTATGGCAGTAAATGATGTCAATATGTTGAATTACATAACGAAGCTTTTGTATCCAACGATCGCAAAGAAATATAAAACGACATCATCCAGTGTGGAGCGTGCGATCCGTCATGCGATCGAGGTTGCGTGGAGCAGAGGACAGATCGATGTGATCAATGATATCTTTGGATATACGGTGAATGCTGGTAAAGGGAAACCGACGAATTCAGAATTTATTGCACTGATCGCAGATAAGCTCCGGATCGAATATCGAAAAAGAGCATGATGTATATAAAAAGTTCCTTGTTTGTTGACGTATAATGAGAGAAACGTGTATAATAAATAAGGTGCTGAAATAAAAGACGGAAATCCTGTATAAGACAGGGATCCTTATAATTAAAAATAAAAAAAACAGAGCGCCGTGGGTGCTCTGTTTTTTGCTGTAAAGGAAGAAGAAATGATAGAAACAGTAGCATCAGCAGATATGCTGATCGATGAGGTAATGCGGGTAAAGAAGAATCATCTGGCTCCCGATTTTGCCACAGGAAAAGAAAAAAGATTAAGTATTGTATCCGGTGTACATGGAGATGAAGTGGCAGGACAGTATATCTGCTATGAGGTGATCCGCCGGATCAAAAAGGATTTTGATA
>ERZ808242.990-NODE-990-length-17943-cov-3.636181_pt1 | contig 17943 bp, 6 predicted proteins | sample MGYA00521244_ERZ808242 | MGnify/ENA primary metagenome ERZ808242 (study PRJEB31516, sample SAMN03275573) | gut metagenome | biome: mammalia-associated habitat; material: feces | host: Papio cynocephalus | place: Kenya | collected 2012-07-27 ... | reverse complement strand
ACTATATCCGGTTTTTCCTGCTTTATCACTGCTTCTACCGTATCCAGATCCGTTTCGCACAGCAGCTTTAACTGATCCGTAAATTCGCCGATCCGCATTGCACGCATCTTAATCTGCCTGAGAGATTCCTCTCCCGATATGTATAATATTTTTCTGCCGTCAGCCGCAAGATTCTGACACATCTGTAAAAGAATGGTGGATTTCCCGATACCGGGATCTCCACCAACCAATGTAAGCTGCCCGGGCACGATGCCACCACCGAGCACCCGGTCAAACTCACTCATATGCGTTAAAAACTTGTCTTCCTCTTCCATGGAGATATTGTTTAAGCTTGTCGGCTGTACCATGTGCACCGCTTTGGTGCCCGCACTCTTTGTCACAACCTCTTCCACAAGCGTATTCCACTCCCTGCATCCGGGGCATTGTCCCATCCATTTGGAAGATTCATAGCCGCAATTCTGACAGAAATAAACCGTTGCCGATTTCATTTTTGCCATGCTTACGCTTCTACCACCTTTACATTTACTTCGCCCATTCCGGCAAGTTCTACACTGACATTCAGTTTGCCACCAAGACCTGTATTCATCTTGCCTGCACTCTTGCCTGCTACAAATACTTCATACTGTGTGTCATCGCAAAGTCCGATGATCAGCTGTGCGTCGTCTGCACCTTCCACTTCAAAAGATACACCGTTTGCTGTCTCCTGAAAGTGACTGACACTTGTGCCCGGAACGGATTCGTATAAAAACAGACCGTTTTTCTCCAGCTTTGTCATTGTTGAGAATGTTTTGACCTTATACAGATCTCCTGCATGTTCAAAATCTTCCAGCTTTGCCTTCTGTGCTAATGTATAATTTCCGAAGCTGATGCTGCCGTCTGATTCTTCACGAATTAATTCTTTTACCACTGCCATTTTCTTTTGTCCTCCCGAATATTGTCTTGCAGTACTTTGTGTAAACAGTATAAACCATTTGCCTTTATAAATCCAGTTCTTTTGCGTTTTGCTTTTGTTTAAATACCACTTTATCTTTTTGCATTGTGGCAAGGATATGATCGCCCTGCCTGATCTTGCCCTGCAGTATTTCTTCCGCCAGCGGATCCTCTATGACTGTCTGGATCGCACGCTTCAAAGGTCTTGCTCCCATCTTCACATCGCAGTATTTTTCAACCAGGTGATTCTTGAGCGTCTGACTGACAGAAAGCGTGATACCCATCTGCTGGTCGCATCTTTTGATCAGATTTGCGGAAAGCAGTGTCACGATCTCTCTGAGCTCTGTCTTATTCAGCGGATGGAACACCATGATCTCATCGATACGATTGATAAATTCCGGTTTGAACAGTCTCTTGACCTCTTCCATCACACCGTTTTTCATACGCTGATAATCCTGCTGCTCTGTTGTCTTTGTGGCAAATCCAAGATTCTTCGGATCCACGATACGGGAAGCTCCCGCATTACTCGTCATAATGATGATAGCATTTTTAAAGCTGACCTTCCGTCCTTTGGAATCGGTAATATGACCATCATCCAGCACCTGCAGCAAAATATTAAATACATCCGGATGTGCTTTTTCAATTTCATCAAACAGCACCACGCTGTACGGATTCCGTCTGATCTTTTCGCTCAGTTGTCCGCCGTCGTCATGTCCGACATATCCGGGCGGTGAACCGATCATCTTTGCAACAGAGTGCGGTTCCATATATTCCGACATATCTACACGGATCAGGTCATTTTCCGAACCGAACATTGCCTCGGCAAGCGCCTTGGAAAGCTCTGTCTTTCCGACACCGGTAGGTCCCAAAAACAGGAAGGAGCCGATCGGTCTCTTTGGATCCTGTAAACCGACTCTGCCACGGCGCATTGCCCGGGCAACAGCCTCTACCGCTTCAGTCTGTCCGATCACACGCTTATGCAGTATCTTTTCCAGCTTCAGAAGACGTTCACTTTCCTTCTCTTCCAGCTTCTTCAACGGAATCTTTGTCCACTGGGATACTACAGCCGCAATCTCATCTTCCGTGACCAGATTATTTTTTGCTTCCATCTTCTTCTCGTACCGCTGCATTGCCTGTTTATGCTTTTTGATCAGCTTCTCCTGCTCCATGCGGTCTTTATGTGCTTCCACCAGATCATCAAATTTCAGGGAACGCTCGATCTGTACATTCAATGCATCGATCTGCTCCTGCAGTCTGATACAGTTATCCGGTATTTTCAGTCCCTGCAGACGCAATGCTGCTGCCGCCTCATCGATCAGGTCGATCGCTTTATCCGGCAGATTACGGTCATTGATATAACGGTCCGACAATTTTACCGCAGCTTCTACCGCCTCCGGTGTGATCGTCACATGATGGTGCTCTTCATATTTATGTTTGATCCCCATCACGATACGGACAGCTTCCGTTAAGGATGGCTCTTCTACCATGATCGTCTGGAAACGGCGCTCCAGCGCAGCATCCTTTTCAATATATTTGCGGTACTCCTCGATCGTTGTGGCACCGATGAGCTGCAGTTCACCTCTTGCCAGAGACGGCTTCAAAATATTGGACGCATCGATCGCACCCTCTGCACCGCCTGCACCGATGATCGTGTGGATCTCATCCAGGAAAAGAATGATATTGCCGTCATCGATCACTTCTTTGATGACTTTCTTGATCCGCTCCTCAAATTCGCCTCTGTATTTGCTGCCTGCAACCATTCCGGAAAGATCCAGTGTCATGACACGCTTATTTTTTACAGTATCCGGCACTTCTCCCTGCACAATACGCTGTGCCAGTCCTTCTACGATCGCTGTTTTGCCGACACCCGGCTCACCGATCAGACACGGATTGTTCTTTGTCCTTCTGGAAAGGATCTGTACCAGTCTGAGGATTTCCTGATCTCTGCCGATCACAGGATCCAGTTTCCCTTCTGCTGCCAGCTTCGTCATATCACGGCTGTACTGCTCCAGCACCTTTGTTTTCTGCTTCTGCTGACGCAGATCTTCCTTGTACAGATTACCGTCTTCTCCCATGGAAACAAGCAGGTCAATATAAAGCTTCTGCAGGGAAACGCCCATGGTACTTAAAATACGGACCGCTACATTGCTGCCTTCTCTGATCAGTGCCATCAGGATATGCTCTGTCCCAACGGCGGGAGCATGATACTGCTCTGCGATCTGAAATGCCAGTCCGATCACCTGCTGGGCACGCGGAGAATACCCTTCCCGCTCTTTCAGATCCAGATGCCCCATCGGTGTGATCAGCTCCATGATCAGGTCTACGAGCTTCGTCTCATCCACACCATTTTCCAACAATGCCTGCGCCGCCATTCCTGTCTGCTGTCTGATCAGTCCCAGTAAAATATGTTCTGTCCCGATATAGTTCTGACCCATGGATCTTGCTGCGGATGCGGCAAGTCCAAGAGCAGTTTTTGCCTTAGCGGTATAATCCATTTTTATTTTCCTCCATATTCATTATATATGGTATCGATCATATCATGAATTTCTTCACGCGATATATTTTTGCAGCTTGCCTGTGCCAGAAGGACACGCAGCTCCTTCTGGATCTGCTCCATTGCCTGCAGCTTATCAATATCAACTGCGATCACAACGCCACGCCTTCTGTCAACCTTGACAAACCCCTCCTGTTTTAAAACAGAATATGCTTTATTTACCGTGTGCATATTGATGCCGATCGTATCGGCCAGAGACCGGACACTCGGAAGCGCCTCTCCTTCCTGATACTGGGACGTCGCAATGCCCAATATGATCTGATTCCGAAGCTGCATATACAGCGCTTCGTCACTGTTAAAATCAATTTCTATTATCATGTGTATCACCTTCTGTTATATATAGTCTATAACAGTATTCACAGTTTGTCAACCTTACTGACGGACTTCGTCAGGGCTTTTCCGCTCTGTCTCTTATGAATCGATATCAATAAATTCAAACTCGAAATCGTCATCCAGCTGGTCTGCCGGTGCTTCTCTTGTCAATGGTACAGGTTCTCTTTCCAGCGTGTAGATCGGAACCTGACTGCGTTTTACAGGCTTCGGCGGCTGTACAACCGTGATCGGGATCTGTCCCGTTGTATAAGTCACTCCGTTCGGTGTTACTTCCTTTTTCACAACCGGTTCTTTCTTTATTTCCGGTTTTCTTACAGTCTGTTTCACCGGTTTCTCTTCCGGTTTCTTCACAGTCTGTTTCACCGGTTTCTCTTCCGGTTTCTTCACAGTCTGTTTTACCGGTTTCTCTTCCGGTTTCTTCGCAGTCTGTTTTACCGACTTTGTCTCTGGCTTCTTTACAGACTTTGCCGGCTTCTTTGGCTGGTTTCTTTCTTCCTTCTTTTCTTTTTCTGCCTCGTCTCCATATAAAGCTGCCTCTTCCATATCCAGTTTCAGATCCCGGTTATGCAGCACCAGATTCACGATCACAACAATCGCACATACAAGTAAAAAAACAAGTGTTCCGATGATCAGGATCGGCTTCTGTCCCATCTGTTCTGTCACTGCAGCAGTTTCCTGCATCGCGAAATACCGCTGGAAGCTGCCTTCTACCACATCATACAGATAAAATCCCGTATTGCCTTCATTGTTATAGGCATAAAGCAGATAAAATGCATCTGTCAGATCCGGATCACCTTTTGTTGTCTGATAAGCCGGCAGCCAGGAATTGTTCCACTGCAGATTTTCTTCCGTAAAGCCGTCCGGAACGGACTCCTGCGGTGCAACCGGTACAATATAGTGATTTTCGATCCCCATGATCTGCACAAAGATCTGAAAGCTGTTTTTTACACTGTCATAAATAAAGAAGCTGCCTTCTCCGTCCGCTTTTGTTGCATACAAAAGTGTCAGACCACCCGGCTGCCAGACCGCTCCTTCCACATTCTGTCCGCCATAAGAGACTTCTGTTTTACTGCAGTCCGACAGAAGCTGTTCATCCGAAACTGTTTCACTGATCGTATATTCCGATCCGTCTGCTGTAAAGGAAAGTCCGCCTGCCTGTGTCTGCTGCAGCTGTTCCGGTGCTGTTTCTTCCGTTTCTGTCTCATCTGCTGCCCCGCCACGCATGATCGTGAAGTGGTAAGTCAGTGTAGAACCATCTTCTGCCGTCACGGTAATAACTGCTTCATTTGTACCTGATTTCAGATTTTTGAACCCGCTCGCCGCAGTGATCTGCGCCTTTTCATCCGTCACACCACCGCTGACTGTAATGTCTGTCACGGAATCATCTACTTCTATTGTATATTCCGTACCCTGCGGTGTAAATGCCGGTGTCAATGTACCGGGGGTTACCGTAAGGGCTCTGAGCGTTGCGTCGGAAGAAAGATCCGCTGCCGTATTTCCGCCAACCACAATACTGGTACTGCCTGTTGCCGGGTTATTCCCATCGTCGTCAATGATCGCTTCTGCACTGACGGACGCATTACCAGCCGTCAATGCCTTCATTGTGATCTGCGCATCTGTTCCGGTGATCGTCAAAAGCCCGCCACCGCCGCCATAAGCCACATTACAGCCGGTCACTTCCAGCTGGTCTGGATCGTATGTGACAGAAATTTCCGGTGCTACGGACGGATCCTCCGGCTCTGATGTTTTTACATAAACTGTAATCGTATCCGATACGCCGACATCCGTTTTATCGGCTGTTACGCTGACAGATCCTGCTGCATAAATATCTGCCGGTGAAAACAGAAGTGCTGCTGCCAGTGCAGTCATGCTCAATAAGATTCTCCCCAGTTTTTGTCTCATATAGTACGCTTCCCTTCTCATTTTGCTTTTCTTTTCCGGTTTATTTTCTCACAATATGGATCGTGTAGGTTTTTGCCTCTCCCGTCTGCGCTGTACACGTGATCGTAAATACATTATCGCCGCGCTCCAGATCATAAGTACCTGTTCCGCTGATCACGGAAGTGGATGCTACAGCCGTCGCTGTGATCTCTGCCGTTTTTACCTTCTTTTTGACTGTCAGATCATAAGATTCCGTTTCCGGATCAAATACCGGTGTCAGTTCCTGATCCGTTACCACAAGTGTTGCCAGATAATTATTCGGGTTCCTGTTATCGGTCGGTTTTACGCATGCTGTCTCAGGCATTCCCGTATATACCGGGATGTAAAACACAAGCCGGTCACCTGTCTGACATGCCTTGCTCATCTTCTGTGCCTCACTGGCTGCTGCCTGCACATTCGCCATATACTGATGTTTATACAGACCGTTTTTTGTATTTACGACATTAAATTTCTGAAAATACAATGTGTTCTGTTTTACCTTTACATATTTCTGGGCAACATACTCTGCCCCGCCCAGAAGCGACTTATATCTTGTATTCCATGGACGCTCATAATTATTGGCGCCGCTTGTCTGTCCTGATGCGTAGATCAGTCCCTGTCTGGTCGGCGAATTACCACCGGATGCGTAAGCACCGATATTATAATAGTTGAATATGTTTTCAAAGCCTGCTACGGTTCCTTTGATGCTGTCACTCCTGCCTTTGCCCTGCTCCTGATAACATCTGGCTGCCAGATGATATGGACTGACACCAACCTGCTTCCCGATCTCAAGGAACGCATCCGCATAACTGCGCACTGAGCCATCCGGTTCTGTATAATCGCCGCCCATAAACGAGCCTGCCAGCAGTGCTTTGATTCCCTCTACATTCTGGTAAGCTTCATATTCCAGTGATTCAAACTGAAATACAGATGACTCTCCCAGGAAATTTCTCGGATCCAGATAATACTGTACCAGTGCGGTTGATGCTGCTGCCCAGCTGCCACCATCAAAGCCGTACCATGTATTCTTCTTTCGATTATATGCTGTACTTTCCAAAGATTTCCAGGAAACGATCGCATTTTTGCTGACCAGATTTTTTCCGACTGCACTTTCCGCCGCCACGACCTCATTCCATGCCAGATTTGTCTGGACTGCTTTAAAAGTCCATTCCGGGTGAACTGTATGCAGCTGTCTGAGTGGCACCTTGTAGCTTTCCGGGAATCCCTGCGCCGTCAGATAACTTTCAAATTCCGCATCTGTCAGCGGTGTTACCGTTGTCTGATCCGTACCGTTTGTATTTGCCGGATCTGCCCCAGACTGTGCGGGATCTGCCGCCGGCTCCTGTTTTGTCTCATTGACCTTCAGCAGGTCACTTCTGACATATCCTGTCTTTTTCTTTCCGCCGTATTTAAAAGAGATCTTATACCATGTATAGCCATCCGTTCCCTTTTTACTGCCTTTTATCGTTACGGCTGTATCTTTCATGAGCTGGCAGACTACGTTGCCGGCTACCGGCTTTTTACGGATCCTGACATAATTTCCCTGGATCGCACCGGTTTTCTTTGATGCTGTCGTCTGGTTTCCCGCTGCGTTATTGTTGGTATTGTTCTGTGTATTTCCCGTATTTGCCTGACTTGATGTATTCTGCGCTGCATCCTTTGCAATGCCGGACACATCCAACACGGTTGTGGAACCTTCTGCCTGTGCTGCTGCCGGATTTGCCGCTGTCTGATCTGCCGTCTTTGTATCTTTCTTATAGTTTACATAATCAGATATTATGTACCCTGTGTATTTTGTTCCATTTTGTGTCAGTGTAACCTTATACCACTTTTTCCCCGTGCTGTCCTTTTTTGATCCGGTCACACGGAGCTGATCTCCCGTTGTAACGGTCGTTACTTTTTCGGCGGCTGTGCCTGCACTTTTTCGTATATTCACACCTGTTCCCGTTACCGTTCCTGTCCCTTTTGCCATAACGGGCATCGCCAGAAGCGCCACGGAGAATGCTGTCATGCCCAGAAAAACAGCCAGTTTTCTGCCTTTTTCTCCCTTTACACTGTTTCGTTTCATGTTATCATTCCTTTATCTGTCAAAAAGTGTTCAAAATATGCAAAATATCTCTTTTTTATCATACTATCCACCCCTATAATCGTCAACCCAAATATAGTAGACAAATTCTGAATTTTTGCTTAATTATGCCACATCTTGTAGATTGACAGACTACAAAACGGGAGCGCAGTACCTGTATGGTATTGCGCTCCCATTCTCCGTTTCCGGTTATTATGCTGTTGTTTCTCTCCGGTATTCTGTTAACACTTTCCGGTTACTTCATCCGGCGTCTTCTGCGAAGCAATGCCGTAAATGCACTTCCCATGCCCACAAAGGAAATTCCGCAAAGTGCAAGGAGCAGTCCAAGCGGTGTCTGATCTCCCGTCTTTGGCACTTTGTTTCCCGTTCCCGTCGTCGTTGTCGTGGTTGTCGAAGAAGTAATGACAGGGGTATCATACATTGTCAGCAGTCCGTTCTTCGCTTTCTTATAGTTACCCTTTGCGTTTCTGACATATAATATACCGTTTTTATCGATTGCAAATCTGATATCCTTTGCCAGCTCGTAGCCTTCCGGTGCTTTTACCTCTGTCAGCGTGTAGTAAGTGTACTTTTCATCCTGCGGGGCAGTGAAGATCTTTGCAGGCAGCGTCACATCTTTACTCTTGGAAGTAAAGGTATACAGTATCTTTCCATCCGCATCCTTCACTGCAAGCTCTGCATTTTCCAGATGCTGACCTGAATTCTCGTCTTTCTTTGCCACCTTGACCTGAATCTTTTCATCAGTCATAATAATTGATTTATTCTTGATCTTCTTACCGTTTACATACACATTGCCCTTCTGATCCAGTTTAAATTTCACATCTGCTGCATAACTGTATCCTTTTGGTGCTTTTGTTTCGGAAATCACATAAGTGACACCTGCTGTAAATCTGCTGCTGTCAAAATATGCCGGTTTTCCGTCCGTCCTGATCGTGACCGCCTCAAACGCCGCATCATCCGCAGCCGTGATCTTCAGTGTCGCTCCTTTCAGGTATTTGCCCTGTTCCGTCTTCTTGCTGACAGAAAGCTGCGATACATCGTACATTGTAATGACATGATCCGTCAGCTGTGTATATTTCTTATCTGCGCCATCGGTCTCTACCAGATATATCTGTCCGTTCCGGTTGATCGCAAAATTAACTGCTTCTGCCAGTCCGTAACCTTCCGGTGCTTCCATTTCACATAAGCTGTAATATGCATATGCCTGATCTGTCGGAACCGTAAAGATACTGCCCGGGATCGTTGTCTGCTCCGTTTCCGATACAAAACTGTACAGGGTTTCTCCCGCTTCATTTTTGATCGCCAGCTTCGCACCTTTCAGTGCCTTCTTTGTGCCTAAATCCTTCTTTGCCACATAAACCGTAACTTTCTTATCTACCATGGTGAGCTGTCTGCCCTGTGTGGATGTAACACCATCTATGCAGACACTGCCATCTGCTTTGAGTACAAAGCTGACCGGCTCTGCCACGCTGTAACCCTGTGGCGGCGTGATCTCCGACAATACATAAGTAATGTCTGCGTTCAGTCCCTGTGGATAATAAGGTTCCTTCGTCGTTGTAAAACGAATTGGCATGAAACTGCCATCCTCCTGCGTAGTGATCTCCAGGACAGCACCTTCCAGCGCCTTGCCCTCCGCATCCACTTTCTGCACAGAGAATTTCTGCTCATCATAAACAGTCAGTTTCAGGTCTGTCTTTTCCGTATAAGTTTTTATACCATTTTCTTCTGTTACCAGATAAAGTTTTCCGTTTCTGTCAAATGCAAATTTCATATCCTCTGCCAGCTCATAACCATCCGGCGCTGTCACTTCATGCAGCGTATATTCCTGATATCCTGCAGCCGGTGCTGTCAGCATGGAGGTATCCACATTTGTTTCCGTTGTACCTGTCACAAAAGTCGTGACTACCGTACCACTCTCATTTAAGATTTCAAATTTTGCGCCTGCCAGTTCACTGCTGCCTCCCTTTGCCTGCTTGCTGACTGTCAGTGCCAGCTTTCCGTCCTTTATATATACAGTACGGTCCGCTGCTTCCTGTCCGGCAATATAGACCTTGTGATCTGTTGCCCCGATCGTAAATGTGATCGGATCGGCATAGGCATAACCCTGCGGTGCGGAAAGCTCGGTCAGTGTATAGGTACAGCCCGGTGTAAAGGAGATGATATCCCATGTTTTTACCGTTCCGTCACTGATCCATGTCGTTGTTGTAAAATGCGGATCATCGCTGCTTGTAAGCTGCAGTTTTGCCCCTGCCAGTCCGATATTGGAGCCAAGATCTTTCTTACCGATACCCAGCCCTGCTTCATCATCTTCCATGATGATCGTATTATTAACAACTCTTACACCATCAGCTCTCGTAATACTGCCATTATCGTTGATCGTAAAAATAATGTCATCAGCCTTCTTAAAGCCATCCGGTGCGGAAAGTTCCCTTAAAATATAGGTAGTTCCCAGCTTAAGCTGTGCGGAAGGTACACTGTAAACACTGCTCTCCGTCGTATACGCATCCAGAATGACATTTCCCATCTGATCCGGCCGGGATGCATCATATTCTGCGAGCTTCAGCACCGCTCCCGGCAGAATTGTACCAAAGGCATTTTGTTTACGCAGATTTAATCTGATCGGTTCATCACGCACCAGTAATGTATCTTTATCGCCGTTGATATTATTGGCATTTCCTTCCAGGATCACGATCTTCTTTGTGCTGTCCACAGTAAATCTGATTACCATGGCACTGCGGTATCCGTTCGGTGCTGCCACTTCTTTCAGATAGTAATCCGTACCTGCTGTAAATAAGCCTGCATCCAGCTTATGCGGTGTTCCGTCTGATGTCCATTCTGCAATTCTGTTCGGATCGGCTACTGCATTCTTATAGATTGCAAAAGCCGCTCCTGCAATATCTCTACCTGTCTGTGCATCCAGTTTTCTGATGTAAATATCTTTCTTTTTCACATCCAGCATCGTCAGCGTACTGTCTGCCTGTAAGGTAAATACATCCTGATTTGCCGCATCCTTTGTAACCGTGTAGATCTTGCCGTCCGCATTTACTGCAAAACGGATATTTGCTGCAAGCTCATAGCCGTCCGGTGCGGAATGTTCTTTTAATGTATATTTTTTATAACCTGTCTTCGGTGCTTCCAGAATACCGGCCGGCAGCTGATAAACACCTGTGTTGGTCGTAAAGCTGGTCACAAGTGCATCTGTTTCATCATAAATTCCAAGCTGTGCGCCCGCCAGGTTCACATTTGTCACACTGTCCTGCTTACTGATCCTGAGTGTCAGAGGGGTATCCCTGACTGTGATCGTCTGCCCGTTTTTCTCAGCTGTTGTGATCAGCCGGATGCTTCCGTCAGACTCAAATACAAATTCAATATCGTTTGTATAAGTATAGCCCGCCGGTGCCTTTGTTTCAGACAGTATATAATGCTTTCCTGTCGTCATCTTCTCTGTTGTCACAGCATGCGCACGGTCTGTACTTACCCAGCTGTCCAGTACAACCGCCGGATCATCCTTTTCTGTGACCGTAAAGGATGCACCTGGTACTTCTGCCGCTCCGCCGACTGCCTTTTTGCTGACTGTCAGGCTGAGCTTTGTATCTTTCACTGTTACGCTATGCAGTGTCTCGTCACTGATGATGATCTTCTGCATTGCTGTATCCATACTGTAGCCATCCGGTGCTCCGGTCTCTTGCAGATAATAAGTACCACATGGCAGATTCTCAAATACGGCAATACCATTTTCATTTGTCTTCGCCGGATTAGTCAGTCCTGTGAACGATACCTTTGTTGTCTGATCCTCTTTATATAATGTAAATTCAGCATCCTTCAGAAGAGTTGCGGCATTTGCGCCCGTCTTGGTTACCCAGATCTTACCTTTCATCGGGGTATTTTTAATGGTTGCGCTTGCCTCACTCGTAGCAGTGAGCTTATAATCCCCCGCCCATGCAATCTCATCTTCTGTTTTCGGCGCAGCGGCTGCATCTGCATAAGAATTGAGCTCGCTCTTATTTTGTGCAAATAAGATCCTGTCTGCCGCTGTCGGTGCTCTGTATCCAGCAGGAGCCGTTTTTTCTACAACTTCATAACTTGTATCTGCTGCATCCGTCTCTACACTGATCCGCTTAAAATATGCAATACCACTGCCGTTCGTTACCGCTGTGATACCGGTTGCCACTCCGTTTTTATAAAGTTCAAACACTGCATCCGCAAGTGCTGCACCTGATTCTGCATCTGTTTTCTTTACCTTAAAACTGATCAGCGGCGGTGTTGTGCTTAATTTCTTATTCTGTATGGTCAGATTCTGCAGATTGCCGTCTGCATCTGTATATTTTGTTACAAGTGTATCAGAATCCACAACTACCTTGTAAACCTGATTATCTCTCTGGTAGACAATGGAAGCATCCGGTGTGTCCGGAGCCTTTGTTTCCTGTACATAATAAGTTCCGTACGTAAGATCCCTGAAATACAGCTGTCCTTCTGCCGCACCTGCGCCCATGGCGGAAGCTTCTGCAGCCGTCATTGTCTTTCCGGTCTTCAGAGCTATCATATTTTCATCATATAAGGTAAACTCTGCTCCTGCCAATGCAGTACCTGCATCATCTGTCTTCATCAGACAGATCTGCCCCTTCTGCTTCTCATTGGATAATGCTTTATCCAGTGTCGTGCCTGCTGTAAAACTGTTCTGGATCTCTGCCGCGGTGATCGTTACTTTTGCCGATGACAGCTTATAGCCGTTCGGTGCCTTCAACTCCTGCAGATAATAATCTCCGTATACAATGTCTGTAAAAGTAACGGTTCCGTCAGTGCCGGTTGTTGCTGTTTTTACTCTTGCTCCGTCTTTCGTAAAGAGTCCGATCTCGGCGCCTGAGAGCAATTCCCCGCCTTCTCCGGTTTTTATCAGACGGATATCGCATTTATATCGTTTGTTTACGATCGTCAGATTATTGTCTCCGATGATATCCACCGTAATAGCCGCATTTGTCGGATTTACCTGGTATCCGGTCTTTCCGGTCACCTCTTCTACCAGATATCTGCCAAACGGAATATCCTTGAATCTGGCATAACCGCTTTCATCACTGGTCACCTCATAGGCTGCGCCGGACTTCAGGTAAGGCGTGTTGTCCTCATGTAACAGCCGGAATGTAACACCGTCCAGCGGAACAGCAACTGTAGAATCATCTACTTTTTTGATCACAATATCTCCGATCGCCTTTTCATTGGTAACCGTTACCGTCTCTGCCACATCCGCATTTTCCGTTCCGGTTCCGATCGTGATCTTGCGCACGGTCGTATCCAGTACATATCCGTCCGGTGCTTTTGTCTCTCTGTAATAATAAGTCTTTCCAGGTTCCAGATCCGCAAAAGTCAGCTTACCGCTCGTATCCGTCGTCTGTGTGTCCACACGGTCAGTGCAGGCTTCATCACGATAAATACTGAACTCTGCATTTTCCAGACAGACAGCCGGATCAGAATCCTTCTCTGTCTTGATCACGGTCAGGCTTGCTTTTGCCTTCTCATTGGTGATCTCATAAGCGCTGCTCTGCGGTGTGCCAGCAGCACCGCCCAATACGCAGTACTCTGTCTCTGTTGCAGTCTTTACATCGATCTTGTAGATTATATTGTTTGCCTTATAGCCCGGAAGCGGTGTGATTTCCCGTAAGAAATAGGTTTCTCCTATCTCCAGGCCGGAGAATGTCACAATACCGGTATCTGATGTTGTACGCTTTGCTACCAGCGTATTTTCCGTGCAAAGTGAGCTTGTATACAGTCCAAATTCCACACCTGCAAGTACTGCAGCGGACGCAGCATCCTTTTTCTGGATCAGTGCACTTCCCCTTAATACTTCCGGTGTATAGTTCGGAATTGTAATCTCATAATATTTTGTGCCGTTTACGGAATCTGTCTTCAGATTGGCATCATCATAATCAGTGATCACAGTCTCCGCAGATCCTATTCCGCTTCCCGGTCTGATATACGTATAACCGTCCGGTGTCTGGAACTCTACCAGCTTCAGATCATAACCGGTCAGTGTATTCAGATCTTCAAATACCGCATAACCGTCTGCACCGGAGGTTGCCTCACCGATACAGATATCACTGCCGTTCAGATACAGTTTGAAGATCGCACCTGCAAGCGGCTGTTTTGTTACCGCATCGATCTTTCTGACACGGATCTCATGCTTTGTTACCGCACCTGCAGAAGAAGAACTGAAGGATACATTTTTGATCGTATCACTGGTATCCGATACATTCTTTCCGGTTCCGGTAAAGTTTACCGTATTGGCGATCGTCTTTCCGCTCAGCTCCGCAGCCAGACAGTTAAACTGGGTGCGGAATTTAAATACGTACTCATCCGAACCGATATTCGGCAGCTGTACGGTGATCTTGCCGTTCATAACCGCAATGACTGCTGAAACCTCCGTCTCTGTCACCTGCGTGTCATTTCCGTTCTTTACCTTCGTTACTTTATATAATTTACCGCTGACATAATCAAAATAAGAAGGAAGCTGATCGGTAATGACCGGGTTATCCACTGCCGACATATCGTAATGGCCTTCATTGATCTTAACGCTCCAGTCTACATACTGATTTCCCTGTTTATAGTCGTATACCTTTTCCAGTACACCACCGGTTTCACCCGTCAGTTTTTTCTTTGCGTCATCTGTTACCGAAATATCCCCTTCGAAATCCAGCTTGATCTTCGCATCGTTTTCATAGGTTTTGGATATCTCTGCATCATCAGAACTTACCGTTCTCGTCTCATATGCGATCCAGAAATCCTTCTGGAAAAATCCCGCCTGCGCCGTATCTGTCAGATCAAAGACATATTTCAGGCTCTGCTGTCCCGTTATGAGATCCGTTGTGACCGTCGGTGTCACGGATACCGGATTTGCATCATAATAAGGATTCTGCAGGCGCATACTGCCATCCACATATTCCTGTCCGTCCGGCAGTACATCCGTAATTTCCGCGCCTTCCACCGTCAGCTTCGGATTTGTTACCTGCAGTGTCCATGTGATCGTTCCGTCTCCGTTCATCTTGCCGTCTTTTGTCAGAATATCCGGCTTTTTGATCTGCTGCCATGTCTGCGCGGTCGAATCTATCGGAGATGTATTCATATCACTGGTCATAGAGGCTTTGTTTTCAAATAACGGCCAGCTGCTTTCATCAAATGCTGTCGGATCTTTTACTTTTGTTACGATCGTAATGACCTTTCTGGCATCCAGTTTGTCAAATTTAAAGACAAGCTTACCGTTTGCCGTATCGGAAGAGGCATCCAGTGCTTCGGATGCACTGACAAACTCCATTTCGTGATCAGAGCCGGAAACCCTGTTAGAGCCGTCTCCTGCCCGGAATGTATCTGTCACAGTAACATTTTCCAGTGTTTTTCCTTCTTCGTTTACCACGATCTCCCATGTAAAGGTATTGGTGATCTTGTTAAAATCCTTAAAGTTCTTCTTCAACAGATTATAGCCCTGCACAGTGGCGTTTGTAGTCACATCGTATACGCCGCCCGTCAGTTTACCGGTATTTTTGTAGCTGCCCTGTGAAAAATCGGTTACCTTTGTCTTATATTTGATCGTAACAGTATCTGTATAAGCGGTTCCTGCAGGAATTGCCACTTCAAAGCCAGTTGTTGTCTTTCCGGTCGCGCTGAGTCCGGCCGGTGTGATCTGGATAGAATCCGATACCAGTTCCTGTCCGGTCTCCACAACATCCAGATAAGAAGTTCCCTGGATATCCAGATTTTCCGCATTTACCGTAACAGTCCATTCAATCGTACCATCTGCCGCAATACTACTGCCTGTTTTTTGCAGCATATCCGGTTTAATGGATACAGATCCTTTGTTGCTGACACCTTTATCATCCTCATCATCCGGGTTAAAAGCTGCTGTATTGTCCACCAGCGCTGTTGTACTGTCATTGATCGTACCGCCAAAAATGCTCTTATCATAATAAGTACAGAATTTTACTCTTGCATGATAATGAGAGGTGACGCCTGCCACCTTGATATCAAAACTGCTGTCTCCGTTTTTCGCCGTCGTTGAAATAGTTCCACCCGTGCTGTCTGCCAGCTGTGGATATCCTGGGATCTCCGCATAAGTAAGTCCTGCCGGCAGATTATCCGTGATCACACCATCCAGTGATGTTCTGCCTTCCTGGCCAAGTTCTACCGTCCATTCAATGTAATTCTGTCCGTTGATGTTGACGATCCTGCTGCCGCTCTTGCTGATGCTGATATCCTTCGGCTCAGGTTTCTTATCATCATCCGTTTTATCTGTTGTGTTTACAGTAAATTTAAAATCACCGGTAGCGGTCGGGAATGAAATTTCCTCTGTCTTTCCCTCTTCCTGCAGAGATTCCGAAAAACCACCTTCAAACTGTACATAAAAATTAACATTTGTATTGGATCCGATCGCATCCGTATCAAATTTGAAAGACAAAGTTCCGTCTTTTGCAATATGTACCGTACCGATGGACTTGCCGTCATGATCCGCCAGCTTATGGTCAGCCTCTTTATCAACACGGATCGTACCAGGCATCTTGTAGACATAAGTCGTATCCTTATCGATCGCAGTACCGCTTCCCAGTTTAAAATCCAGACGCATATTAATATCCGCGTTGTATGGCAGATCGAAAGTACCGTTTTCTGTCAGTTCTTCTACAACGCTTCCACCCTTGCCGTCCGAATACGTTGCTTTTAATGTCAGCTTATCCAGCGTGATCGTTGTATTTTCAAAAATATCGGAAGAGCCTGCCTTATCCGCATCCAGATCTTCCTCCGTATTCACAACGGATTCTTCTGATGCCGGCTGTTTCTCCGCTTCCGTTACATCCACAGGCTTCGTCTCTGCATCTGCTTTTCCAGTAGAAGAACTCTCATCCTCTGTCTGTACCACCGCATCAGGCAGCATGCTGATATCATTATCCGATACCGCACTGACATTGGACGGCACATTGGAAAACAGCATCAGTCCCGCCAGCAGAAATGCCATTGCACGCCTTCCTGTTTTTCTCCTCTTTTTCTGTTCTCTGATCTCTTCTTCTGTGAAATATTCATTTCTCTTCATATCCCGCATTAGCTCCTGTTTTATCCCTGATTTTATTACCCGTCTGTGTGGATTTTCCGACGTATTTACATACAGATGCAATCCACCCATTATTACTTTACATAATATAATATATTAAGGCTTCTTGCAATATATTTTCTTTTCTCCAACCAAATCTTTGCCGTCTTTTAAGCCTGTATTTTCACATTTATAACTTTACTTTGTGAATTGTATACAAAAAAGCAGTGGACATTTTTTATAGGTCCACTGCCCTGTTTTTATTCCGTTTATCTTATTTTTTATAAGCCGCTACTACCATCCGTTCATCTTCCGAGCCATAAGCACAGGTGGACAACAAAAGCAGCTTATCTTCCCGTTCCGGCTGTTCATACCATGTCGCACGTTTACGGATCTGTTTCAGATATGCAGTCAGGCTGTCTGCATCCTTTGGGATCTCCTCATAAGCAAAGTAATCTTCTTTTGTCAGATCGATCTGCAATATGGCAAACACTTCGTATGTGTCAAAGCCTTCGCCCATATCCAGAAAGATCTCGCTGTGCGCCTGCCTGAATTCTTTGTCCCTGTACTGTTTCAGACCGCCGAACATCGTACCGTCTTTCATGTGATGCCCGTGCAGCAGCAGTACCGGATCTTCCGGATCGGAATTTTCATCCAGAAAGATCGTTCCATGTGCGTTCTTTTCCCCATAAAAATTATGGTTCAGATAATAAATATTATCCCGCTGCACAACAGGATATTCGATCTCCGTGTCCGGAATATACAGATACGCCACATAATCAGCATTTTTCTCCCGGTAAACAGAAGCATCGATCTGTGGAAGTCTCTGCTCTTTTGCTTCTGCGCCGTCCGCATTGCCTCGATCTTTCTCCTCCATGGCTTCCGTCTGCGTCTGTCTGCCCAGCTCCCGCAGTTCTTCATCCATGCTCTTTTCCTGTCTGTAATCCCTATAATAGCGTAACAGGAAAACAGCACATATCACAAACACGATCAGACAGATGGTTCCTATGAAAAGAAGCAGGAAATCCTGCTTCTTATTGTTATGCTTCATCGATT
>ERZ808242.989-NODE-989-length-17951-cov-10.408695_pt1 | contig 17951 bp, 18 predicted proteins | sample MGYA00521244_ERZ808242 | MGnify/ENA primary metagenome ERZ808242 (study PRJEB31516, sample SAMN03275573) | gut metagenome | biome: mammalia-associated habitat; material: feces | host: Papio cynocephalus | place: Kenya | collected 2012-07-27 ... | reverse complement strand
ACTATCTAAATCAGACTGCCTCAAAGGGCCAAACTTATCAGTAATGTATCACATCAGTGATGAATAGTATGGGCTCTGAGGCGCAAAAAATTTCCCTTTGCCGAATTTTTCACGTTACAAAAATTGCGGTAAGGGGAAATTTCTTTGCTTTAAAGTGCCTCGGAGTTAATTTTTAACAGTCATCTTGAGCCTAGGTAAAGGAACACCATGCCTAGGAGGACGAGGGCGAGATCGATGGCTTTGCTGCGGAGGTTCTTCTCATTAAAGACGATCGCGGCGAAAAGGAAGCTGACGATGACGCTGCCGCGGCGGATCATCGAGACCACCGAAATCATGGCTCCTGGAAGGGTCAGGGCATAAAGATAGACAAAGTCAGCGACACTTAGGAATATGGAAATGAATATGATAGGCCATCTCCATTGGAAAGGGGTGGTTTTCTTTCGGTTCGGGTACCAGATAAGCATCATCATGACGCCCATCATCCCGCACTGGTAGATGTTGTACCAACTCTGCACGGACATCTTGTCCAAGGCCAGGCCATCCGGATCCATCAGAAACTTGTCGTAGAGTCCGCTCAAGGCACCGAGGATCGCCGCTCCGACAACAGCGTAGATCCAGACATTGTGCTCGAAATCAATTCCTTCCTTCTTCCCGCTGCGACTCAGCATGTAGAAGGACACAACGGCCAGAAGAACACCTATCCACTGGAGCCGGTTGAGCCTCTCACCGAAGATCAGCATCGCACCGACCAGCACAAGGACCGGACGGGTGGCGTTTATCGGGCCGACGATCGTCAGAGGGAGATGTTTCATTCCGTAATAGCCCAATGTCCAGGAACTGAGGACAATGACGCTCTTCAGCAGAATCCATTTCTGGACAGCCCAACCGCCATAGTCACCGACCTTAAGAATGCTGCCGTCAAGGGCATCGGTGCAATAGGACAGAGCGATGAATGGAATGAATATGAGGGAGCAGAACAACGTGTTCAGGAACAGCACGGGGATGACGGCATTGCCGCCAAGGGCTTCCTTTTTGCAAGAGTCGTAGAATCCGAGCAAAACCGCCGACAGGAACGCTAATGATAACCACATAACACTTAATAAACTAACCGGGTGCAAAGATAATGTTTTTCGGGAATATTAAGATTTGCTATTCTACCGCTAAAAAGTTAAATTTGTAATAGAGAACAGACAAACGAATATGGCAGAGAAACAGATCCCGGAGATGAATTACCTGATGTCCCTTGTGGAGAAGAAATTCCGCAAGAGTGTCAAGACATCCACTGACTTTTACTCGTTGGCTCAAGAAATCGAGAGCGAAACCAGTGAAAGCGTTTCCGTATCCACCCTCAAAAGGATGTGGGGTTATGTCAATATGACTCCAACCCCTCGACAGACAACCCTTGACGTGTTGTCCAAATACATAGGCAAGAAGGACTACAAGACATTTTGTGAGGATTTGAAACACTCTGAGGCTTTCCAGTCGAGATTCTTCACGGCCGACTTCATCAACTCATGCGACCTGGCGCCCGACTCCAGATTGGAGATTGGTTGGGATCCGGGCCGTAAGATCACGCTAAAGTATATAGGCGAGAGTCTGTTCGAAGTCGAATCGGCATGCAACTCCAAACTCTTGGCCGGAGACCGCTTCGAGGCCGCCAACTTCATAAAAGGCTACCCACTCTACATTTCCCGAATCCTGAGGAATGACGAATATACACCCTCATACATCGCCGGCCGTCAAGCCGGGATCAACCATCTGAAGGTCCTTTGAAAAAGGAGCTAATGTATACGGTCTCTAATGACCTTCTAGAAACGGACACCGACACCAACCTGAACATCCGCATGACCGGAGATGTCGGCCGTACCCCCGACTGAAATGATCAACGGACTGAATGTCAGAAATATTCCGGCATCGGCTGCCGGACTTTTGAACGACCTGTCCTTCACCTTGGCCCACTGGCCGGAAACATCTTCCCAGCAGCAGGTGTATGATGTCATACCGCCCCCGGCGTGGAATCCGAAACGGCGAGAGGTGAACATGACGAAACCGGCTGTCGCCACGGTACGGCTTACACGTGCCTTCCCTGTGACCCAGATACGGCCATATTCAGTGACGCCATCGCTGGTGCAGGTGTAGGAATATTCATTCTTCCGGAAATTGCCGCGATAGTTGGCGTATGCGCCGATGTTGTTCCAAGTCGCGACCGCCATAGCGCCGTAGGATTTGGTCGGAAATATTCCGGCATCGGCCAGAATGGCGAGCTTGAATGGTTTTGGATATTTCTCGGATGACGAACGCTGCCGCTGAACGTTCAAACGCAAGGACTTCATAGCCGGTCGAAGCGCGCCCTCAGATATTTCATCCGGCGTCACTTCTACAGACTCAGTGGCCGGTTCGATCCTCGGAATCGTGGTGAACGCTGGCCGGACCGGCTTCTTCTCGAACACCTTCATTCCTTGCATATACTTGGCCTTGATCGCCTCAAACCTTTCGGTCTGCATAGCCGACATCTTTCCCGAAGCGTTTGACAAGGTTCTCCGAAGCGATGAAAGTTCCGCCAAAAGGCCTTTTAGTTCCGCCATGCTTACGCTTTGTCCAGACTCGATTACCGTCCTCAACTCCATGCAGCGATCACAGATGCGGGCATATTTGTCCAATGCCAAGTCGTAGTCATCCCCTTGTGGAAAAGCGGCAGCCATAGGCTCAAGACAAAGCATCAAGGCAAAGCATAAAAGAATATGTCCGAGAATATCCCTCATAGACTCAATGTATCGTACAAATTTAACACAAAAATAGTTATCTTTGAATATTCAAGTTTCGTATTTGCGAAATGCAGCTATCGCTTCCAAGCGGTCATACACTTACTAAAGTTGAGTTTGAATATTCAGACGAATCATGGACGAGGCATCCGGATTTTTCGAGACACCGACAGAGGCTCAAGGCCCGAGACAGGGCATATTTGAGTTGATCCGCAGCAACCCTGAAAGTTACTGCGACATCTGGCGTGCGGACAAGGACGGACGGTTCAGGGTCTATAAAGCCTTGAAGCATGAATATGCCGGAGACCCTGTCTACGAGCGGCTGCTGCGGAAAGAATTCGAGATAGGATATTCGTTGGACCATCCGAACATCTGCGAGTACTACGGTTTCGTGAACATTCCGCCGCTTGGCAACTGCATTGAGATGGAGTGGGTGGATGGTTGTTCGCTGGACACGCTTCTGCCACGCGGGGCAATCAGCAAGACATTGGCGGCAAAAATCATCAGCGAGACCTGTGACGCTTTGGCCTACATGCATTCCAAACAGATTGTCCACCGGGACTTGAAGCCGTCCAATATCATGCTGACCTACAACGGCAACAATGTCAAACTCATCGACTTCGGCCTTTCCGATTCCGATTCGCATTCCGTATTGAAAGGTTCTGCCGGAACGCAGGTCTACGCATCCCCTGAATTGATTTCCGGCGGCAACGTGGACTACCACACCGACATATTCTCGCTTGGGTGCGTCATCGACCGCCTGAGTCCGGCCTATGCCAAGGTCGCCAAAAAGTGTTGTCAAAGAGATCCTAAGAAGCGTTTCCAGAGCGCGCTCGAGGTCAAGCGGGCAATAAACAGCCATCCCAAAGCCCCGATCGCCTCGGCCGCAGCCATATTGGCAGCAGCAGCCATTTCCATCACTCTGTTCCAGACCCGCCGTTGGGAGACCCAAGAACGGGTTTCCGATGCGAAAGCCTCATATTCAGACTCGTTGCGTTCCTCAGCAGACGAAACGTCAGATGTCCATGACATTTCCGCCTCAGGCACCGTGTCTTCAACAGGGACCGTGTCATCCTCTGATTCTGATCATTCCAATAGCCAAGCCGTGGTTGACAGTTCTGCCAGCCATGCTCTTGACTCCTCCGCAAGGCCTCAGATAAAGCCATCGCATAAATCCATCGCCACCCAAAAGAATCCGGCCAAGGAAGTCTCCTCAGACAAGGAATCTCAGAGCTACCGTGACGCCATCGACGAACTCTTCCGCCAGGCCACAGAGCTGTTCGACCAGTGACCGTCTTCCTGAAATTGTCAGGAGACAGAGTTATTCATCTGCCACGCAACGGATTGTGTAGGCATCGGCCTGGCCAAAGACAATGTCAACATACGCGGGAGTGAGGCGCAGCCCTCGGGCGCTATAATAACTATAGGAATCGCATGCCGATGACGACCAATACAACCCTTCCGGATTACCATAGGCATCTCCAACCTGACGGTGTTTAGCGTTTCCGGAATTGTCAATATATCCCGCCAACGGCAAGAATATGGCTGGTACTCCTGAGCCATACGTTTTGCTTCCGGAAAACCAACGGCCTTTATGTCCCTCGCAAGTCACGAGGGAAGAATAGTGAAAACTCAGAGACATCCACTCACTCAAAGTCGGCAACCTCCAACCGTCAGGACATGGATCATTCTCAGTCTTGGCCGGGTTGGCGTCAGTTCCTTTGTTCCATAAAGTGGTATTCTTCACGGACAGCCAAGATCCACTGGTAGAGGTGAAGAAGACATTCGAATTAGCATCGGACAAGCCGACACTTGCACTTACAGGACCAGATTTCAAGACTGGAGACGAAGCGTCATTGTAGTTCGGATCAGAGTAACCGAAACCGAATTTCCGCCCCCATTGATAGACTTTGCCAAACGGGTAGTCCTCAGGATGATAACCGCAGTTGACAGGAGCCCAGACAACGCCGTCTATTACGACTCCATTGCCGTAATCAACTCCTCCTTCCATGTACGGAATCCGGTCTTGTCCAATGTCTTTCCCAGGATCACCTCCCGAGCCACTATCAGTCAGAGCCTCGTACTTGTCCTTCCACTCATTCCAGTTCTTTGCGGTCTTATACATCTCAAGGGAGGCGGACGGGACGAAAATCCTATTGGCGTTGGCACCTATAAATGTGTCCTCCATCTTTGGCGGAGTCTCCGGAAGGACTGTCACACGTCTCAGATGCTCACAACAATAGAAGGCCTCCGGTCCGATGAATGCAACTTTCTCAGGAATAGTCATCTCCCAAAAGCGACAATTCTTGAAAGCATTCGCCTCAATCGTGTTCAGATGTTCGGGCAATGATATTTCTTCGAGTCCCGTGCAGTTCTCAAACACAGCTTTACGGATAACTACAATATCTTTAGGGAGCGAAGTCAATTTCAAGTTTTTACAAAAATAGAAGGCATACTCGCCTATCTCCAACAACCCGTCCGGCAGACTCGTCCATGCCAAAGACTCACATCCTTGGAAAGCATACCTGCCAATCTCTTTCATACCTGACGGAATATTTTTAGGATTGAAATTCACACAATTAACAAACGCCCAGTCTCCGACATAATGAATATTCGTCGGAAGTTCCGTTGGAGCCACTCCCGGGCAATGTGCGAAAACGCCTCCTTCAATCATTGTCAATTTCGGAGGCAAGGCGGAAAGGTTGATGTTTGAACAGCGTGAGAACGCCCAGCTACCTATCTCTGTTATGGTCTCCGGCAAAGATGTCAAAGGCATACTGGAGCAACCTACAAATGCATGTGTCTTGACAATTGTCAGGTTATCCGGCAGTTTTGACAAAAGCATATTCCCACATTCTTCGAACGCACCTTCCCCGATAACAAAGACACTTTCCGGCAATTTTATGTTCACAAGGTAGCGACAGAGTTTGAACGCGGAATCAGCCACACTCGTCAAACCGGTGAAATATTCAAGTTCCTCAAAAGATGTAATCTCCTCGTTCCTTTTGAAGACATTACGAAGATTCGTGACCTTGGCCGCCTCCACCTTGGACAGTTCACCATCTCCGTCCAGATCCCAGTTCTCCACACAAAGGGCCTTGACTACCGGATCCTGGAACTCAATGATCCGATCCACCGGAGAAGGAGGATCAGGGTCGACCGGCTCCTCACTTGTCACAATCATCAGTAAATCAGAAAGAACCTCATCCCGACCGTTACCGACCCAAGCCTTATAGAGGTAGGTGGTGGAATAATCAAGTTCATCCATGATCAATGAATATCCCAACCCATCGACCTTGGACGCTGTCATGCATTCCAACGACTGCTCATCCTCTCCGAAATAAAATCCGAACTCCTTTGCAGAGGAAAGATCACGCTCACTCTTGAATTTTGCGGTAAGCGTCACCACCCGCCCATCCACCGCCGCGCTGACGGACGGAAGAGATGGTGCGCGCAACTCCTCTGGCACAACACCCTCCTCGCAGCCGGTCAGTGCAACCGCCACGACAAGAAGGAACATATTCCTCACCCGAAAAAAGCTCATTTCAATCGGTTTGTCATCAACTGCAAATATACACAATGAAAGTGAATTACGGACAAGGTTTCCACCACGATTGGCCTGATATCATAAGAATTTTGCAAAATATTCATTATCTTTGGCATTGGACATTAATTGACTAAGGGCTATGGAGGATAAAAGGATTAAATACCCGATCGGGGTGCAGACGTTTGACAAGATTATCGAGGGTGGCTATCTTTACATAGACAAGACGGGGTTTGTGCACGATCTGGCGACAAACTATTCATACGTGTTCTTGAGCAGGCCGCGGCGGTTCGGGAAATCGTTGCTGTCCTCGACGTTCCATAGTTACTTCGAGGGGAATAAAGAACTGTTCAACGGACTGAAGGCCGGGGAACTGAAGAAAGAGTGGACTAAGCATCCGGTGTTCCACTTCGACATGTCCACGGCTAAGCATTGTAATGAGGAACAATTAGTCAGCGAACTGAATATCAAGCTCTTGGAATATGAACGTCACTACGGCAAAGTTGACGCAGAAACGGAAATCAACCAACGATTTGAAGGTCTGATACGTAGGGCGGTGGAGCAGACAGGCGAAAAGGCCGTCATAATCATTGATGAATATGACGCGCCACTGCTGGATGTGATGAACGACAAGGAGCGGCTGGTGCCTATGCGGCAGATAATGAGGAACTTCTACAGTCCCATCAAGAGTCTGGATCCGTACCTTCGATTCGTCTTCATCACGGGAATCACCAAGTTCGCGCAGCTCAGCATATTCAGTGAGCTGAACAATCTTATGAACATCTCGATGATGCCGGAATATTCAGCGATCTGTGGAATATCGAAAAGTGAGCTTGACAGCAAAATGTGCGAGCCGATACAGGCGTTGGCGGAAAGGTTGAATATTCAGTTTGAAGAGGCTCGAGAACTGCTGAAAGACAACTACGACGGGTATCATTTCAGCGAAGAGTCCGAGGACATCTACAACCCGTTCAGTCTGATGAAGGCGCTGGCCGCCAAGAAGATAGGAAGTTATTGGTTTGAGAGCGGCACGCCGACTTTCCTTATGGAGAGAATGCGGGAGGAACGGATGGACGAGGCCAAGCTTGACAGGATGAGTGAGATATCGGAAAGTGATTTTGACATCTCTCCGGAAGTCACCGGCAGCGTCCTGCCGTTGCTCTATCAAGCCGGTTATCTGACCATTAAAAGTTATGATCAAGAAGACGGGTCATACACTCTGGGCTACCCGAACAAGGAAGTGAGGGAAGGATTCCTGAAAGGTCTTCTCGCAAACTATAAGAGTGCGGAAGGGATGAGCGCCTCGTTCGTGCTGCAGTTCAACAGGGCCTTGAAAAACAATGACATCGATGGGGCCTTGGGAAGGATGCAGTCTTTCCTTGCGGGAATCCCTTACGATCTGGAGAACAAGTCCGAGAAGCATTTCCAGACGATCATCTACCTGATCTTCTCCCTGCTTGGGTACTACACTCAGGCCGAGGTGAAGTCCGCCATCGGCCGGGCGGATGCGGTGTGCCGGACCAAGGATCGGGTCTATGTCTTTGAGTTCAAGGTGGATGGATCAGCGGAAGAGGCACTCAGGCAGATTGACGAGAAAGGGTACCTGATTCCGTACAGGTTTGAGGGTCTGGAAAACCATGAAACAGCATCAATCACGAAACTGGTCGCAGAGCCTGTCGAAGCGACCAACAGTGACGCTTCGGCAAGCTCTGCATCCAGAAGAAGACTCGTCAAAGTCGGAGTGAACATCTCCACCCAGACCCGAACGATTGAATCGTGGAAGGTGGCCTGACGTTGGCGTTTCCGTCACGGTTCTCGCCCCACCCGCGATGATGCCACCTATGGAGGCCACGCCAGGGAAGCAGCAGTCCGTCTTCTTGTAGGAATACCTCGCGTTCTTCTTGTCCGCTGCAATGAACTGGTGACAAAAGTCAAGATCGGGCTAAAAGTCAAAATCGTACTCATCCTCCAGTCTGCGACGTTCCCTCTCCATATCTCTTTCTACTCTGTTACGTTCCTTTCTAAGTTCTTTTGAAGCTTTATCATAAGCACGATCTATCGACGCATTTATGATAGCTGCCCTTACAACGAGAATCAGAATAATTCCAGCCACAACAGCCCCGATAATCACTAATGTTTTCTTGGTTGAGTTGTCATGTGCGGATTGTACCATTACCGGAGACTGAGGCTCACCACCTTGATTGACTTCTCGTTTTGATGTTGCATCAGCCTTCTGCGGCATAGCGGCAATCGATGATAATGATGAAACTTGATCATTTGTTGCGTTCTTGCTGACTCTATAGCCTCGAATTTTCAAGTAGAGGTTAAGCGCCGCGATCAGTATGACAATTATAATATAACCACAATAATCATCTAAAGAGTAACCAATGCTAGACAAAAATAACAAACCTGCCAAGATCATTTGAATAAGAGGTTGCGGATTGTGTGATTCTAACCAAGAGGAATTAATCACATGCCCAACAGCTTGCCTGTATTGTGGCAGGAAGATGACTCGTACAATATTCACGATAGAGGTCAGAATCAAGAGCGTGGCTGTCAGAACATAATATGTCTGAAAACGGAACATCAAACTGGCAATCAGGAACAAAGCCGCATAAATGATTGGCGCATAAAGTACCAAGCCACTGCCAACAGATTTAAAAGAAAATTTTGAACTCATAATAAACTGATTATTTTAAATTGACTCATTTTGTACCAAACATTTATTAGTGGCCAAACACGACAGAATAGATTTCTTCCCTTGAGTACTCACAAGGCTTGATGACTTTCCCGTCTTGGTACAAGCCCCACTTGCCGTCAAACGCTCCCGTGATCTTATCATAAGTCCCCATAAACAAGGCTTTATTGTCACCTGTCAGATTATCGATATAGTCATACTCAAACGGAAGCATCTCATTCCCTGTCAGGTCTACAATGCCATATTTTCCATCTTTGACTACTATTATATCTTCGTTTCCTCCGCAAAACAAGGAAAATGCATCGCACTCACCTTGGTCAGGTATCTCGTCATAAACTGCATCAATCACCAGTTCTCCTTTGCTATTGATGATGCCCCATTTACCTGCTACCTTAACGCAGCAGTAGAAATCTTTGTACTCGGGGTTACACTCCTCGCAACCGAATGATGGCTTCACAGCCTCACAATTAAAATGAACGATGTCCCTCGACCCATAGTCAATCAAATCAACACCACCATCAGTGAATCCGACTATCTTATCACACCCCCAGATCTGTTCATATCTCACTTCAGCAAGCAAGTTTCCCTTACTATCTGCAACCCCGAACTTTCCTTCTTTAGCGAGAAGAACATATGGATCATCAGCACCGAAATAATCAAACGCAAAACCTTTCCCGTAATTACTCCAATACAAAGGGATAATCTCCGAATACACCTTTGGGATCACCTCCTCACCAGCAACAGTCATAATTCCATTCACCCCATTCTGAACGACCTTTAAATACTGTCCATTCTCACTAATCTCAATCCGGGAATACTCCGGTTCAAGAATAGTATGACCAGACTTGCCCGCCAAACCAAGTTTGCCATCTTCAACAAAATAGAAATATCCATATTCCTTCAACAGTTGCTGCTGATAATCATATTCCTCGGAACAATCATAGTCATAACCAGCACCAAATATTTTTTTTGCCAAGTCATCATCGGCTTTTTCCCGCAGAACCTCCATTTTTATGTCCTCACAGGCAGCCCCATCCAATGCTGCGATTCTTTGTCTTGCCGAATTGAATATGGCAAGAACCTTCTCAAACCGTTCCTGTGACAACTGATAGTTCTGCCAATGCCTCCAGTTGTCGTCTCCGAATATAAACGCCCACAACTCATTGGATTTGGATAAAGTCATCGTGAAGTTCCCGCTTCCCGCGAAATCCCTGTTATGCCAACGCCCTCTTAGAGAAACCGGATAATATCCCTCCGTTTCAGCCAGCCCACATTTCTCAGAAAAGCGCAGATCTTCCAAATCGCCTATTTCAGTGTAAATGGAACTTCCCGGGACAGCATATTCCACCTTCAGCGAGAAATCCGATCTTCGATAATAAAAAGCAGCGTCGCCATACATATACCCTATAAGGCAATGACCTTGTACAGGAACATCCCCAAATTGTTCCACAACAATGCCGATTATCTCCTCATAGGCTTCTTTGGTAATAATATCTTTCTTTTCCTCCACACTCAAGCAAGAGGTCAACAGCATGAAAGTGGCGAGGATTGCAGCTATGCGCTTAATGATTTTCATAGCCTAATCATCTGATGACAGCCTGTACCGCCCACTGAATTCCCCGACACCTGACACGACAAGTGAACCATCCTTTTTCAGATGTACGCGCCCGACCTGTTTCAAGCTACCATCATCGCGAACCTCACAAAGTTCATTAGGCTCCCTGAAAACATAAGGCATCAATAACCCCAATTTCTCATAACCCCGTCCGATTGGTTGGAACTGGAAGGTCTTAAGTGTCCCCATATCTTTGAGTACAAACAACATATATTCTTCACCTTTTGAATATACGCCATCTATTGCATCGAAATCGACATTCTGTACTTTAGGAGTACACAGAACGAACGGAGAAAACAAAAACAACAACACTATGAATATCGTTATTTTCACATCCTTTAAACAATATGTAGCATTCATTTCTAATAACTATAATTTCATTTTTTGTTTTCTTTAGCTTTTTCATCCTTAGAGACGCAATCTTTATACGAAGCCATCAATCTGATAGTCTCGTCAGAATAGCCCGCAAGCCCGTCCACACTATTTTCCATCGCTGCAACGCCGGCACCAGCAATCCCGACAGTGAAAAGGGCCGTGATGAAATTCCAATAGGAGGTATACACCATAAAGAGCACTACAAAGGCGGCATAAATAAACTTATAATTATTGGCCACCCGGAACATCAATTTATTCTCTACTTTAAGAGATTCGATATTCTCCTTGATGGACTCCAAATCATAATTGGCAGTCATATTATTCAGAAAATCAGTCACATAAGGACCTTTTTCCTTTCCATTGTTGATAACCTTGCCATCCAACAATTTACACAAAAGCGAGTAATTCATGATAGTTGTTAATTATTCACATCTATTATCTTCGGATCTTGCGCTAGACAACGCATAAATCACAGCGCATCCGACAACAGAAAGCAAGAGAGCGGATGCGATGTAAATGTCGATACGATACTCAAATAATGAGAATATTACATTGAATATAATGAGTGCCACAGAAAGCATCCAAGAAGCCACCTTTATCGACACTCCACGTTTTCCGTTTGAAAATGTGATTCCCATGGCCGGTATGAGGCCAGACATTATTGTTATGGAAGCCACGACCAATGACACCCAGTTTCTGCCATCGGCAGTTGATGCAAAAATCTCGCACACAAAGCCAAGAAGCAGAGCGATGACAATGGCGAACAAGAACTTTACTGTGTTGATTTTCATAGATACTATTTGATTTTTGCTACCACAAATAATTTATTGATTTCAGGGACACTTGATGCGGCTTTCCAATCCGGAAAGCCCTCTTTCCAAACCAATGTGTCACTTTTTAGCAAATCATTCTGGATCAGTTTCACCAACTCATCATTGTTGAACGGCCCAGCCTGAGTGCCGTCCACCACCAAATAAGTCAATTGTTGAACAGGTGATGGTGGAACCTGGTGCTGAACGGAGTTCTGAGAAGACAGACAACCTGACATGATGTCCGGAACCTGTTTGATCATAGACATGCCAATGCCTAACTCAAGCATCTTTTCAATGAAAGCAGAACTATCTTCCATACATAGTGAGATTAACCGACAACTATTATCTGAGGACAATCCTTAAGCATTTTCCACCCAGGCCACCCATTTGTCCAAACATATGTCTCAAGAGATATTTCCTCATCCTTCAACATTCTCCTCAACTGCTCGGACGTGTACGGACCTTTCGGTTCACTTCCAAACGCGACCACATATTGGATGTCTTCATGTTTTTGAAAAACAGGAAGAGCCACATGTGACGGGATGTCCACCTGAGGAACTGATACTTGCATCGCTTTTATGCTCTTCTGTGCTTTTTCTGTCATTTTCTCCCACACGTCCGAATCAGCCAGATTGTTCATCGTATTGAAATCCAATTGCTTCATATTTATTTATATTTATTTGGTTGGAATTGGTGGAGGGCAACCAGGTACAGGAGGGGGAACCGGAGCGAACAATGCGGATAACGCAGGAATCAAATTGATTGGAGTCCAGTCTGTCATACCTTCGCGCCATCCTAAAGTGTCCCCATTAATTTGTCCATGGGAAACCATCTGGGATATTTCAGCCATATCGCAAGGGCCATATTGCTGCCCACTGACCACTAAATAAAACACGACAGAGTTCTGGTTTGGTACAGGCGGAGGCCCTTGCATTGGTTTTCCGGCACCAGACATGGCTGAATTCATGATCTGTCCCATCTGGTTCATCATGTTCGTTGCCTGTCCACCTACAGCAGCGCCCATCATCATGCCGGTCATCATGCCGGCCGGATTCATGTGGCCATCTGATGAGCCAAGGTTCATTGACCCCATCTTTCCCATACCCTCCATTCCAGTCTTCAACACCTCAGCCTGTTTGTTGATGGCATGGGCGTTGATGTAGGCAGACTCGCTTGCAAGGCCAGTTTGTTTGGCGGCCTGTTCAGACTGAACATGTTGGGCGAACTGAGACTCTTCCCTCATCCTGGAAGCCATGTCAGCCATGTGCTCCATCTGTGTCTGCGCCATCTTTTGGGCAGTCTCGTTCCTGATGTCAGCATCTGTACGCATTGTCTGACGCTGAATCTCATAACCCAACAAGGCTGTCTTTTCATTCTCAAGATTGTAAAGATGAGTCTGGTCCTCAGTCAGTCTCTTCAACCTCTGATAACCTTCGCTGTCCTCGTCATAGCGGATGTCTTCGATGTTGATGCCGCTGGCAAAGACTCCGAAACGATGCGCGATGGGATCCTGAATGCGAGAGCAGATGTAACTGCCCAACTCCCCTATCAAACCATTGAAATGCATTATGAATATTCCTGTGTCCTTTGGAGCATTGGAGACCACCCTCTTGACTTCCTGAGTCAGCAGAGTCTTGACTTTAGACTCAAAATCCGCCATAGAAGTGTCACTGGAGCCCCACGCTTCCAGAAAATATTTCAGAAACTCCTGCTGTGTCGGAATCTCAAATGTCATCGCGCCCTTGATCGCGACTTCGATGTCATATGCCTTGTACTCTGGCTCTGAAGGGATAACCCTAAAGAACGGGATGACAAACGGCAACTCCATTCCCTTAGAGAGGTTGATGAAGTACACCTCCGCCGGGAAAGGAGTACCTCCTTTGTAGGCAGCCCCTATTATGGATGCCAGAACAGGCATATTCTCTGTCCTGACAACATCATCATAAGGTCCAGTTATCACATCATAACTTCCCTTGTTCTGGTAAAGGAACACAGCGGCCTGCCCCGGCCTTACGCGCAGGCTGCTGCCATAGCGGATGGAATTCTCCCTCTTCGACTGTCCGACCCCTCTGGATGCATCAGGACGCCATTTCCAAATCAGGAAATCCTTCTCGTCACAACGGATGGAATCCATTATGCCGCCTTCTTTTTTGTGTCCAAACAATCCCATATCATTTGATAACTTATAACCCGCTATTATCCGCCTCAGAAATCGCTTTCATCATTGCACCCCTAACTTGTTGATTCTTAATTGAAAATACAACGATTTTCGCTTGTTGTGGTTTCCCTTTTGACAACCAGTAATTGATTTCTTGGACAGCTATATCGTCAAGCATTTCATCCACATTCCCAGAATGCTTCTTAATCGCTGTTCTCGCTCCAGCATAATTGTTCTCCTCAAGACAAGCATTCATTTCAGTTCTAGCCTCATCGTTAATTTCACCTCTGATTCCAAAATAAGGAACCACAACAGCGACTACAATAAAAAAAGGAATAGCTAACCAGAATAGATTAAAATGCTTTTTCCGCTTTTCCGAATTAGCCAACAATGATTTGTATTCAGAAATAATTGAATGGATCTCTGGATCATCTCTGTCAAATCGGGAAAGGGCTAACAATGCTTGATTTGCCCTTCCATACCAAGCTCTCTTTACTGGCCTCATCATCAGCATATTCCCACCATTCAGCATGGAAGAATCATCTGTAGAGATATAGTTTGAATAAGAGAACTCCAGCATTTGAATAAGCCCTTCTTTGGTATATGGCAATGTAAAAGAACTTATTACCGAAACCATTCGTTGGGCTGGGGTCTGAAGGGGAAAAAGGTCACTAATGCTATTTTTCGGAGCGCACGCCTCATCATAACGTCTTTGAAACTCCTTGATCATAGCACTAGCATCCTTACTGGCCTGACTTTCTTTCTGAAAAACAAAGCCACACTCTGGACATGAGAGCATTGTATCAGTTATCGGAGCACCGCAATGCGGACATTTCTTGACACCTTTTGTTTCATGCGACACCGCTGTTCTGGAATCAGACAGTTTCGCAAGTTCGTTGTCAAGGTACATCTCGACCAGATCCGGATCCTCTCCAACCTCTTTGGCCTTGTTCAAAATGAGTTCCCTATGCTTCGGAGAAACCGTACCACTTTCGATGGCCAATTTGACCATCTGAACTATCTTTTCATTCATGTTTTTAACCGTTAAACTTAAACAAAAAATATTTTTCCATAATATCTGGTTTTATATTAATTGAATCCCTCCTATAGTCATTTCCGTGCAGCGACAAAACACACGTTGCCGCTTACTAAATCGTCATGGTGCGCAAATATATTCAAAGAATATCAATTCATTTGGTCCAAATTTGGTCCAAATCCGGTTCAACTTTGGTCCATTTAACATGCGGGGTTCAAATAGTTCCGTTTTCGGGGGCAGAATGGCAATTCCGGCACCCGAAAACGGTTTTATATGATGGTTGGGTTGCGTAATATGGTGGTTTGCACCCCACGATGCTCACGGAAATGGTTTCGGGTTCAAAAGACTGGTACTTGCACCCGGTACGATATTGAGAACAAGTCCGAGAAGTATTTCCAAACCATCATTTACCAGATCTTCTCGCTGTTTGGCTACTACCCCCAGTCGGAGGTGTACTTTCCTGATTTAGGTTGACTCTGGTTATAGATCTTGTCTGGTTGGCTGGAGCGATATCGCAAATCAAGACCCTACGTGCTTGATACTTCTGTTTGCGCACATTTTTTGAAGCGGAGCGGTCTCTATAAAAACGCGAAGTTTATGAACCGGAACAGAGCAATCGGAGCGCTGCTTGTCTTGGCGACGGTGGCGACGGCAATATATTCATGCAACAAGAAGGCTTTCGAGCCTGCTGAAGAGGTTGTTTTCATCCAGGATGCGAGGCTTGAGGAAGAAGGACTGACTCGCGCTCCCGGTGATGCGATACACTTGAACGGTACTGGCTATCAGCAGACTGACAATGTCATGTTCACCTTCACTTGGGAGACCGGTGACAATATGATTCCTGTCGGCAAGGCATCCGGCATTTATGCGAAAAAGCAGGAGACGGATTCCGATGGCATAACCGCAATGCTTCCATACAGATACCCGGCGGCGGATGTGGAAGTCAACGTGATGCGCGAAGGCAAGTTCCAGAAGATAGGTTCATTGAAAATCACTGACGGACAGTCGCCTGAAGAGCTTAGGCTTTACGGCATAGACAACGCGGGAAAGAGTATCGACGGTTTCATCCTCGATGTGAACAATGTCGGCCGGAAATCTCTTGGCATCGCTCTGCCTGAGGATTTCCATTCTGTCATCAATGTTCCAAGGTCGTTCGGTCTTTGCGGAATTGCCGGGAAAGGCAATGTCAAGACCGCTGAACATGTCGACTTCTTCACGGGCAAGGCCGAAACTCTGGCCACCTATGTCATCGCTTTGGTCATGACTCCTGCCAATGCAGTGGTGGCAATCACAGGCAAGGATGGCGTCTGCACTTTGCTGACTTTGCCGATTGAAGTAGGTGCCGACTATATGACAAAGTCTGATACTCCGCATCCTACGCAGCCGACATTCACACTTCCCGAAGGATTGAGGACTGAATGTTTCGGTGATTATCCTGGAATATTCATAGGCAGCGCCGAATCTTGCTCATACCTGCTGTCCGCGAACAAAGGTGACGGCAATTGGGCCACGGTTATGCTGGATAAGGACGGATTCCGCAAAGTGGAGGACATCGAAGCCGCGGCCGTGATTCCGTTCAGGGCAGGCGAAGACGCCGGCTACATTGTCACTTATGAGGACGGCCCGAGCCTGTTCCGCCCAGTCAATGCCAAGACCGGAGAAATGTCCCAAGCCATCTACACGTGCAAGACGGGCAGGATATTATCTGCCACATCGAATCCCCAAAAGCCGGATCATCTTCTTCTCAACTTTTCGGATGCCTTCAACGGCACGAACATCTACGATCTTGATTGGAACAACCTTAAAACACTGTCCCCTATCGTATTGCCGAACTCAGTCGGCGACTATGCGGAAGCTTTGATGGCCAACTGATTCCAGTTCCAGCAGCGTTTTCTTGGCCGCAAGTCCGCCGCCATACCCCGTAAGCGTACCATCGCTGCCAATCACCCGGTGGCAAGGGGCGAGAATAGAAATGGCGTTGGCACCGTTGGCGTTCGCCACCGCACGGACGGATTTCGGCATTCCGATGCGTCCCGCCATCTCTCCGTACGAAACCGTCTGCCCGTAGGGAATATTCAGAAGCTCGTTCCATACCTTTTTCTGAAAATCCGTCCCCACGAACAGCAACGGAACATCGAACTCCCTGCGCTTCCCGGCAAAGTACTCGTCAAGCTGCCGCACCGTCTCTTCTATCACTTCCGAAGTTCCAGCCTCAAATTCCGCCCGCAACACACGTTTCAGCCGCCTGTCCACATGATCCCGGTGCCTCTCCACCTGCCAGTCACACAGGCAAAGTCTGCCGTCAAATGAACCCAGCAGCAATGTACCGCATGGTGATTCGTAACGTCTTGTCTTGATTATATTCTTGTTGTGCATAATATTTCCACATTGAGGTTATGATAAGAAATTCATCCTCTGATCACCGGGCACTGCTTTTCCGGTCCGCCAGTATGGTGTCAAAGTTCTCTATCGCCCAGCCGATGAGCGAGTCAAGGTGCGGAAGGAGACTCTTGCCGCGCTCGGTGAGGGAATATTCCACCTTGGGCGGCACTCCAGGATAGAGCGTTCTGAATATGAGGCCGTCTTCCGCCAATGTCCTCAGAGTGGCGGTAAGCATCTTCTGGGAGATGTCAGGGATGCCTCGGTAAAGGTCATTGAAGCGCATCGTGCCGTTCCGCTCCAACGTGTAAAGCACGAGCATGGTCCATTTGTCCCCTACGCGGGAGAGTATGTTGCGGATAGGACATTTCGGGAATGTCGCGTACTGTATTGTTTTTCTGTCCATAGTATATTCCTTCATTCTCGCTTTCGTGACACCTTCTTAGCCTCAGCGGGCAGACACCTGTCGAGAAGGTTTTCATCAAAGCTATGCAAAATTAATGAATATGCACGAATGTCAAGTCATTCCCCCTCCAAAATGACTTCGTCAGCATTGGAAGAGAATGACCCAG
>ERZ808242.988-NODE-988-length-17956-cov-20.413999_pt1 | contig 17956 bp, 16 predicted proteins | sample MGYA00521244_ERZ808242 | MGnify/ENA primary metagenome ERZ808242 (study PRJEB31516, sample SAMN03275573) | gut metagenome | biome: mammalia-associated habitat; material: feces | host: Papio cynocephalus | place: Kenya | collected 2012-07-27 ... | reverse complement strand
ATAAGTATGTAGAATGAGAACAAGCCAACATCTTGTGATAGTCGCCATTGAGGTGAAGATTATCAGACTTGTCAAAGTGCGAGCCTACAGGCGAGTGCGTTTCGGCAAGGTTGAGAGAGTTCGTAGCCATTACAGACGTTATTAGGGTAATGCCTGTATCTGGCTGCCACTCTGAGCCGTAAGGCTCTCTGCTTCACCCCTCGGTTTTTTATTGTTCTGTAATCCTCCTTGTTGTCTAGCCAAGTGGTTAAGTCCAGTAGGCTGCATCAGTTGCTTGTGATGATTTTTGCTATGTGACCTGCAAAATACCGTTCTACTATTCTTTACATTTCTACTATGCTTGCCTATTTATTATTTGGAGCAGGCACTATAATGCCTGAATGAAATTATGATAAAGCGCAAAAGAGAGTTCAGAGAACTTAGTGATGAGACAAGACGTAAAATCAGCCAGTCATCTTCAAATAAACCTAAAACCGATAGCCATAAGCAACATATCAGCCAGGCTATGAAAAGGTATTGGCAAAGTGTTCCACATCGTCCGGTTTCTGGTGATACAATGGGCATATAGTTATTGTCAAGAGGAAGAAGAATGGAAAAATAAAGCGGAATATTGGAAAAATGGTAAGTGGTAAAGTTTGATAGACTAAAATTAAGGGTTGATGTGGGTAGTGTAGTAGTTAAAGATGAGGAAATATTTCAGCATATAGTCGAAAATGGAAAATTATGTGAACTAAGGTATCATCAAAGTTCGCCATTTCAACTGGGTATTAAATTGGATTATCTCAAAAATGAGGCGATAATAGAATTTTCGGGCAAAGTATTGGGAAAGGACTATCCTCAATTAATATCCTCAGTCACCATAATGGAATGCTTTGAGCATATTGCCCAACTTGAATTTTGTGAGTTCGATATGTCTTGTTTGGAATCCGCTATGGTGCTCTCTTGTGATGTCACGAATGATGTTGAGGTTTCAGATATCAATGCTATGACCAAATATATTAGGGGGGCATCTTAAAAACTACACGCAGTTCACTTGTTCCTTGTTGAAGAATGGCAATCTTATTATAGAGAAGAATGTGACTTCGACCAAGTGTAAGAGACGAATGGTGATTTACGACAAAAGCAATGAAATGCTGATGTCCAGTAATATGAGGTTTGCGGAACAATATGACCTTTTGGGAGCGTTTGATGGCAAATGCCGTTTTGAAATGAATCTAAGGAATATGGAGGCGATACGTTCAGCACTGGGCGTAACCGATAACTCGTTGAGGTCAGTCTTATCTTCTGATTCCACACCACTAAAGGATTTTCTTCAAGACGTTCTGTCCGTTGAACCTCCGGTTAAATGCTCTGATTGGAAAGAATATGTCCGAACACTTGTTCTTCGTGACTGCAATTTTGACCTTGCGCAGGTTGAGGCGAAAGTCCGTAGCCTATACAAACGAGGAACATTCATAACGGGTGTTATGAAGCCATACAAGGCTATGATGGAAGAACATTATTGCGCTGATCTGGTTTTTAGTTTGTCTGATTTGCTTTCCAAATTGTCTTGATGTATCAAATCCATATCTGTATCAATTTAAGGTCTAAAAAGAAAGGTGACACGTATAGAAAACGTATCACCTTATCTTTTTGTATTATCGTGATAGAATCTTCCTTCCAAGAGGTGTTATCCTTGCTGTGATTAGTTTGTTTTGCTCGTCAAAATAGCATTTAATGTAACCGGCATTTTTTAAAGATAATAATGATTTGGTGCATTCCCGGTATACGGACATATCTCCGCCTACAGCTAGAGTTTTTAAAATTGCTTTTTCATTGGGTGTCATAGTAATCAAAATTTAGTGGTCACTTTATTATACCAGCCTCTTTGAGTGCAGAGTTTAGTCCATAAGTGATTATTGAAAATTCATATTCATTATGTGACTCGCCATTTATTACGACCTTATAGACGCTTTCATTGTTCCTAAAAATATCAACCCATTTATACCCTTGGGATTTTTCATCCATATCGTGGAATCCGTCAGGATAATGATATGTGTATTTTTTTCGATTAATTAGGTCTATAATTTTTGACCCCGGCTGAGCTGGATTACCATAATTGTAAATGGTCATATCGGGTTTGCCAGTATTGAACTCATCCAGTGTTATTCTACCCTCTAAACCACCCCCAGTTTTATATATAATCACGCATACTTTGCAAAAGTTGTTGGCAGAGTATGAATTGCTAAAATGCCCATCAATGGTTCGGATAACATATTTGTCCCCTGTAGGCTCGTAAAAGTCGTTTAGATAATCAAAGACAACCCAATCGTCATATGAGTGTTCTTTTTGTTTGTTATTCCCACATCCTGCTAATAGTGGCAGTAACAGAATTAAAATTAATACTTTTTTCATAAAAGTGTTTGTAACAGCCAGGCTCCGGTGGCAATGTTGTGGTATAAAACAAAAGTGTGAAGCCATTTCATCTATCTGACAGGAGGTTTAGCAGAACCGTAGGCAAAATAAATGACTGATACTCCACACTCGCTGAGATATGGAGCATCAGTAGCGAAACGCTATGAGGACAATATACCTTAGCAAGTGCGAAATGTCCCAGTCACCCCTTGCCTTTTTGAAACTGCTAATTTCCTGTCAAGGTAACACGAAAACACTTTCGCTGATATGTCCATCAAGCCTATAATATTGACTTGATGTTACAAAGATAATGATTTAGTCCGTAAAATGATACGAAAAGTTATTTTTTGTGCGGTGACGTGATAAGAGTCCCTTTACGAATGATACACTTTTTGCCGTTGTAAGGGTGGTTTTCAGAGAGACCGTAGTTTTTCAGATAGTTGTAGGAAACGCCTAAGGTGTCCCTATCCCAATTGTCGGTCAGGGCTTTGATGTTACCGTAGTAATAATGTTGTCCGTTCAGTTCAAGGTGGACAACGTTCCTTTCTTGTTTATCCATATCACAAAGGTCGGTAAAATGTTGCGTATATTCAATAATGGCAATAAGAAAATTTTGCAAATCCTTGCAGATATTAAATATCAGCACTATATTTGTGTCATTGAAAGCCTTTTGAGGGGGAGATGGACAAATGGGGAATATAACAAAGGCTATAACTGTTTTGATATATTGTGATTGAAGATATGGATAAAGTTGTGATTTTGGCTCGTGTCAGCACTGACAAGCAAGAGTACGAAAGGCAGTTGGTGGAACTTAGAGACTACTGCGACAAGATGGGTTGGGAGGTCGTGAGGGAGTTCTCCAACAAGGTGTCGGGAGCGGTCAGCATCGAGGACAGAGAAGAGATTATGTCTCTTGTGGAATATGTGAGAGCCAACGAGGTCAAAAGGGTCGTTTGCCTTGAAATCAGCCGTCTTGGCAGGAACACTCTTGAAGCCTTGAAAGTCATCCAAATCCTCAACGATAACAAAGTCAGTCTCTATGTCAAAAATTATAACTTGGAAACCCTTACGGCAGATGGCAAGGTTAACCCGGTAACGAGTTTGATTTGTACCATTCTGTTGGAGGTCGCTTCGATGGAACGTTTGACCATAAAAGAGCGGATGGCATCTGGCCGTGACCAATATATTGCCAAGTGTCGTAGAGAGGGAATAAAGATGGGTAGACCTAGTGAATATAGGAAAAGCCTTGACGAATATAAGGCACAGTATCAAAAGGAAATTTCATTGTTGAGGAAAGGCATCAGCCTACGGAACATATATTCATTGACGGGAACAAGCGTGAATACATTGCGGAGGCTTAGAAGTATGTTTGTGATTTGATACCTTTTTTGTATTTTTATATTGGTTCACACTGCTGATCTGGAATGAAAAAATAAGCCGAAAGGCATAATAATTTTCCGTAGGATATGATATAAAGGATTATGTGACATAAAGGATAAAAGCGTCCTTGGCGTACAAGAACTCGTGGTCGTGGTGATTCCGAGTGCCGAAGAGCCTAATAAGAGAGAAAAATCCGCTCTGTGATGAAAAAGGATTACGAGGCTTTCTTGGATAAGATGGGAGTTGAAAGCCTCAACGATAGAATGATGGTTATAAACTATGTAAAAGACTTATTTGAGATAGCCACAATTGAAATAATGAATAATCAAGGAAACGATGATAGATTACAGTAACATAAGAAAAGGTAACCACTGCATAATTTGGACAAGGGTATCAAGCAAGTATCAGGAGGATAATGGAGGCAGTCTTGACACTCAAAAGGAATTGTGTGAGGAATATGCAAAGACGCATAATTTGGCGGTGACAAAATATTTTGGAGGGCAGCACGAAAGTGCCAAGACACCGGGAAAATTGGTGACTGAGATGACTGCCTATGTGAAGAAGCATACAGAGGTCGCTACGGTCTTGATTTCGGAATTCGACCGCTTTTCAAGGATCGTTTGGCAGGCTACAAAGATGCTGGAGGATATGCGTACTTTAGGCATCATTGTGATTGCCGTGAAATATGGCACGGGCACAAGGACAAAAGAGGGAATGATGATGGCTCAACAAATGCTTTCGATGGCACAGTGGGACAATCAGAATCGCACAGATAAGTTTGTCGGTGGTCGCCAAGGATGTCTTAGGAGTGGGGCTTGGTGTGAGAAAGCCCCGTTAGGTTATCGTAAAGAGGGAAAAAGCCGTAATACTTGGTGTTACCTGAATGATGAGGGAAAACTCCTTAAAAAGGCGTTCAAATGGAAACTGGGAGGGATGTCTAATGCTGAAATTTTATCCAAATTGTCTATGATGGGATTGGAAATATCAAAGCAGGAATTACATAAGATTTTGGTCAATCCATTCTATGCCGGGAAGATTACGCATAAACTGATAAACTATGAAATGGTGGATGGACAGATAGAACCGGCGGTGTCATATCCCAACTTTTTAAGGGTTCAAGAGATATTGTCGGGCAAGACTGGGAAATATACCCACAAAAAGCATAGCGAAGAATGCCCGTTGGTCAAATACGTGCTTTGTGGAGAAGATGAAACGCCATTCACGGCTTATTCAAGGCGCAAGAATGATAGGGTTTATTACTACTATAAGTGCAATAAGATAGGGTGTAAGACAAATGTGTCTGCAACGGAGATGCACAACAAATATGAAGACTTGTTGCCTGGGTATGACCTATCAAAGAATATGCTGATGAACTTTTCAGACTTGTTGAAGGAATCATTCGAGTGTGTTTCCAAAGGGCAAGAGGAAAGCCGGAGCCTGTACAAGAAACAGTTGTCTCAACTTGAAAAGAACATTAAGACAGTCAAGACACGACACGCCATAGGTGAGGTGTCTAATGAGGACTATTCCGAGATAATGAAAGATTTCAATGAGCGCAGGAATGAAATCCTGCTTAACTTGGAAAGTGTCGGGAATAATTTATCGAACTTTGAGAAAGTCATCCCTTTGATAATCGCAAAGGCTTCTGATTTAAGAAGTTTGTGGAGAGACGGGAACTATGAGACCAAGCGGAAAATCGAATATCTTGTCTATCCGAACGGAATAATTTGGGACAAGAAAAACCGCAGTTATCGAACCGAAAACCGGAACTCTGTTTTCGATTTATTGGACGGATTCTCAGCGGGTTATGGGAATAAAAAAAGGACAGCCTCAAACGAGACTGTCCCCTTGTGCGGGTGAAGGGACTCGAACCCATACGCTTGCGCACCAGATCCTAAGTCTGGCTTGTCTACCAATTTCAACACACCCGCAAAGCCTTCCGGCAAGGGAATCTAGATGATGAAGGGATTCCGCGGGGAGGTCGGGCGATTGGAAGCTGCCTTTGCTCCGAGTCCGAAAGGAATGCAAAGATAGTCGAAATATGTTAATATTCAAATATTATTTTTATTCTGTCGTTTCGTTTGAAATGTGGTGGATCAGCCACCGCTGATAATATGCGGCTGATGGGGGTCATTGTCCTGCACCGTTGGCGTTGGAGACATTCTCAAGAGCCTGGATGGTTTTCTTCTCCTCGTCAGAAAGATCCTCACTCAAGGAAGATGAATAGTCAAGTTCCTTTTTCTTCTTCTCTATTGCCTCTTGGGACAGTTCGGTCTGCCTGACGGCCTGCTCCACACCTTTCTCGAATATGTTGTGGATGATGTTGGTGAGATTGACTGTCAGGCTGTTGACCTGATCATCGAACAGAGGGATATTGCGGTTCTTGTACTTTGTCTTGCCGAGTTTCCATTTCCAGTTGTCGAACGAGCCGTTGAGGTTTATGCCGAATTTGAACGGGATCGGAGACTTGAGGGCAGAGAGGTGGTACTTGAAACGCTGGTCAAAACCTTGAAGACCGCTTGCGGCGAGCGAGTACCGGTCGAAGTCTAAGATGAAGGGGAATATCTCCAGTTGGTTGTCCTTGATTATGCCCCTGATGGACAAAGACTCGATGTGGGTGGAATCCTTGTCCTTGAACATCAAAGTCCTGCGCAATTTGTTAAGGCCATCGCTATCCGACAGGGAAAGATCCCGCCCGTCAATCTTGACGATGCCGCTCAAGGATGGGAGAATGATGTTCATTGACGTGTCGATCGCACTGGTCGCGGCTATCTCGCAGTCGAGGAACCCTTTGAAAGACTTGAGCATAGGCACGATGCTGTCCACGGCAGGGAACAGCTGGATCACCTTCTCGGCGGTTATTCCGGCGAGGGTAAGGTCAAATCCGGCCTGGAGATCTTTTTTGGTGCGTGTTGAGTAGAATCCTTCGAGATAGACATCCCCCATATTCGTTGTGGCCAGAGTGTTCGTCGCCTGAAGGCATCGTTCCTTCATCACCAGGTCGGAGGACACCCATGTGGTCTCAAGGTTTGAATATCTGATCTTGTTGGCTTCCAGAGTCACTTTGGCGTTAAGATTGGCTGGAAGCACGATCAGTGACGCCGATGCTGTGGTGTCAGTTTCCACCGACTTCTTGACCGTTGCGAGATAATCATCGTCATCGATTCCGGAGAGCGCGGTGCTGCGGTCCGGAGGGGTGAACTCCTTCCCCGCGTTGATGGCGATGAGGATCTCGTTCACGTCTATCATGTCCGAGGATATTCCCAGATCCAGGTCGAGCCTGCCTTTGCCGGATGTGAGAATCCGTCTCAGTCCCGAGAGCCGGCCTTTGGCGGAAATGTCTGATGATCCGGACTTAAGTGAAAGTTCCTTCAGGTCAATGGCGTTGTTGGAGAACCTGCCACTGAATCCGGTGATTCTGTTGTCAAGGGGGTAATACGGAGAGATGACAAGTCCTTCCGCGATGTTGATGTCTCCGGAGACGTCCCAGTTCCTGATGTAGCCTGCGATTGATTCACCGAGTTGGATTTTGATGTCATTCTTCTCGAAATCCTTCTCGGAAAGGTAGTCCGGCAAAGTGGCTCCGGCGGTGAACTTCCGAAATGCTTTCCTGAACAAGGAGTCGCGTTTCACTCCTGGGTAAACCCTTTGCAGGGAGTCCAGCAGATGTCTTCTGCGAAGTTGTTTCTCCACAGAGTTCGGATGCGCCGCCACTGACAGGTTGGCGTCCCGCACGGAGAACCGGTTGACACCCTCACGGAGCGTTATCCTTTTATTACTGCTGGTCAGATTGAGGAACGGAACGACATTCCTGCCTATCAGATTCTGACTCAATTTGAATGTGTTGGCGGATCCGATCGCTCCTATGAAACACGAGTCAATGTCCATCATTCCGATTGACGAGATGTCAAGATGACCGTGGACTGGATGCCGGTCCGCATCCCCGGCCATAGGCTCCTCGGAGTTGTGGGCTGAGAGATTAAGGCCTGTGCCGCGGATGAATGTCGAGGCGCCATATTCGGCGAACACGCTGTCAACCGCCACCGACAGCCCGCTGTGCCGGTGTTTGTCTTCTCCTTGGCCATCCTCATCGAGGTTGAACGTTCCGAGGCTGATGTCAGTGTGCCCGAGGTAGGCGATCAGAGTGTCCTTGGGTACGCTGATACGGATCCCATTGCTTTCCAGAAGCCCCTCCAGTCCGATTCCGGAAAAGTTGAACAAATCAAGCTGTGACAAACGGAATCCACCTTCTATGATGCCCTCAAGATCTCCGTGGACTGCTACGCCCAGACTGTCAGGAATATAACTGGCCAGCGAGTCCAGCACGAAATGAAGGTCGGAACTGATGTCGAACAATGGGTCGCCGCCAAGCAGATCCTCCGCCGTGCCGCTAAGCGTTACCTTCATTCCTCCCGCACTGAAACAGAAGTCCGGGACCTCAGCGGTGAGTTTTCCATCGATACTTTTTGCTTTTATGTCCAGATCGAAACGCCCTTCCCCGTCGATTCCTTCCCATCCGATCCGCGAATCCGGCACCTGGACCTGCACGGAAAGAGGCGGAAGGGCACCGCTGCTCATATCGTAAAAACCATTACACGAGGCGTTGGCGGTCAATAGCGCATCTGTGTGCAACTTCTTTAAAATAGGGAAATTGTCTCCAAAATATTCAACCAACTCATTGACTGGGGCCTTTTCGATGCCGGCCGCCGCCTTTATGTGAATATTCTCACCCGAATAATCGGCTTTCCCGCTGGCGTTAAGCCCCAAGGTGGCAATCGAGGCCCGCAGGCGCTCAACCGACACGGTCTTCTTGTCCAATTCGGGGAATATTCTTCCTTCAATCTCCACAGGGAGTGACATCCTCCCCGAAGACTTCAACCCAAGGAACAGCCTGGATTCGAGGTTGACATCAAAATGCCCCATTTTCTCCCTTATCCCCAGATGCTCAATCCCCAGTGCGACCGTGTCCGCCGGAAGCCGCCCCGCCACAAACAGCGAATCCAGAGACAGGTTTACATTTTCGATTTTACCTTTCCTCGCGTCATAATGTCCTTTCGCGGAAAGACTTTTAAAGAATATGCAGCCGAATATAGTGTCTGACGGATTGGTGTAGACCACGAACGGCCGTCCGTAAAGACTGACCTTGCCGATAGAGAGAGGGGGCAGGGGAGAGGACGAATCAGAAGAGTCGCTGTCTTCTTTCGCGGAACCGTCACCGAACATATTCCAGTTCGCGGATGTCGAATCATATTGGTGTGCGAATATCCTCGGATGATCCAGCATCGCGTGGCGGATCCGGATTCTGCCGACCGCCGCGGCGAGGTAATTGATTGACACTGATAATTTTCTGAAATGTGCCAATGTGTCTGCGGATTCTCCACGGCCTGACTTTAGCAGATGGCTTCCCGGAACATCCAGCGAATCGAACGCCGCGAACCTGTCGTGAGGATAGGTGATGGAGAAGTCATCAACTGTGACGTTGAGGTTAGGAAAACTCTTGAACATTGAGGCCTTTATGCCGGAGAACGTGACATCCCCGTTGACATATTCATCAGCAAATCTGTCCGCGACACGTGTCAACACGCTGGAATTCAGAACCACCTGCAGCGCAACGATTAGGAGGATCCATATCCCCAAAACAGTCCAAAGCACCGGCTTGAGCCAGCGCCAGGATCCGCGTCTGAAGTTTTCTTTTATCATAGTTTACAAACTTACATAAAAATCCTCGTTTTTGCGCCTGACACATAAGTTTAAAAGAGAAAATCATTTTGATCAGGTCTTCCGCCGATGTCACACGCAAAAAAAATCGGACCGCCATGAAGACGATCCGATAGTGATCCCGTAATTTGATGTGAGCTTATTACTGCTCGTCAAGCAACTGGAGATGCTGCACATAGATGGCCTTCATCTTCGCGGCTCTTCTCTTCACGGAAGGCTTCTCGAAGTTCTTGCGGGCGCGGAGCTCGCGGATGGCACCGGTCTTCTCGAATTTTCTCTTGAATTTCTTAAGAGCCCTTTCGATGTTCTCGCCTTCCTTGATAGGAACTATGATCATAATGCTGTTACCACCTCCTTTTTTCTAAAATACCTGGGAATGTCGCGGTGATTTTCACCGAAAATTTCCAAGCGCTCTCTAAAGCGGGTGCAAAGATAGGAAAAAAATATTAATTTTGTAAGAACAAAAATGTTATTTCAATGGACAGCCCGTTTTTGTACAACAGATACGTTACAGGTCAGCATTTCATAGGACGCAAGGAGGATTGCTCGATAATGGCCAACCTTTTGGCGCAGAATGAGAATGTTGCGATTTGGGAGCCGTCCGGAGCCGGCAAGAAATCGCTTGTCCATCAAGTGCTCACAAAGTTGAAAGTCAGGGGTGAGGCTTTTGCTGTCGGTGAGATGACAGCCTTGGACATCAGGAGCGGGGAGTCTTTCGTGAAGAGGCTGGGAGCCGCTGTCATAAGGCTTGTGGCCTCGACGCCCGATGAGTATGAAAGTATAGTCAAGACTCATCTGGAAGGCACCCATTGGGTTTTTGATCGAAAGGCGTTCTCGGACATGGACATGATCCTCTCCACGAATTGGGATCTGGATGACAGGGACCTGAAGGCGGTACTGAGACTTCCGTACTCCCTTGCGGCTGAAAAAGGGGAGAGGTCGTTCTTGATCGTGGATGAGTTCCAGAATGTTGATCTTGCCGATGATGGGGAGCGGATATTCAAGCTGATGGAGGAGGTGATGGACGAGGTCAAGGCCGAGGGGCTGCGGATCTTTTCCTACATATTCATCGGCTCCCAGGTCAATGCGATGGAGGACATATTCATAAAGCGTCATTTCTTCTACCGGAGAGTGACGCGGCTGAAACTCAGCAAGGTGGATGAGAGGGAGATTGTTGAGCACATCATCAAGGGCTTCCTCGCGAGCGGCAAGGTCATCGACAGGGACCTGATCAGCGGAGCGTGCCGCCTGTTTAAGTGCAACCTTTTTTACATCAATCATTTCACTTCGGTCTGCGATTCCTTGTCCAAAGGTTACATCATGGAACCTGTACTGTTGGAGGCTCTTGCGACCGTGATTGCGGTAAACCGTGGCCGCTTCATCTCGATGATGAACGATCTCACCTCGTTTCAGGTGAGTCTGATGAGGGCGATAATTGATGGTTATACCAAATTCAGCACGGCTGAGGTGATCAGGAAATATTCCCTGAACTCTTCTGCCAATGTGCGCCGGCTCAAGGACGCCTTGATGAAGAAGGAGATCCTGACCTTTGTGGGAGAGGACGGCAAGCCGGTTATCCTCGACCCGCTGTTCGAGTACTGGCTTAGAAACTACTATTTTAAGAAAGAACAATAATTCATGAATATGTCATCTCGCCGCGGTTTTAGGTGACTGCCGGAAAGATGAGACGGAGGAATGACCATGAACACAGATAGAAAGAAAATCGCCGTTCTGACAGGCGCCGGAGTGAGCGCCGAGAGTGGCCTCAGCACATTCAGGGGCAACAATGGCCTTTGGGGTGAATATGATCCCGAGGAGGTCGCATCGATCCAGGGTTGGTACCGCAACCGGGAACTGGTTCTGGACTTCTACAACGGTCTGCGCAAGAGGCTAAGCGAGGTCAAGCCGAACGCAGCCCACTACGCCATCGCTGCCCTCGAGAAGGAATATTCAGTGACGGTCATCACCCAGAACGTTGACAATCTGCACGAAAGGGCCGGGAGCACGAGGGTCCTGCACCTCCACGGCGAGGCGACGAAGGTGCGTCCGGAGAATGGAATATACGATCAGACATATTCAGAGAAGGAGGTCATCGACATCGGTTACGGTGAGGTCCATTTGGGCGACAAGGCTCCGAACGGCAGTCAGCTCCGCCCGCACATAGTCTTTTTCGGCGAGGCCGTCCCGAACATCGAGAAGGCCATTGACATCGTCTCCGCCGCGGACATCATGCTGATCGTCGGCACGTCCCTGAACGTCTACCCCGCCGCCGGCCTGTACCGCTACGCGCCGAACGGCGCTCCGATCTACATCATTGACCCTGAGGATGTGGCGGTCAATGATCCACGCATCATCCACATCCGCGAGGTCGCCACGAAAGGCATGGAAACATTCCGCAAGCTGCTTGAACGGTAACCGTTTCACTGCCGACCAGCCTCCTGTCCCTAATCCTGTCCCGTTAGCGGGTCATCCCGTCCTGCGCACGGCCCTGCCTTCAGATGCCGTCCCGTGAGCGGGTCATCCCGTCCTGCGCACGGACTGTCTTTCGAATGCCTTTATGTGCGTGAGACCGCCTCTTCCGCGCACGGGAGTCCGTTGCCCGTTCATAATCATACATGTTATGATAACAACGAAAATGAAATCATAAATATTATGATTTGTAAAATATTGATATGTCTAATGTTGGTAGATAATTATTAAATGTTTTTGCGATTTTGTCAGATGTTGTTTATATTTGCTGAACATAGTTGATGACATGGACAATAACATAATGCCTACAGTAAACGCTGGCGCAAAGCCTAGGGCGATCAATCACATCTCGGTGGATTGTGTGGTTTTCGGTTTTGATGGTGAGAGATTGAATGTGCTCTTGATCAAGCGATGTGGAGAAGAGAACGGACAGGAATTCCACGACATGAAACTTCCTGGCAACATCATTTACATGGATGAGGACCTTGACGAGGCTGCTTCGAGGGTGCTAGGGGAACTGACGGGGCTAAAGAATATCCCTCTACTGCAATTCAAGGCTTTTGGCTCTAAGGACAGAACGAAGGATCCAAAGGATCTGCATTGGATAAAGATGACCGAAAATCAGGTGGTTGAGAGGATTGTCACAGTTGCTTATGTCGCGCTTGTCAGAATCGACAGGGCTCTTGAGGTCTTGGATGGGTATGAGGCATGCTGGGTGCCGCTTGACGAAGTGCCGGCGCTTGCGTTTGACCATAACATTATCATACGGGATGCTGTGAAATACATGGGGATGTACGCAGTGGGTGAACCCCAGTGCATTTTCAAGCTTCTGCCGAGAAAGTTCACGATCCCACAGCTCAGGAAAGTCTATCAGTTTGTCACCGGTAATGAAATAGACGCCCGGAATTTCTACAAGAAATTGGCTGTGATGCCCTATGTTGTGCCGCTTGTGGAGAAGGAAAAAGGAGTGGCTCACAGGGCTGCGAGATTCTATCGCTTTGATTCAAAGATATTTAAAAAGACAAGAATATGAATGGATTCACCGATTGCCTGCTTGGCTATGATGTAGGAAGTTCGTCCGTCAAGGCCAGTCTTGTGGATGTGGCCACAGGAAAATGTGTGGCGAGCGCTTTTTACCCGAAGAGCGAGGCTCCGATCACATCTAAAAGAATAGGTTGGGCCGAACAGGATCCCTGGATGTGGTGGGAAAGCCTAAAGCTCGCCACAGCTGAAATAATCTCCAAAGTCGGAAACGCTGACATCCGTGCCATAGGAATATCCTACCAGATGCACGGTTTGGTGTGCGTGGGCAAGGACGGAGATCCTCTTAGAGACGCCATAATCTGGTGTGACTCAAGGGCAGTGCCCTATGGCGAGGCCGCTTTTAAGGGAATAGGTCCGGAGAAGTGCCTGAGCCATCTTCTGAACTCCCCCGGTAACTTCACGGCCTCCAAATTGGCTTGGGTGAAGGAAAATGAACCGGAAATATTCGAAAGAATTGACAAGATAATGCTCCCTGGAGATTACATCGCGATGAAACTCACGGGAGAGTCTTGCACTACTGTCAGCGGATTGTCCGAAGGTACGCTTTGGGACTTTAAGGAGAATTGTCCGGCCTTTTTTCTGATGGATTGGTTCGGGTTTAAGGAGGATATTCTTCCGAAGATCGTCCCAACTTTTTCGGAGCAGGGAAGGCTGACTGCATCAGCAGCTGCGGAATTAGGTCTTAAGGCCGGGATCCCGGTATCGTACAGAGCGGGAGACCAACCGAACAACGCACTGTCTCTGAACGTGTTCAACCCTGGAGATGTGGCTGCGACCGCTGGCACATCGGGCGTTGTCTATGGAGTGAACGGGGAATATGGCTATGACCCACAGTCAAGGGTGAACACCTTCGCCCATGTGAACCACACGGCCAAGACTCCTCGGCTTGGAATCCTTCTTTGTGTCAACGGGACCGGAATCCTTAACTCATGGATCCGCAGGAATGCGATTCCTCAGGACCTTTCTTACGCTGAGATGAACGACATCGCTGCCGGGATTCCAATCGGAAGCGGAGGCGTGGTGATTTCTCCTTTCGGAAACGGAGCGGAAAGAATGTTCGGCAATAAGGAGATCGGCTGCCGCTTGTCCGGACTCAATTTTAATGTCCACAACTGGAGACATGTCGTCAGAGCCGCCCAGGAAGGCGTGGCTTTCTCATTCAGGTACGGAATGGACATCATGTCCGAGATGGGTATGAAAGTCAACGTGATTCATGCAGGAAACGCGAACATGTTCCTTAGCCCGGTGTTCAGGGCTGCCCTTGCCGGGGTGACAGGAGCGACGATCGAGCTCCACGACACTGATGGCTCCGTTGGAGCGGCCAAAGGTGCTGGAATGGGCGTGGGAATATTCAAAAACAACGATGAAGCCTTTTCTACCCTAGAGCGTCTGGCCGTGGTGGAACCTGCGGATCAGGAAGCCTATCAGGAGGCTTACGGGCGTTGGAAGGAAGAGCTAGATAAAGTAATAACTTATTAATAATTATAATATTATGGCAAAAGAGTATTTTCCTCAGATCGGTAAGATTCCGTTCGAGGGCGTGGAAAGCAAAAACCCGATGGCGTTCCATTATTATGACCCTGAGAGAGTAGTCCTCGGAAAAAAGATGAAGGATTGGCTCAAATTCGCGATGGCTTGGTGGCACACACTCGGTCAGGCGAGCAGCGACCAGTTCGGTGGCCAGACCAGAGACTACGAGTGGGACAAGGCTTCCGATCCTCTTCAGAGGGCTAAGGACAAGATGGACGCAGGCTTCGAGATCATGGACAAACTGGGCATCGAGTACTTCTGCTTCCACGATGTTGACCTTGTTGACGAGGCTCCGACCATTGAGGAATATGAAGCCCGCATGAAGGCCATCACTGACTATGCCCTTGAGAAGATGAAGGGTACCGGCATAAAACTTCTTTGGGGGACTGCCAACGTGTTCGGTCACAGAAGGTACATGAACGGTGCCGCCACCAATCCTGACTTCGATGTTGTCGCCCGTGCCGCTGTGCAGATCAAGAACGCTATTGATGCGACTATCAAGCTCGGAGGTACGAACTACGTCTTCTGGGGTGGCCGCGAGGGCTACATGAGCCTTCTCAACACCCAGATGCAGAGAGAGAAAGACCATCTCGCACAGATGCTCAAGGCTGCCCGTGACTATGCCCGCGCCCGCGGTTTCAAGGGCACGTTCCTCATCGAGCCTAAGCCAATGGAGCCTACCAAGCATCAGTACGATGTGGACACCGAGACCGTTATCGGCTTCCTCCGCGCCCACGGACTTGACAAGGACTTCAAGGTCAACATCGAGGTGAACCACGCCACCCTTGCCGGCCACACTTTCGAGCATGAACTCGCGGTGGCAGTTGACAACGGAATGCTTGGCTCCATCGATGCTAACAGAGGCGATGCGCAGAACGGTTGGGACACCGACCAGTTCCCGGTTGACGTGTTCGAACTCACCCAGGCTATGCTCCAGATCATCCGCAACGGCGGCCTTGGCAACGGCGGTTCGAACTTTGATGCCAAACTGAGAAGAAATTCCACTGACCCTGAGGACATATTCATGGCTCACATCTGCGGAATGGATTCTATGGCCCGCGCTCTTCAGAACGCTGCTGCCATCGTTGAGGAATCTCCTATTCCTGAAATGGTCAAGGAACGCTATGCTTCTTTCGATTCAGGAGAGGGCAAGCGCTTCGAGGAAGGGAACATGTCCCTTGAGGAGCTCGTTACCTATGCCAAGGAGCACGGAGAGCCTAAGCAGACAAGCGGTCAGCAGGAACTCTACGAGACTTTGGTCAACATCTACAGTAAGTAAGCGATGGACTGTCCTGAAAAAGGCAGCCGTGCCTATCTGTTTTCAATTGTGTTGGTCGCCGTGCTGGGAGGACTGCTGTTCGGTTACGACACAGCGGTCATCTCCGGTGCGGAGAAAGGTCTGGAGGCGTTCTTCAGGGGTGCCTCGGACTTCACCTACACGAATTTCTTTCACGGGCTCACTTCTTCCAGCGCATTGATCGGCTGCGTCATCGGAAGTGCATTGTCTGGCCTTTTCGCCACCCGTTTAGGGCGCAAGCGTTCCCTCATCATTGCGGGAATATGCTTCTTCGTCTCCGCGTGGGGCAGCATGTGCCCGGAAATGTACGGAATCTTGCCTGTAGGCAAGCCGTCCCTTACCTTGCTTTGGGTCTTCAACGCCTACAGGATTCTCGGTGGAATAGGAGTGGGAATAGCCTCGGCCATCTGCCCGATGTACATCGGAGAGGTGGCTCCGAGTGGCATCAGGGGAATGCTCGTGAGCTGGAATCAGTTCGCGATCATCTTCGGTCAGTTGGTGGTCTATTTCGTCAATCTGCTGATTCTCGGCAGTCACGCCAATCCTATCTATGATGCGGCAGGAGCTATCGCCAATGCTTTGGATGCCCGGTGGACAATCGAGACCGGATGGCGCTACATGTTCGGTTCCGAGTGTGTCCCCGCAGCTTTGTTCACGGTGCTGATCTGTTTTGTTCCGGAGACTCCGCGTTATCTTGTGATGACCGGGAAGCAGGAAAAGGCTCTTTCTGTCCTGTCGAGAATCAACGGTCTCAGCGCTGCGAAGGAGATCCTCGCTGACATTCAGGGAACGCTCACCGAAAAGAAGGAGAAACTCTTCTCCTATGGCTTCATGTGCATATTCATCGGCATCATGCTCAGCGTCTTCCAGCAGGCTGTCGGCATCAACGCGGTTCTTTACTATGCTCCAAGAATATTCCAGGACATGGGAATGAACAACCCTATGGTGCAGACCGTGATCATGGGAGTCGTGAACATCGCGTTCACCCTTCTCGCTGTGTTCACCGTCGAGAAGTGGGGCCGTCGTCCGCTGCTCATCTGGGGTTCGATCGGAATGGCCATCGGTGCTTTCGGTGTCGCCTTGACTTTCGGCAACGAAGCCTTGAGTTTCATCACGATGATCAGCATCATGGTCTACAGTGCTTCCTTTATGTTCAGCTGGGGCCCGATCTGTTGGGTACTCATCGCCGAGATATTCCCGAACACAATCCGTGGCGCCGCCGTCGCCATCGCTGTGGCCTTCCAGTGGATCTTCAACTTCATCGTCAGCTCGACTTTCGTGCCTATGTTCAACATGCACCTCACCGCTGGTGATGATTTCGGCCACTGGTTCACCTATGGTCTCTACGGCACCATCTGCGTCATCGCAGCCATCTTCGTCTGGCGCCTGGTTCCCGAGACCAAAGGCAAGACCTTAGAGGACATGTCCCGCCTCTGGCGAAAAGACAACGCTCTATTCTAAACTTCGCTTGTCCCGCCATATCCGTTATGGTTGTACCGGTGCTGAGAGATCTTGGCGGCCTACGTGCTTCGCACGCCCTATCCGGGTAAATGGTCGCCAAGATCTCTCAGCACCGGTGCCCTTCATAATGAATATCATTATGTGTCTTTTTGCCAAGAGTCGTAATAACTGTTGGTAAAAGTTGTGTTGTAACGGAAATTTTCTCTGTATTTGAGAAAAGTTTGTGTTATGGTAGAACTCTTTGAGCACTTGTTCCGCTATAACTCTTGGAGTGGAAATGGCAGAGGAAGAATTTGCCATCTCGCCCTCAATTCCGTGCGTGGTACAGCCCATCCTACGCACGAGCCATCCTTTATGTACCCTCCCGTGCCTGAATCAGCCTTTTTGACGCACAACTTTAACCTTTTCTATCTATCGGGTGCGAACAGACAGATATTGCCCCCGAATAAGTCAATTCATTAACAAGCGGGTGCGGAATCATGGAATCTGCACCCGCCTCGAGAGCTTGACTCTATTGCTATCGAAATATTTTGCGGATTTGGGGATTTTGCGTAAATTTGCAGTCTGTTTGATGGTCGTGGAGCTCCAGAAGTTCCGTGCCGAGGGTACGGGCGCTTGCGGCTGAAACTTATTAAAGTTTTGTTTTTTATGTACGCAATTGTT
>ERZ808242.985-NODE-985-length-18012-cov-3.994097_pt1 | contig 18012 bp, 13 predicted proteins | sample MGYA00521244_ERZ808242 | MGnify/ENA primary metagenome ERZ808242 (study PRJEB31516, sample SAMN03275573) | gut metagenome | biome: mammalia-associated habitat; material: feces | host: Papio cynocephalus | place: Kenya | collected 2012-07-27 ... | reverse complement strand
CCAAAACTTATAGCGGAATTTTTTCACCATATCGGTAGCGCAGGCCTCTGGCCGTTAGGCCAGTCAGCCGGAGCGTAGATATGGTAAAAAATGTAGCTAACACAAAATAGCTAACAGGCGGGCCGTACACTAATTATCATCTCTAGGCTAAAAAACTACGCAGCTAAACAGTTTTACGCTATACATGTTGGTGTTAAATTTATAGCCATGTCGATTAGTTAGTTATATCGCTGAAAACATCGCTAACGCGATAAAGCTTTCTCCGGTGGGTATAACGAACGTTTTGAGCGGCTATAAATTTCACTTAGGCAAATGCAGTTTATGCTGCACAGCAATAACTAGCTAATGGGAGACTGTGCACTGCTTAGCGTAACTAGCACTATTTAATCATCATTGTTGGCCATACAACAAAAAAAAAGCGCTTTAGCCTACCTTATTAAAAGAACCAAAGCGCTTTTATAAGTTAAATTCAGCAGCTAATTAAGCAAGTTTACGCCATTTGCGGCCGATTTTAATGGTTTTACCGGTAGTAATTTCGATAGTAGCCGTAGGATCGCTAATCGTTTCTCCATCAATAGCCAAAGCGTTCTGAGTAACAAAACGACGGGCTTCGCGCTTAGAGGGAGCTAAACCGGCTTTTACGATCAGCTCTACAACATTGATAGAGCCTGTACCTACATTTACTTCAGGAATATCGGTAGGAACCGAGCCCTGAGAAACAACTCTCATCCATTCAGCATCAGCAGCGTAGGCTTCCTCAGCAGGATGGTAGAGAGAGATAATTTCACGGGCTAACCAACGCTTGGTATCGCGAGGATTATTGTCGGCAATAGCTCTATCTACAGCGTCTAAATCGACATCGGTACAAAGCTCGAAATAGCGGCGGATCTTATCGTCGGGCAAAGACATGAGCTTATTGAACATTTCCTGAGCACTTTCGGTAATGCCAACATAGTTGCCCAGGCTCTTGGACATCTTCTGTACGCCGTCTAAACCTTCCAAAATAGGCATAAGCATAACGCACTGAGGCTCTTGTCCTACTTGAGTTTGCAACTCACGACCGACTAAGTTGTTGAACTTCTGATCGGTACCGCCCATTTCTAAATCAGCCTCTAAGTTTACAGAGTCCCAACCTTGCATCAAAGGATAGAGAAATTCGTGTACGCCAATAGAAATTCCGGAAGTAAAGCGCTTGGTGAAATCGTCGCGCTCCATAATACGAGCTACCGTATAGCGAGAGCACAGAGCAATAACATCGTTAAAGTTCATCTTTTCCAACCACTCGGAATTGAAGCGCACTTCGGTACGTTCCGGATCCAAAATAGCGGAGAGCTGGTTCTTATAAGTGGCAGCGTTGGCTTGGATTTGCTCAATGCTCAAAACCTTACGAGTTTGGCTACGACCGGTAGGATCGCCTACGCGAGCAGTAAAATCGCCAATTAAAATAATGACTTTGTGGCCAAAATCTTGGAACTGACGCAATTTACGCAATACAACAGCAAAGCCTAAATGAATATGAGGTGCGGTAGGATCGAGTCCTAATTTAATACGCAGAGGCTTTTTGTCGCGCAAACTGCGCATAATTTTATACTTCAACTCTTTCTCGCTGATAATTTCAGCCGTACCGCGGCGCAGTTTGGCTAATTGAGCTTCAGCTTGCTCGACGATTTCGGGCGCAAAGCCTCGTTCTTTTACTTCAGAGTTGGTTTCAGTCACCGATCTTCTCCTTAATATTGGCGAACAGCTTATAAAGAACAGTCGCCTACTTATCGTTTGTGTCCATCAGATAGACGAAAATTAAAAATTATACAAGCGAACTTTAAAGCCGACGAATTTTGCTAATTTTGAGCGTCTTGCCAGCCATTAAAAAGTTGAAAATAGCCTCTTCTTCCCCTTCTATTTCAACTTCTAGCCCTTCTTGCTTAAATTCCGGCGGAAGGCCTTGCAAAGGATAGCGACGCTCACTAGTTTCTAACATCCAGGAAGCGCCTTCCAATTTGACTAAACGCATCTTGCCGCGATAAGTTTTCATTTATATCCTCAGCTTTCGGCTTGTTAAACCTCAAAATATAACCAATATGCTTACAAGCCTGGCTTCTAAGAATACGCCCCCAAAACAAATGTGCCTGCCCCAAAAAACTAATTAGAGAAAAGAACGAAAAAACCACTTACTCCATAAAATAGAGCAAAAAATTCCTATTAAAACGTAGTTTTCTTGGCAAAGCATCCACTTGTTTATATCTTCTTTGCTTGTGTATTCCCTAAAGGGGAGTTATAAGACTTAAACCGAATTAAGCCGGAATTTTTTAGCGGAGTTTGGAAAGAAAGAGTACCTCTCTTCAAAACAAAAAATGAGCGAAAACTTGTCTAATAATTTGCCCAAATTAGCTGCCGTTATTATGGCCGGCGGCGTCGGTACGCGTTTTTGGCCTGTCAGTACTTCTGCCAGACCTAAGCAGTTTTTGAACTTGTTCGGCGGCCGCACTCTTTTACAACAGAGCTTTGATCGCCTTAAAGGATTAGTACCACAAGAGCGCATTTTAGTACTAACCAACAAAAACTTTGTTGGCTTGGTCAAAGAACAATTGCCAGAACTTTCCGACGCGCAAATTATAGGCGAGCCTTGTCGCCGTGACACCGCTGCAGCCGTAGCTTTATCTTCCCTTTTAGTGCAAAAGCTCTTCGGTGATTGTACGATGCTAGTTTTAACTTCCGATCATTACATAGAGCCGACTGACAAATTTCAAAAAGTAATTTTAAGCGCCGCTGCCGGAGCTCAGCATTCTAAAGCTATTTACACTTTAGGTATAAAGCCAACCTATCCAGCTACAGCTTACGGATACTTAGAATGCGGTTTGCAAATTGACGATCCAGCTAACCATCCCGGCTTTGACGAACTTCTCACTCCCGACGCTCCCAAGCACTACCAGTTGCTGCGTTTTAAAGAAAAGCCCCAAGAGTTGCAAGCTCAGGCTTTTTTTGAAAGTGGCCATTTCTTCTGGAATAGCGGCATGTTTGTCTGGCAAACAGAAACTATTTTAGAAGAATTTGCTCGCTTATTACCAGAACATTTGGACTATTTAAAGCCCGCCCTCAAAGTGTATGGCACCGCTAAATGGGAAAAAGCTTTAGCCTCTGCCTTTGAAAAGATGCGTAAGATATCGGTTGATTATGCAATTATGGAACGTGCTAAGGAAATCCGTATCGTGGAAGCTGATTTTAACTGGCTCGATCTGGGAGATTGGATGGCCGTAGCTCCTTTCTTTGAGCATGACGAAGACCAAAACAGATATCAAGGTCATATTAGCGTCTACCGTTCACATAATAATATTATCTTTACTGATAATCCTAAAAGCCATATAGCCTTAGTTGGCGTAGATAATATGGCCGTTATCCAGTCAGCCAATAATCTATTAGTTGTGCCTTTGGATCAGCTAGGTAATGTCAAAAAATTAGTTGAGAAGTTGCCTCCCGAATTGGCCTAAAATTTAGATAGCCTGTTCTAAAAATAATGTTTAGGGCAGGCTTTTTGCTGTATATAATATTTTTTTCTATTCACTGAAAGGTTACAAGGTTAAAATATGAGCAACGGTTTAACCTATGCTTTATCTGCTTTTAAAGCTTATGATATTCGCGGAAGAGTACCTCAAGAATTAGATGAAAAAGTTGCCGAACGTCTGGGCATGGCTTTTGCTAAAGTAACTGGTGCTAAAAAAGTTGCCGTCGGTTATGATATTCGCCTTTCTAGCCCTAGTTTAGCTGAGGCCATTTGCCGCAGCTTAAATACTTTCGGCGTCGAAGTTGCTAATATTGGTTTATGCGGCACAGAAGAAATTTACTACGCTTGCGGAGCTTTAGGCTTTGACGGCGGTATTATGGTGACAGCCAGCCACAATCCCAAAGAATATAACGGTATAAAAATGGTTTTAGGCGGTGCCCGTCCTTTATGCCAAGACAACGGTTTAGCTGAAATTCGCCGCTTAGTAACTCAAGATTGGAATTTTACTGAAGATATAAAAAGCTTAAATTTAGCTGCTCCAGGCCAGACAGTCAAAGAAGAAATTCACGACCGCTTTATCAAGTTTGTTTTAAATTTAGTCGATTTGGAAGCTATAAAAAAAGCCAATTTAACGGTAGTTGCCGATTGCGGTAACGGCGGAGCTGGCGTAATTGTAAAGCGTTTGGCTGAGAAATTGCCCATAAAATTGCATATTGTCAACGGCGAACCGGATGGCCATTTTCCCAACGGTATTCCCAATCCGTTGCTGCCAGAAAATAGGCAAAATACCGCCAAAGCTGTCATAAAATATAAAGCCAACTTGGGAGCCGCCTGGGATGGTGATTTTGATCGTTGCTTCTTCTTTGACGAAAAAGGGCAATTTATTGAAGGATATTATTTAGTGGGCTTGTTTGCCAGCCGTTTTTTGCACAAGAATTCTGGCGCTACAATTATTCACGATCCACGCCTCTATTGGAACACGCGAGAAATTGTTCTTCAAGCCAAAGGCCAACCCGTTATGTCCAAAACGGGCCACGCTTTTATCAAACAAGCTATGCGCCAATACGATTCAGTTTACGGCGGCGAAATGTCGGCTCATCAATACTTTAAAGACTTTTTTTACTGTGACGGCGGTATTTTGCCTTGGCTTATGCTTATGGAATATATGGGCCAACGTGGCCAAACGCTTTCTCAGCTTATCGGCAATATGATGGAGCGCTATCCAGTTAGCGGCGAAATAAATTTTTGCATAAATTGCCAGCCGGAAACTATTTTTGTCGAGTTGAAAAAACGCTTGACGGCAGACTACGGCACCACCTTAGCTGAAGATCATTTAGACGGTTTAAGTTTAGAATATGCCAAGTTCCGACTTAACTTAAGAGCTTCTAATACTGAGCCACTGCTGCGCTTAAATATAGAAACCCGCGCTGACAAAGCCTTAGTCGATACTATTAGTCAGTTGGTAAGTAATGCTGTAGCTGAAGTATGTGCCAAACATAAAGCATAAACTTTCAAAAATATGAACTTACACAAAAGCACATGACTTTATAGCAGTTTTTATAATTAAAAAGTGCTGGAATAAGCCACTTTTCAGAAAATGGACATTTTTGGGGCAGGGCGCATAAGCTGAATAGAAAAAAATAAGGCAGGACGATGTGCCCTTGCCTTATTTTTTTGCCAATCTGTTTTAAGACAAAACGCGTTGGCTAAAAATATTAAAGCGTTAAGCCGCCAAAAACTTAAATAACGAGGCAAAAAAAAGTGAGCGCCGCTTCTCTTAAACCTGAAGAAATAGCCAGAGAAAAAATAGATATAGCGCTAAAAAGAGCTGGTTGGGCTGTAGTTTCTCGCGAAGAATACTCCCCTAATTTGTACGCAGCTGCCGTAAAAGAAAGCTTGCTCAAAGGCCAACATGAAGCGGACTACATGTTATTTTTGGAAGGCAAAGCTATTGCTATATTGGAGGCCAAAAGGGACGATATAGCTCTTGAAGCGGCCGCTGCCGAACAAGCAGAGGCTTATGCCCATGAATTGATGGATTGGGAAGCTTATTGGGAAAAACCACTGCCTTTCGTTTATCTTGCTAATGGCAATATTATACTTTTCAAAAACTTAAAAGATGACGAGCCAAAATATGTCAACTTGAACACAATACACAGTCCTGAGCAAATGGCTAAATTGGCTAAGATCAGTGCTTATTTTGCTGGCTTACCTACATTAAAAAAGGACAAACTACGCCAATGTCAGTACGAAGCTATTTGCAATCTGGAAAGCAGTTTCCGCCAAGGACAAAGGCGAGCTCTAATTTGTTTAGCTACTGGAGCTGGTAAAACTTTTACTGCTTGCATGGCTATATATCGCCTTTTAACTTATACGCCTGCTCGCCGTATTCTCTTTTTAGTAGATCGTAATAACTTAGGACGCCAAGCCGAAGGTGAATTTGGCACTTTCGATCTTACTGAAAAAGGCGAAAAATTTAGTAATATCTACTTGACAGAATTTTTGCGCTCAACAAAAGTTCCCAGTAGCGCCAATTTAGTTATTTGCACTATTCAGCGCCTTTATTCTGTTCTAACTGGCCAAGAATTGCAAGATGATGAAGATGAGGAATCGACTTTTAACAATACGGACTCGAAGAGAGCAAAACTTGCTGGCCAATTGCATTTACCTAACGATTTCTTTGATTTTATCGTTATTGACGAATGTCACCGCTCTATTTACGGACGTTGGCGCAGCGTTTTAGATTATTTTGATAAAGCCAGAATTATAGGCTTAACCGCTACTCCCAGTGAAGAAACCAAAGAATTTTTCAACAATAACTGCGTAGCCAATTATACTTTAGAAAAGTCTATTGTCGACGGCATCAATGTAGACGGGCGTATTTATCGCATTCGTACAGAAGTTAGCGATCGAGGCGGTCAAATTGAAGAAGGTGAAAAATATACCGAAGTAGTTAAGCGCACTGGAGAAAAGCGCGAAGTACGCGCTGACGAGCTCATTCCTTATAGTGCTTCCGACCTAGATCGAGCAGTAACCAATCCTGAGCAAATTAGAACTGTTTTAGAAGCTTACAAAAAGGCTATTTATACCGATTTATATCCTGAACGCGCCGAATTAGATCCTGATTATCACTATATCCCTAAAACGCTAATTTTTGCCAAAAATAAAAGCCACACCCGCAATATTGTGGAAATTATTCGCCATAAAGTTTTTCCTAATCAAGATCCGCAATTTGTCCAGCAAATTACTGATGGCGAAGGTGATAGCAACGCTTTGATACGCAGTTTTCGCAACGATAAACAATTTCGCATTGCCGTTACCGTAACTTTGGTAGCTACCGGTACAGACGTCAAACCTTTGGAAGTGCTTATCTTTATGCGCGACGTCAATTCTGAATCTTTGTATATACAAATGAAAGGGCGCGGTGTACGTACTATAAATGACGACGCTTTGCGCAATGTTACTCCCAATGCTACTGGCAAGAATCTTTTTTATTTAGTCGACGCTATAGGTGTAACTGAGCATATAAAAAGTGTCAATAATAGAGAAACGATTCCTCAAGATGGCGTCAATATTCCCATGCCCAAATTGTTAGAGCAAATTACTCACGGATACTTGCCTGACGATAATTTGCGCCTTTTAGCTAGTCGTCTTTCTCGTATTGCCAATAAAGCTGAGCGCAAAGAGCAAGACAAATTTGAAGATCTTACCGGTACAGATTTACAAACTATAGCTTCCCATATTTTTGAAGCTTCTGCCAATGGTTCTTTAGATAAAGAACCTTTTGTAGACTCAAATCAGCCGAACTTATTGCGTAAACGCTTAGTGTCTACTTTAACTACCGGCTACAAAGCTTCTGAAGCCAGAAAACAACTTTTAGATATGAATGCTGGTCTTATAAAAATTTTGCGTCCTGGTCGGGATGTTTTAGTAGAAGCTGGTTTTTCCCAAGAAAAAGCGCGTGAAACTATACAAGCTTTCGAAGAATATGTGCAACGCCATCGCGATACGGAAGAAGCTATCAAAATTATTGCCGAGAATAAAGGCGAGCCAATTACTTATGCCATGTTGGAAGACTTAAAAGAAAAGATGGCTCAAGCTGATGCTCGCTTTAGAGCTGCGGTACTTTGGAGCGCTTATGCAACTTTACAGCCAGATAAAGTTGACAAATTAAAAAACGATTTGGAAAAAGAAGCTCTAACTAATCTAATCCAACTGGTTAGATATGCTTTAAAAATTACTAATAAACTTTACTCTTTGCATGCGACAGCCAAGCAACGCTTTGAATTATGGTGCGGTCAAACCCAGCGAGGCGAGCTCTCGCCTACTCAAAGGAATATTGCTGAAGAAATAGCAAAGTATATCGTCAGTAACGGAAATTGCACTCGTAAAGATTTACTGAACTTGGATTCAAGAGATTTTGTGATACGAGCATGTCAAGCTTTCGGCTCGGCAACAGAAGTTGATAAGACTTTAAATTCACTAGCCAGCTTTGTATTAGTAGCTTAAGGAGAAAAAAATGACCCAATCCAATGATACTACAACAACTAAATCCAAAGGTAAAAGAGCTGCTAAATCTGTACCACAGCAGGATTTAGCGAAAAAAGTATGGGAGCTAGCCGATGTTATTGCCGCTGGCGGTGTAAGCTTTACCGAATATATTACCCAGTTAACTTACTTACTCTTCTTGAAAATGGATCAAGAAATGTGCGACAGCCTGGGCGAAGAAAGCAAAATTCCTGAAGATTTAAACTGGAACTCTCTCTTAGCTCTTGATGGCGATAAATTGCTAGAGCATTATGAAAAAATATTGGAAGATCTCTCCCAAAAAGAAGGGTTGATCGGTACTATTTTCACTAAAGCCCAAAATAAAATAACCCAGCCTGTTTCTCTCAAGAAAGTTATCGATCTTATTGATCAAGCCAACTGGTTTTCTAGCGAAATTGACAAAGGCGATATTTATGAATCGATTTTGCAAAGAAATGGTCAAGATAAAAAGAGCGGAGCCGGCCAGTATTTCACTCCTCGCCCTTTAATTGACACTATGGTGGAAGTAACCCGGCCATGCGCAGACGAAATTGTGGCCGATCCAGCTTGCGGTACGGGTGGATTCCTTTTGGCTGCCTACAATTATATGAAAAAGCAAACCCATGATTTTGCTAAACGTGCCAATCTAGCTAAGCATATTATGGGCAGCGATATAGCTCCTATAGCTGCTACCTTGGGAGCTATGAATGTCTATTTACATGGAATTGAAACCGAAACTAGTCCTATAATTTGCGAAGATTCGCTTTTGAAAGCTCCCAAAATTTATGTAGATGTAGTTTTAGCTAATCCGCCTTTTGGCAAACGTCCAGCTGGTTCAGTAGCTGTAGAATCTATGCGCACCGATCTTTACGAAACAACTAGTGACAACCAGTTGAACTTCTTGCAACATATTATGATTATGCTTAAAGACGGCGGTCGAGCTGCAGTTGTTTTGCCAGACAGCGTCCTTTTTGGCAGCGGTGCCGGTCAAAAAATCCGTACAAGGTTGCTTAAGGAGTTTAATTTACATACTATTTTGCGCTTGCCTACCGGTCTTTTCTACGCCCAAGGCGTAAATACCAATGTGCTTTTCTTCACCAAAGGTCAAGAGACAAAAGACGTATGGTTCTATGACTATCGCACCAACATAAAACACACTCTAGTAACTAAACCTTTGAAGCATGCAGATTTAGAAGATTTTAAGTCTTGCTATAAAGTGGGCCACTTGGATGAACGCCAGGAAACTTGGAGTGAAGAAAATCCCAACGGACGCTGGCGCAAATATTCTGCTGCCGATCTTTTGGCCGACGGAAGTGTCAATTTAAATATTTCTTGGGTGGAAGAAATTAAAGAATCGGCTGAAGATTTCACTTTGGAAGAATTGCTTTCCCAAGTTGAAAACAAAAGCTTGTCTATTTCTCAAGCTACTGAGACTTTAAGAAATATGCTCAGTAGTCTACCCAGTCAAATATAAGCTTAGTTTTCAATATTGCAACTATAAAAAAACTGTCCTAAATTTACTAGGGCAGTTTTTTTGTACAGCTAGTTCAAATGCTTAACAAAGCGATACTTTCCCCTACCATGCTCAGGAGCAACTTCCACAAGTTGCAAAACTTTAAGTTTCCTGAGCAACTCGCCTGATGGCGAATCTGTTATGTTACAAACTTCCTTAACATCAGCTCTTGAAAAAGTTTTATCTAAGCCAAAACATTTGTATAAGGTTTTCACATTTTGAATTGTAACTCTACTCTTGATTAGCTTATTTAAATCTAATGATTGCCTTTCTTGTTCTGTAATTACTTTTTCATAATTAAGCACCTGTTTTTCTAAACCAACACCTGTTTCTTCTGAATCAAGCGCCTGTTTTTCCAAACCAACACCTGTTTTTTCTGAATTAAGCGCCTGTTTTTCTGAATCAAGCGCCTGTTTTTCCAAACCAACACCTGTTTTTTCTGAATTAAGCGCCTGTTTTTCTGAATCAAGCGCAAAATAGTTTAAATTTTTTAGTGTAACTTTGAATTGTATGTTGTCTGAATAAAAAACAGGTTCCAAGCCTGCATGAAAATTGGCTGCTCTTTCATAGGCAGCATTGATCTTGTTTAAGCCACTGCCTTGACGCTCCATGTATCCTAAGCGATTAAAGATATCAGCTATAACGGGATTGCGACGCGCAGAAGGTACATTACTCAAATTGCAATCTTGTATTAAGGTTCCATCAAGCATGCCACCTGGAGAATAAATCGTCAAGCGATCATCAAAAATGTCAATATGTACTTCACTGCCTAAAATTAAATAATCACGATGAACAAGAGCATTAACTAAAGCTTCAAAAAAACTGCGTTCACAATAGTCAGGCATTTCAATCCTTGAGTCAGCGGCCTTCTTCCACTGAACTCTCATATTCCTCTTTATAAAACCAATGCCATCATTTAAAAGAGTAATCAAACTTCCTGAATATTCTGCACTGTCTAAAGCATCAACTTTGCCACCGCTTTTATCTAAGCCATTCCAACGCACACAAAAAAGCCTGGATTGTCTAATAGGAGAATCATCTGCCAGCAATGCTCCCGCATTGGTCAATAATCCATTTGCATCACGAATTTCAAAAGAATCAAAATATTTATCTTCAAAACTGTTACCAGTCCAAACCTTATACCTTTCCCTTAATTTTGAAAAAGCAAAATCTTTGAACTTATAAGCTGATTCCAAAGAGTCATAAGAACGATTCATACCCTGTAAAATTAGCTGATTAACAACATAACTTGGAGCTGTGACGCTTTCATTGCCTATACGAATATAAGCTTCCATAACACCATCTGCCTTATAGTAATAAGGAGGTGTACGACCACTAATAACTGTAAGTACTAAAACGTACCTTCCATCTTCTAATTCAGGTGTTAAAATAAAATTAGGGAAAGGAGTTATTCTTTCTTTTATCAAGCGGCTTATGAGTTCTGCGTCATTTTGGATATCAGATAGTCCTACAATGTTTTTGTTATCATCCACACCAAAAAAAAGTCTGCCACCAACTCCATTGGCGAAAGCACTGACACTTTTAAGCCAACTTTTAGGTTTTTTTTGTTTCAATGGCAACTTTAAAATCGCATTCAGTTGTCTCAGCAATAAGTTTTTCAATCATTGTATTAAGTTTACGATTAACTTTTTTTACGCTTGCTTATCGGCTAAAAGCAAATTGATCAGCTCCTTGTCAGTTTGCATCATGCCTACTCTGCCGATATAGCCTACAGAGCTGATAGTATGGTCAGCTTGATCTTGGAGAATACCTGTATGTGCAGTGTAATTGCTATCATTCATAGCCATATAATGAGCCATAATGGCGGCGTCTAAGCTGGTAGCGATTTTTGCCGCACAGCTAACTTTGGCGCCATCGCAGAGAATGCCGGGAATATTAGCCATTGTATTATCAACTGTCGCAGCTAACATCTCTAAAGTGCCACCATTTATGTAAGTAAGAGCTACGCCAGCTGAGCAAGAGGCGGAAACAGCTCCACAAAAGGCCGAAAGGCAGCCAATAAATTTCTTTTGGTAGATAGTCATTAAATTAGAAAAGACTAAAGCACGGTAAAGTTTTTCTCTAGAGAAATTGCGCTCTCTGGCGTAAACGATAATCGGCACCGAAGAAGTGATCCCTTGGTTGCCACTACCTGAATTGATCACAACAGGCATTTCACAACCGCCCATACGAGCTTCAGAAGCAGCTGCTGTATAAGCTTTCATACGGGTAACTACTCCCTCAGGATAAGACTTTTTAATAATTCTGCCCAAACCTACCCCGAAGTTGCCGGACATGCCTTCATAGGCGATATCCATATTGCAATTAATTTGCCTATCAAGCAAAGCTTTAACATCGTCGATTTTCACGGTATCGGCAAATTCTTTAATATCCGGCAAATTTAACAAGGAGCGATCGGCGGGATTGGCGGCACTGTACTCTTTATCATCGTCTTTTTGGAAAATCGTTTTTCCATTTTTGACAATATTAACAACGTTAATATGAGAGTGGCGGATTTCCAGCTTGACGCTCTCTTCTCCCTTATAGCATTCGACAATTATATGCAAAGGAATATTTGATTCTAAATGCTCTACTTTGCAAGTGCCAGCTTTAACTTGCTCGCGCATAAGACGTCTAGCTTCATCATCGGTATCTTTTAAAACTTCCATTTCTGCAGAAGCATTACCGCCCAAAACTCCCAACCAAACAGCCGTAGCGATACCAACCATACCGCCAGAGTTGGGAATAGCTACACAACGCACATTTTTAAGCATATTGCCACTACATTTAGCCACAATACGATCAGGAACAGCGCCTAAAACTTCACGTACCTTGGCGCCAGCAAAAGCTAAAGCAATAGGCTCTGTGCAACCCATAGCTTCTACTAGTTCTTCACGTAAAATTTTGACATATTCGCTATAAACGGTTTGATTTAGCATGAAACTACCTCTTTATTTCGTTGCATTACAAAATCGGTTGGAAAAAATCAGCCTAAAATGTGCTCGATAATTATCGCTTCCAGCTTCTTTTCAACATAGTTTTTTCCCTTTATTAGGCAAGAAATCGCCATAGTATGGTGAATTTTTAATAATAGAAGCTTAACAAATATTCACAGATAAATTCTATAATCTGCTGAGGTAATAAAAATGGGCAATATATATAAACTAGAAACGCCTAGATTAGTAATAGCACCTATGACTTTAGAAGAATTGGCCAAACTTATAGTCATATATGGAACAAAAGTTCCTGAACTTAGCCAAGCCTATCAAGAGATGCTCGATGGATGTAAACAACATGCTCAAGATTTCATTTGGTATACATCTTGGAAAATGTGCTTAAAAGAAAATGGGCAACAAATCGGCGATGCTGGCTTTAAAGGACCAGCCAAAAATGGCCGGGTGGAAGTTGGCTATGGCATAATTGATCAATATCAAGGCCAAGGCTATGCTACCGAAGGAGTAAAAGCTGTTTGTGACTGGGCTTTGCGTCAAAATGGTGTACAAGCTGTAGAAGCAGAAACAGAGCCAAGTAATAAAGCTTCACAAAATGTCTTAAGGAAACTTGGCTTTGTGCCTACAGGCCATAACGGGAAAGAAGGGCCACGCTTTATTTTTGAGCCTAATAAAGCTTAACTTTTTCGATTACTTCCTAATTTCAGCTTAAAATCGTTATAGCCAAAATGGGTTAATTGGCTTAAGTTGCCTTCTAAGTCAATTTTATAAATATTGGGCAAAGGCATACCGTTAAAAGTATTGTTTTTGCAAGTAGTGTAAATAGCCATATCGCCAAATACAACTAAGTCGCCAACTTGAAGCTGGTCGGCCAAGTAATACTCACCAATAACATCTCCAGCAAGACAAGTTGGGCCGGCTAAGCGATACAAATAGCCCTCACCTTTTCGAGCTTGCTTATTAAGCAATGGAGGTAAATAAGGCATCTCAATAACATCAGGCATATGACAAGCGGCACTGGTATCGAGAATAGCTATTTTTAAATGGCCATTCTCTACTATATCGAGTACTTGACTAACTAAATAGCCAGCATCTAAAGCCACCGCTTCACCCGGCTCAAGATAAACACACAAGTTCCACTTATCTTGCGCATAAGTGATAAGCTTTTCAAGACGCTCTCTATTATAGTCTTTTTTAGTAATGTGGTGGCCACCGCCCATATTGAGCCATTTCATATGAGGAAGGACGTCGCCAAAGCGCTCTTCCACAGCTTTTAAAGTAGTTTCAAGTGCATCGGAATTTTGCTCACAGAGAGTGTGAAAGTGGAGCCCTTCGAGCATAGAGAAAAGCTCTTCGCTCATTTCTTTATCCCATACGTCACGCGTTACACCAAGGCGACTGCCTTGAGCGCACGGATCGTAAATGGCACGATCGCTTTGGGTAGAGCATTCAGGATTGATACGAAGCCCTAGACTCTTTCCACACTCTCGCGCTTTTTTAGCAAATTTCTTTAATTGATTGATTGAATTAAAAACAATATGATCAGCATATTGCAAAAGCTCGGCAAATTCGTCGTCGCGATAGGCAGCACAAAAGACGTGGACTTCCTTACTAGCCATTTCTTCGGCACCAAGTCTGGCTTCATAAAGGCCGCTGGCTTCTGTTCCTGATAAATACGGAGCTAAAAGCGGATAGAAATCGTAATTGGAAAACGCTTTCTGAGCCAACAGAATTTTACAGCCGGTATGCTCAATAATTGAAGACAAAATTTTAGCATTAGAGACTAACTTTTGCTCATCAACTAAGTAGCAAGGGGTTTTAAGCTTTGCCAAACTAGCCAAACCGTTTTGCTTAAATAAGCTTCTGAATATGCTGCTATTATTCATCAATCTACCAACTTGGGATTGTGATCTTCTTTTTTGGGCAAACCGTATTTATCAAGCGCTTCGAGGAAAGGATCGGGATCAAACTCCTCTACGGTATGGACACCTTTCTTGTTCCACTTGCCAGTTAAAAGCATCAAAGCACCACACATAGCCGGTACACCAGTAGTGTAGCTTATAGCCTGGCTTTGCACTTCTTGGTAGCATTCTTGATGATCGCAAACGTTGTAAATATAGTAGGCCTTCTCTTTACCGTCTTTTTTGCCAGTAAAAATGCAACCGATATTGGTTTTACCATGCGTACGAGGGCCAAGGCTGGCAGGATCGGGAAGCAAAGCTTTGAGGAACTTGATAGGCACAATATCATGTCCTTCAAACTTAATAGGCTTAGTGGAAAGCATACCTACATTTTCCAGACATTGCATATGCGTAATATAACTCTGTCCAAAAGTCATAAAGAAACGAATTCTTTTTACTTCAGGAATATTGCGGGCTAAAGATTCAAGCTCTTCATGATGTAAAAGATACATATCTTTAGGGCCAACGCTGTCAAAGTTATATTCGCGCTTGATGCTCATAGCGGGAATTTCTACCCATTTTCCGTTTTCGATGTAGCTACCGGGAGCGGAAACTTCGCGCAAGTTAACTTCAGGATTAAAGTTAGTAGCAAAGTGATGGCCGTGATCGCCGCCATTGCAATCGAGAATATCGATAGTGTCGATTGTATCGAATTCATGTTTCTTGGCATAAGCGCAATAAGCCTGAGTGACACCAGGATCAAAACCACAACCAAGAAGAGCAGTCAGTCCAGCTTTTTCAAATTTTTCACGATAAGCCCATTGCCAACCATAATCGAAGAGAGCAGAGAAACCTTGCTCTTTACATCTTCTTTCATAAGCTTCTTTCCACTTAGGATCATCAGTATTTTCAGGCTCATAGTTAGCTGTATCCATATAGTTTACACCACAAGCCAGACAAGCATCCATAATGGTTAAGTCTTGATACGGAAGAGCCATATTCATAACAAGATCGGGCTTATAAGACTTAATAAGCTCAATTACTTGCTCTACATCATCCGCATTTACTTGCGCAGTAGTAATCTTGGTAGCAGTCTTACCTTTAAGTTCGGCTGCCAGAGCATCGCACTTAGATTTTGTACGACTGGAAATGCAAAGCTCAGTAAAAACATTGTCTAGCTGACAACATTTTTTAATAGCTACACTTGCTACTCCACCGCACCCAATAACTAAAACTCTGCCCATTATTTTGCTCCTTTTTCTCTTCGACACATTCTATAACGCGAAGGTACCTCTACTTATAAATTGCTAAAAGCATTTCTCGAACTATTTTACACGCCACAGCGGTCGACGCTCCGCTCATATCAAGCATTGGCGCAAGCTCGTTAATATCAACTCCTACTATATTTGTTTTGGCGACAGTAAGGACAGCATTCAACAAATCTGTAAAATTTACTCCTCCAGCTTCAGGAGTTCCTGTTCCACAAAAAACCGCAGGATCAAGGCAATCTAAGTCAACTGTAAAGTAAACAGGCGTTTTATTTTCGATAAATTGTTCGACTAATTCGCTTAAATTTTCGAAATTAAACTTGTGCATATCAGTATGCTCTCGGGAAAAAATAAATTCTGATTTATCACCGCTGCGAATGCAATATTGATGAATTTTATTGTCGCCTACAAGTTCGTGGCAACGCCTCATAACACAAGCGTGACTTAATTTAGCGCCAAGATAATCGTCGCGAAGATCGGCATGAGCATCAAAATGGATAATATGCATATCAGGGTATTTAGCAAAAACAGCTCTTACCGCCCCAAGAGTAACCAGATGCTCACCACCAATTAAAAAAGGCATCTTACCGTCACATAAAATTTGTTTAGCCCTATTTTCAATATCAGCTAAAGCTAATTCCGCCGAGCCAAAACAAAGTTCCAAATCGCCGCTATCAAAAATACTGACGTCAGCTAAATCTTTATCTTGATACGGACTATAAGTTTCCAAACCAAAACTTTCATGACGAATGGCAGCCGAGCCGAACCTAGCTCCGGGACGGAAACTGGTTGTAGAATCAAAAGGAGCACCAAACAGAACGATCTTGGCATCTGCGTATTCACTATCGCAACCAATAAATGTTTCTACATTTTGCTTCACTTCACCTTAGCACCTACTTAAAGACAAATAGACACCACACTATAACACAGCACATAAAACTTTGAAATAAAAAAAGAGTGTTTTTTCCTTATTTTGTCAGGTAATTATTTATTAAAGCAAAACATTTTTTGTTAATAATATATTTGATAATTATTTTTTGTAAATAACAATATTTAGAGGCTGAAAAAAAATGATATGCAGGAATGTAATGATTGGTTGCCAAAATTGTTTGGTTATCTTTTTTTAGGAGTTATCGTATGGTTCACAGGACAGGACAGGACAGGACAGGACAGGACAGGACAGGTGCTCAGCAGTCTTTAGACTTTCCTTGTAATTTTGGAAAAAACTCTACATTAGATTGCCACAAAGTATCTTCTATATTTGGGGGTATTTTGTAAAAATGGGCAATAATCATAAAGATCCAGAATATGTGGCTCCACCGCAGGTTGTAGACGATATTTGCGATACTCGTTTTTTTAGGGAAGCTTTATTTTGCTTATATAAAAAATTTGATGGAAGTTCGTTTTTCGCAAAACTTTATGCTTCTTTTTTGAAGAGAATGCTTAGATTGGTAACTAAACCTATTTATAACGAACTGGTACAAAATGAGCTATACGATCGCAACAAAAATAAAAGTGTAAAAGATGACACCTACAGTTTTAGTATAGACGGTGTTCCTTTGAACTTTTATTTGCCATATGCTCGTTTTGATGGAATACAGCAATCTATTTTGAAAGATAGGAATTTCTTCGAATTCAGAACTTTAGAAAAAGTTCGCGAAAAATATTTAAAGCCTGGTTTTACCTATTTAGACTGTGGCGCCAATATAGGCAATCATAGTTTATTTTTTGCTTGCATAGCTAAAGCCAAAAAAGTTTTTGCTTTTGAAGGCAACCCGCCCACATATGATATTTTAGTCAAAAACATTGAGTTAAATAATCTTCAAAATAAAGTAACAGCTTATAATTGCGTATTAGGTAAAAAAGAGGGTTTTGCTCAAATTAGCCATTGCGATCTTTTAAATATAGGCGGAACGGATTTTGCTGAATCAGAAGATCAAAGCGGTATCGAAATGAAAGCTTTAGACAGCTTCTCCTTTGATAGTAAAATTGATTTTGTTAAAATGGATGTTGAAGGTTTTGAATATCAAGTTTTGCAAGGCAGCAAAGACTTACTTATTAAAGACAAACCTATACTTTGGATAGAAATTTTTAGTCGCAATTATCCGCAAGTGAGCCAACTTTTGTCTGAATTAGGTTATAAGCAAATTGAAGTTTTAGATGGAGGAGATAATTATATTTTCATGGCTTAAGTGCCAATAATACGTGAGCCATATTAGCTATGCTTGCGTTTGCTTGTTGTGCTTGCCCATTAGCTATTTCAAGCTGGCTGCGTAGTTTTTTAGCTTAGAGACGCTGATAGTGTTCCGCCCGCCCCTTAGCTATTTTAGGTTAGCTCCATTTTTTACTATAT